>Ga0325400_1006992_pt1 | contig 10768 bp, 6 predicted proteins | sample PopdelMetagenome_2_FD_205662 | JGI IMG/M metagenome (GOLD analysis project Ga0325400, IMG submission 205662) | Populus deltoides microbial communities from Bellville, Georgia, United States - Xylem-PdKOR-R1 | ecosystem: Host-associated > Plants > Phyllosphere > Stem > Wood/Secondary xylem...
AAATTGCCTCTGTCGCCGAATGGGAGTATCCTGCCGTAGTTTCCGTCTGGGAAGCCTCCGTCCGGGCCACCCATCACTTCCTGACCGAAGAGGCTATTCAGTTCTACAAACCGCTCATCCTTAATGACTACCTAAAAGCCGTCCACCTGGCGTGCGTTCGCGATGGGCAGGGGCAGCTTGTCGGTTTTCTGGGCGTTGCAGATCACAAAATTGAGATGTTGTTCATCCATCCGGCCATGCGGGGAAAAGGCGTTGGCCGCGCCCTGATCCACTACGCGCTCAATTCGCTAAAGGCCACTGCAGTGGATGTTAACGAAGACAATGCCCAGGCGGTGGGTTTCTACGAGCATTTAGGGTTCAGGACAACCAGCCGTTCTGAACAGGACCCGATGGGCAAACCTTTCCCGGTTCTGCACATGAAACGGGAAAATACCTAAGTTTGGCCGATTATCCCGCCTAACGGGCTGGATAGCCCAACAAGATTACTCCTTTCATGGAAACCTTTATCTCTATTTTGCGCGGCATTAACGTCAGCGGTCAGAAGAAGATTTTGATGGCCGATCTTAAAGCCCTGTACGAAAGCCTCGGGCTAAGCGACATCACGACGTACATTCAAAGCGGCAACGTTATTTTCAAAACCAGCGCCGGTCTAACCGAACGGGACCTGGCGCAACGGATTGAAGAGGCCATTTCGGCAAAGTATGCCTTTGAGGTGCCCGTTATTGTGCGTCGACCGGACGAACTGGAGACGGTTCTTCGCGTCAATCCCTTTCTGAAAGACGCCCACGTGGACCTTGATAAGCTGCACGTTACGTTTCTTTCGCAGGTGCCGGACGAGGCTCATCGGGAGCGCCTGGCCGGGGTAGCCTACCCACCCGATCAGTTTACGCTTATCGGCAACGCTGTATTCCTGTACTGCCCCGTTAGTTACGGGAATACGAAACTATCCAACCAGTTTTTTGAGTCCAAGCTGAACGTCAAGGCTACCACCCGCAACTGGAAAACGATTAACCAGTTAGTCGAGCTGGCTAAAAACAAGTAATGGCCCCCTGGAAGGCCATTACCCAATCTGTTTTATTACAATTTGCTTAGCTCAGGCGATCCTTGAAGCTCTCGTAGCCATAGGTCCGCACCAGCCGGAAGGTATTGTCTTCCTGCCAGATACCAATCGCGGGCAGATTCACCCCGTTGAAGGTCGTGGTTTTCACCATCGTGTAGTGAATCATGTCGTCGAAAAAAAGGAGGTCGCCGACCTGCAACGGTTCATCGAACGAATAATCGCCCATGAAATCCCCGGCCAGACAGGTCATGCCGCCCAGGCGGTAGGTGAACTTATCGGCCACCGGTTCGTTGTAGGAATTCAGGATCCGCGGCTTGTAGGGCATTTCGAGCGTGTCGGGCATGTGGGCCGCAAATGAGGTATCGAGGATAGCCACCTGAATGCCCTGGCTATCCACCACATCCAGGACCGTCGAGGTCAGCACACCCGTCTGCCAGGCGATGGCTGAACCCGGTTCGAGAATGATTTCCACATTGTATTTTTCCCGGAATGCCTTCAGCAGGCCAATCAGGTGATCGGTGTTGTAGCCCTCGCGGCTCATCAGGTGTCCACCGCCCATGTTGACCCATTTGACGGCGTGCAGCAAATCCCCGAACCGGCTTTCCAGGGCTTCGAGCGTGCGTTCGAGCGTGTACGAATCATTCTCGCATAGCGTATGGAAGTGGATGCCTTCCAGCCCTTCGGGCAGACTGTCGCCGATCAGATCGCGGGTCACACCCAGCCGGGAGCCCGGCACGCAGGGATTGTACATTTCCGTGGCTACCTCCGAATACTGCGGATTCACGCGGATGCCACAGGAAACCCCCGAACCGTTCACGCGGTCCTTAAACCGGTTCCACTGGTTCATGGAATTAAACGTCAGGTGGCTGCTCCGTTCCAGGACCTCATTAAATTCGTCGTCGCGGTAGGCCGGGATATAGGTGTGGGCCTTCACGCCCATGTACTCGTTAACCAGCTTGATTTCGTTCAGCGAACTGGCCGTGGCCCCGCTCAGGTACTGTTTGACCAGCGGAAAGGCGCTATACATCGAAAAGCCTTTGAGGGCCAGGATGATCTGTATTCCGGCGGCCTGCTGAACCGAATCAATTAATTGTAAATTTTTACGAAGCTTGGCTTCCTCCAGCACAAAACAGGGCGAAGGAATGGATGAATAGTCAATTGACATAGTTGGGTAGTCCGTAAATCCGCTAAAAACGTCCGCAAAGTACAGGGTTCCGGCGACAAAAACCGTTCGGGTCGCTTATCGCTCAGTAACTTCTACTAACTGCATTTACCCGAAACGGGTTCCGTTCGTTTTTGCTTCACTTACAGAATTGCCAACCCCCGGCTGGTCAGCAGGCTACTGGAAAGGGTTGCAGCCGGTTTCTTTGATCACTGAATTGATGAGATAATTCTGCCCACTTTTTGCCGATGCGGCCATCGGACGGCCCGACTCACTGAGTTTGCTCTTGATGACCCGCATGCAACTGTTGTTCTTTGCTTCGCGAACCAGCGCCCGCTTCGACAACGGGATAATGGGTCTGGCCGGATCGACGCTAAAACAGGTCTGCTGGGTTTTACCCAAGTCGTGCGAGTAAACCATCAGCGGCCCCACTTCGATTACCCGGTAAAAATCATTCCGGTAGACCCGGTAGATCTCCCCATCTTCGTTTTTAAATCCCCAAATGCTGTTGCTGGACACGTACTTGCGCAGCCCATTGGAATCGGTTATGTGCAGGATTTTGGGGTTAAACAGGGCGGGTTTCACCTTGTTAACCGACTGGCCTTCCTGGGTCAGAAAGTCTTCTACTTTATAAAAAACTTTTTGGGCCTGACAATAACCCGTACAGAGCAGAATGAGCAGGAGAATCAGCTTCATGACTGTTTTATAACGCTTACGTGATGGGTATTCTAACTAAGCAAAAAACGGTTTGAAGAACTTATTATTTAGTTATGCCCGCTACTTTACGCAATTTTTTCAAAAACCGCAACGCCCCCCTGCTTTTTGGATGGACATGCCGGGCGAATAGCGCCCTGAATGAAAAATAGCTACCATCTGCTGCATTTGATTTTAGTATGTTAAATAATCCCTTTATCTATCGCTACTTTCCGGCCCCCCGGCACTTGTTCCTGTTTTATCAAACTTAACTTATTAGTCTTTATGCATTCATCTCTACGTCAGTTAAGTCTAGTCCTTGCGCTCCTGCTTGCGTGCTACGGCCAGGTTCAGGCGCAGATCAACCTGAAAACCGGTGCCCCAACGCCGGGTACGGTCTGCGCGGGAAGCACCGTATCCATGACTTACGAGCTAAGCGGCTTTCCGGCTGGTAAACTCAATTATTACCTTATCCTAGCTATTCCCAACAGCAACGGTTCGTTTGCCTCCATCAGGACCTATCAGGTGACCGATACGCTTTCTCCGCTGCGGGTAACCCTGCCTACAGACCTAAAAACCAATTCAAACTACGGACTGTCGGTAGCCATCAGTAAACCGGGCAATGTTACGGTTGTATCCGGCGCAAAACTGTTCACCGTTAACGCAGCTCCTGACCCACCGACGGTTGTGTCCCCCATTACGTATTGCCAAGGTAGCCCTGCCAGTACGCTATCGGCCACCGGGCAAAACTTAAAATGGTATGATGCCGATGGCAATCCTTTGCCCGGTGCGCCAAGGCCATTAACTACGACCCCGGGCACCCGAACCTATTACGTCACTCAAACTAACGAATTAGGCTGCGAGAGCAACTGGGTAGCAGTTAACGTCATCGTTAAAGCCAAACCGTCAAAGCCTGAAGGCGGGTCTCCCCTTACAGCCTGCCAAGGCTCTTTATTGCCTCCCTTGATAGCCAATGGATCAAACCTGAAGTGGTATGATGCCGACGGAAATCCTTTACCGGGTGCTCCAACGCCTTCTACCGGGAAGGCAGGAGCAACAATATACTATGTCACCCAAACCATCAACGGCTGCGAGAGTGACCGGTCATCCATCACCGTCACGGTAATCCCTACCCCTGCCTCGCCTAATCTTTCGGCCAACGGTCCCACCACCGTCCTGCAGGGTTCACCCCCGGTGGTGCTGACGGCCTCTAACTGTTCCGGTACGCTTCACTGGAATGGGCCTAACGATAGCAGCGGTAGCGGAGCTATTACGGTTCCTACCACCTTTTTAGGTCAGTACACGTATTCCGCCGTCTGTGTGCAGAACGGGTGCCAAGGGCCTACCTCCAGTATCACCGTCGAAGTGGCGGCTTCGGCGCCCCCCACCAGCAACTGTCTCTCCTTTGCGGCTCTTTGCTCAGGCAATCCGCAGGAAGTACGCACCGTTAACTTCACCGCCCCCGCGGAAGGCGACTATCAGTTGGTGCTAACCTATCAGGCCCCCGAAAAGGCCGTCTCCGCGCTGGTACGCATCGACGGCAGTGCCCAGACCATTGGCCTGACCCAAAGCCGTTCGTATGGGAACCTGTCGCTGGGCACGTTCCACCTTAAAGCCGGTTCGCACACCTTTCAGCTAAACGCCGGCGCTAATGGTAATTACCTCTGCTTCAATGGGCTATGTCTAACGCCCGTCGGCAGCAGCGGTGCGCCGAGCTGTAACTTTTCCGTCAACGCCAGTCCTGCCAGTAGCAACGTTTCCTGCGGTGGTGCAGTCAATCTGACGGCGAATTGCAGCGGAGGGGATTGCGCCGGTGTCAGTTACACTTGGAGCGGTACGGGTTTAAGCCAGGATGGCCCCAGCGTTCAGTTCAATGCGCCGTCGGCCAACGGTTCCTATACCTACAGCGTGACTGCATCCCGGCCGGGCTGTACGAACCAGACGGCCCAGACCACCGTGGTCGTGAGCGGTTGCGAAGCGACAACGCCCCCATCCAGCAACAGCGTCTGTACAACGTTTGCCGAAGTGTGTTCAGGTAACACCCGGGAGGTACGCACGCAAACATTCAGCGTGGCGACCGAAGGCGATTATGAAGTACGCTTAAGCTATAAATCACCCGAGAAAGCAACCACCGGTCTGGTGATCCTGGATGGAACGTCCCGGACCGTAGGCTTCGGCCAGGCCCGCTTCTATCAGTACCAGTCGCTGGGCACGATTCACCTGACAGCGGGCACGCATACGCTGCAACTAAGCGCGGCAGCGGGCGGTAATTACCTTTGCTTCAACGGCGTGTGTCTGGTGGGCAGCGGTAGCAACAACGCCAACTGTACTTTCTCCCTGAGCAGTTCGGTCAGTAGTAACGCCGTTAGTTGTGGTTCGACGGTGAACCTGGCCGCCCAGTGTAACGGCGCTTGTGATGGCGTAAGCTACAACTGGCGGGGCCCGGGCGTGGATCAGAACAGCGCTTCGGTCTCGTTTGCGGTGCCTTCGGCCAATGGCAACTACACCTACACGGCCACGGCTTCCAAGTTTGGTTGTTCCAGTCAAACTACTTATCAGACCATCGTCGTCAGTGGCTGCTACACGGATGCCCCAACCAGCAACTGCGCCACTTTTGCCGAGGTATGTTCGGGCAATCCCCGCGAAGTACGTACCCAGACGGTATCGGTGGCCCGGGAAGGCGACTACGAGGTTGTCCTCAGCTACAAATCAACTGAAAAAGCGACTAAAGGGCAGATCGTGCTTGGGGGCGTTACCCGAACCCTTGATTTTAGCCGCACGCTGACTTACCAGAAACAAACCGCGGGCGTTATCCACCTGACGGCTGGTACGCACACGCTGCAACTAAGCGCCGGGGCGGCTGACAATTACCTGTGTTTTAACGGAGTTTGTCTCAACGGCAACTCGACTCTAACCCGGCTCCAGTCGGGTAGCGCGGAAAACCCGGGCTTGCAGGTGACGGTGCTGGGCAATCCGGTAACCGGCCGGGAGCTTGAAGTTGAAGTTCGGGGCGCCGAAGCGCAGCCTCTTCAATTACAATTGATTGATACACAGGGCAAATTAATGACCGAACGACACGTTCCGGCCGCCCAGGCCGTTGAACGGCACCATCTACCCGTAGCGGGTCAGGCGGGCAACGTGCTGCTGTTGCGGGTAGCCACCCCCACCCAAAGCAAGAGCCTTAAAGTCATGAAGGCGCAGTAAGTCCGGGATCAATAGGTTAAAGAGCCCCGCGTCGGAACATAACCTGACGCGGGGCTTTTTTGCGTCCTTATTCCAGCGAAAACGTCACTGGCAGGTTAAACTTCACTTTCACCGGTCGGCCCGATTGCTTGCCCGGTTGCCAGCGCGGCATTTTATTCATCACCCGCACCGCTTCCTCATCGCAGCCAAAACCAATGCCCTTCAACACTTCGATGTTCGTGATTGATCCATCGGCATCCACGATAAAGGAGACAAACACTTTACCGGATACGTTCGCCCGGCTGGCCTCGGCAGGATAGCGAAGGTTTTTCTGCATAAACTCCGCAAACGCTTTGGTGCCGCCGGGAAACTGCGGCTGCTGCTCCACAAAGGTGAACACTTCGTCCGTCTTTCGCTCCACATCCAGCGCTTTCTCGGTCACGGTAGGAGCCGCGCTTTCGTTGGGGGCTTCAATGCGGTCAACGGCATTTGGGTCTCCTTCTTCGGTTTTGTCGCTGGGCGTTTTTTCCGCCAGTTCATCAACCGTAGCCACCGTCGTTTCTTCCGGCGCATCCTGTACCACTTCGGGCGGCAGGTAACGCATTGTTGGCAGGACCGGCTTTACTTCCGGCGCGGGCGGAACGACCACGGGCGGTTCCTCCGGCTGCTTCAGCTTTATGTCGGTCAGATCGACGGTCTCCATGTACATCTCGGGACCTTTCTCCGGCTTTAGATGGGCGTACAGCGTAGGCACCAACAGACCCGCCCCGAAAAGACTGATACCCAACCATAAAGCCCAGCGCGCAGTCTGGTTGTAGCGCAAGCGCAGGTCATACGCTCCGTAGGCTTTGTTTCGGTGCTCGAACACAATGTCATCGAGCGTGGTCAACTGCAATTGTTCTGCTGTCATAGTTACAAGGCGTTTATAAAGGCATAAATCAATGAATCAAATATATATAAGAAAATTATATATAAAACAGACTGATGATCTTTTTTTTGAACGGCGCTAATCCGTTAGCCTTTATTCATTAAATTGCTTTCAATTGAATTGTACAAAATCCAATTAGCCGCAATTCGTATGAACCCCGCTGAATGCTGATCAAACGGACCGATCTGTTTATTGAAGACTCTATTAACCCACCGTATCACCGCATGAGTACATTGATGATTAGCCTGTCCATTGGCTTGCAGGTAGCTTTGCTGGGAAAATTTATTCACGAAGCCATCACAACCCGGCTGGGCACTTATTGCCGCGTTAAGTGTTCACTGGCCGCTTTGTTGTATGGCTCCGTGGCCTTTTTACTCACCTGGCAGATGCTCTAACCGGACTAACCGCCAAAAAAAAGTGCGGATTCAGGCGTTGCTAAAGCCTGAATCCGCACCTCAAAGCACTCAACTCGTTTCTCTTATCCCCGATTGTACAGTCTGACCCAGCTTCGTAACTGCGTTTCGATGGGCGCCGTTAGCTGCTGAGGACGCAGACGCCACTGCCAGTTGTCGGCGGTGGAAGCGGGCGTGTTCATGCGGGCCTTTTCGTCCAGGCCCAGCACATCCTGAATGGGCAGAATAACCGTTTGGGCAACCGAAGCATAGGCCAGCTGGCCCAGCGCCTGATGGATGTTGGCCTCCGTGACCGGCCGCCCGACATACTGCTCGATCTGCTTACGGATTTCCTTGCTGACCTCCTGGCGGTACCAGCCGCGCGTCGTGTTGTTATCGTGCGTCCCCGTATAGGCAATACCAATGGGGGTGTAGTTGTGCGGAATATGGACCGAACGCGGCATGGATTCGCTGAACGCGAATTGCAGCACCTTCATGCCCGGCAGCATAAATTCATCCCGCAGGGCGTACACGGCGGGGCTAATGTCTCCCAAATCCTCGGCCACGAACGGCAGGCTTCCCAATTCCTGCTGGAAAATCTGGAACAGGTCGGCACCCGGCCCAATTTTCCACTCGCCATTAATTGCCGTTTTTTCACCGGCCGGAACCTCCCAGTAGTCCGCGAAAGCCCGGAAGTGATCGAGCCGCAGCAGGTCGTACAGCTCCATATTTTTCCGGATGCGCCGGATCCACCAGTCGTAACCCCGTTCCTTTAAAACGTCCCAGCGGAAAACCGGCATACCCCACAACTGACCCTCGTCGTTGAAATAATCCGGGGGGACCCCCGCTACACCGGTCATTTTCCCTTTTTCATCCACGCTGAAAATCGCCGGGTTTGCCCATACATCCACTGAGTCGTAGCTGATGTAAAACGGCAGGTCGCCAAACAACTGGACGCCCAGATTATTGCAGTAGGCTTTCAGGTTCTTCCACTGGCGGGCAAAAACGAACTGCAGCCATTTGGCCTTATCCAGCGCATCGGTATGTTTGCCAATAAAGTCCTCCAGTGCCTGAGGCTGGCGTGTTTTGTACTCTTCCGGCCACGTATACCACGGCTCACCACCAAACTCCTGTTTCAGCACCACGTATAGCGCAAAATCATCGAGCCACTCGGCTTCCCGCTCGCAAAACAGCCGGAATAGTCTGGGCAGATCAACGGACCGGCCTTCCCGAAAAGCCGCGTAGGCTTTGTTAAAAAGAGCTTGTCGGTGCCGAGCCACTGCCGCGTAGTCCACCTTGTCGCCCACTGGCAGGTAGTACTGCGCCAGTTCATCGGCATCCAGCACACCTTCGCCGGCCAGCTCTTCCGGACTAATCAGCAGGGGATTGCCGGCGGTGCTCGAAATCGAGCTGTAAGGGGAATACCCCTGATCGGCCTCCGTCGGATTGAGCGGCAGTAACTGCCAGTAGGATTGTCGGCTTCGGCTCAAAAAGTCGGCAAACTCCCGCGCCGTCGGCCCAATGTCTCCGATGCCGAAGGACGAAGGCAGTGACGTAATTGCCATCAGGACCCCGGCCCGGCGGTCGTTAATGGGGTGCTGACCCCGCAGCACGGCCACGGGCAAACCGGTAAACAGATCGCTCAGGGCCAACTCTGTACCGCCTTTCAGCAGGGTCCCCTGCAGCACCTGGGTCCATTCTACCGGCGCTTCGGCGGGCACCACCAGCCGCGTATCGTCCCAGTCGATTAACAGAGCCTCCTTTTTCTGCTGTTTGCTCAGCGACGCCAGGTGCAGCGGAACGGCCACTACATACCACATTTGCTGATAATGCCGCGCATAAGCCAGTACGTGATCCTTGTACTTGCCTTCGACCGCCAGCGGAATGTAACGGCCTTCGGTAAAGACGTCGGCCTGCTGCTTCCGTTCGCTGAGTAGGTGATGCACCAGCCACAGCTTAATGCGGGCGGTGTACCGATCCTGCCATAACTCCTGAATCAGGTCTGCGGGCTCCAACTCACTGGCCAGGATAGCATCCAGCGCCTGCTGACGCTGTTCGTAATCAATGGGCCGCCGGTTGTCGGGATCAACCAGACTCAGGTCCCAGAGTTCGGAGCCCTGATACACATCCGGCAGACCCGGCGTGGTCATTTTGAGCACTACCTGAGCCAGCGAGTTTATAATCCCAAAGTCGGCAATCTGCCGGTGAAATTTCTCGAAGCTTTTCCAGAAAGGGCGTTTGGCGTCGAGCAACTTGGCGGCAAAAGTCTTCATGGCCGTTTCGTATTCTTCATTGGGTGTATCCCAGAAAGAATGCTGCTTGGCCTCGCGCATGGCTTTTTGCAGGTACTCCGGTACCCGGTCGCTGAAGTTATCTTCCGGTTCGCCCGGCATGGGGTAAGCCCCGATCAGGGTCTGGTAGATAAAGTATTCGTCGTTGGCGTCGGGGGCTCCGTCCGCTTTTAAATCGGCGTTGAGCTTCTGCCACTCCCGAACGGCCTGCAGCCATTCGTCGGGCAGGTCGGTCAGCACGTTCAAACGGGCGCGTACATCCTCCCCACGCTTGGTGTCGTGGGTTGAGGACCCATTGATTGCCAGGGGCCATAGCTCCTGGCGCTCCTGCATGGACTCGTGAAACGCATCCGGCGACATACCAAAAGATTCCGGCGAATCGCCCACTTCGTTATGCCCCGCAAAGCGGTTATAAGTGTACATCAGCGTATCCTCCACGCCCTTCGCCATCAGCGGCCCCATGAACTGCATACTCCGCTGGTAAAAGCGCAGCGCCCGCTGATTGTATTCTTCGTCGTTGTCGAGTGGCTTTTTTAGCAGCACGTCCTGCAGCAGATCGATGGCCGGAGCCAGTTCGGTCTTGCTTTGCCGAATACGCCGAAACAGTTCTTCGAGCGCGTCCGCGTCGGTCCCATCGAGCGGCATATGGTCGCCATAGTACCGATAAACCGGGCACTGGATCAGCAGCTCGGCAATCGCGGTTTTCAGCGTATCGGGCGGCAGAGCGTTCAGGGCCGCTTCATCCACCAGATTCTGCTCCAGGAAAAGATTGTACAGGTTGTTCAGCTCTCCACCCATATGCTGGTAGAGAATGTGCGCTTTCTTATCCCGGATCTGCTGGTGAATTGCCGGTTGATCGCCGGTTAATTCTTCGTAGAACCGCGTGAATGTTTTTTCGCTGCCCTTCTGCGTGAATACGTTATTGACCACGGCCAGGTAGTCATAGCCCGTCGTTCCCTGAATAGGCCAGTCCTGGGGCAGCTTTTCGCCCAGTTCCAGAATTTTCTCGACCACGACATAGGTATCCTCACCGGCCAGTTCGCGGAGTTGTTCCAGGTA
>Ga0325400_1006999_pt1 | contig 10765 bp, 6 predicted proteins | sample PopdelMetagenome_2_FD_205662 | JGI IMG/M metagenome (GOLD analysis project Ga0325400, IMG submission 205662) | Populus deltoides microbial communities from Bellville, Georgia, United States - Xylem-PdKOR-R1 | ecosystem: Host-associated > Plants > Phyllosphere > Stem > Wood/Secondary xylem...
TTGAGGGTTAACAGAGCTAGTTTTTTGGAATCTTCACAGTATTCCAAGTGATGAAAAGAATGGTTTGAGAGAAAATTAATTGAGTCCTCACCATAACCAAGTAAGATTGAAGCCATGGAAGCTAGGATTGCGCAAACAAAAGCAAATTTGTTTCCTTTTGGTTTCTTTACAGGATCAAAATCTGCTAGTGTTTTCTCTGTTGTGGGTTGGCTAGGATTGACATCGCTTTCTGAGTTTAGACCTGCAGACATGATCTATACGCCTAAACAAAGAGAGGGAGAGACAAAGAGTTGGTTTAAGCTATGCTAAGCAGTGCTAGTGTTGTAGCCTTATTTTGGATAAACTCATGCAGCCACGCGAACTTGACGTTGGGGATGCAGCCATAAGTGGGAGGCTGGAGTTGCTTAAATAGAGACCAGCAGGTTGACATCATCATTTTGGTAACCTGGTGACCAGTCTAGCTGGTTCCAAAGCAAACAACACAAATCTCGATTGTACCTTGACGGGTTGGTCTAATAGCTAAACACTAATTTGGGTTGTACGTTGAAGTGGGTGGTCTAATAGGCTTTTTTAGTTAATAAAAAAAAATACAACGTTAAAATCCTATTTTTAAGCAATTTGGTTTTTACCGAGTTTGAATAGTAAATTGCCAACACAGTTCAAAGCAAAACTAGCTTGGACTCGGATCCTGATCGAATCACCTGGCTCTTTGAAACGACGTTAAAAAAAAATATGAAATCATTAACCGGAACATGCACAATACAGATGCATGGCAACATCTTGGGTTTATACTGGGACTATAGTTTATAACTAGATTATTGGTTTACATTATACTGCGACTTATATTAATTTTTTTAATGTAAAAAAATATTTAAATATTATTTTTTCTAGGAAAAAAAATTAAGTTGGGGGTTGATCAAATGTAACCTGATCTTTTTGACAGGTTTAAAAGTGACTCGAATGACCAGTAAAAATATAATTTGATTCAAAATAAATATTTTAGATGAAACTTTTTATAAATATTAAGACGACAACATATTGAATTGATTTTGATCAATATGGATTAACTTGTTAATTCACATGCTAAATCATGAAATCATACAAATTATAAAGCCCACTTTCTAATAAATTCAATGTTAAAGGATTAAATTTTAAAAAAAATTAATTAATAAATAAAGAAGAATGACCCAAGTCATCCATGGTTAAAATGTTAAAGCCACGACCTGAATCATAAGATCAAGATAACTCAATAGAAAGTAAATTGAAACAAATTATAAACCTTGATTGTCAGTCAATCCAATATTGAAAGATGAGATTGAAAAAAAATCAGTTAAAAAAAGATAAAAAAAAACAACTCGAGTGAACTTGGATTAAACAGCCAAACTCATGACTCAAGTCATGAGACGAAGATAATATCATAGAAAATAAACCGAAATAAATCACAAAATTTAATTTCAAATCAACCCAATGTTGAAGAATCTGAGAAAAAAATTCAATAAGAAAAAGATGAAAAGACTTTAGTCAATCGAGTTAACATGTTAAAACTATAATCCGGATCAAAAGACTGAGATAATCTTATAAAAAATAAATAATAAATAAAATATAAATTACAATTTCTAAATAAACCTAATGTACAAGATGAAATCCAAATTAAGTTTTGAGAGGAGAATCCTTTCCCCTTCTAGTTATTATTATTATTATTATTATTATTAATGTTTATAATTACAATTAGAGTAACATGATAATAACCGTTGAAGGGGAAAGTGCTTGCCCAAGTATCTGCCGTCTTCACATCATCCATCTCGAATCTGTATACTAAGATAAAGACTTGGTCTATAAACAAAACTTTAGGACCAATTCGGCAGGAAATTAATGTTAACAAGTTCTGGCATTCATGCCTACTCTAGAAAGGTATTCGCCGTTAAACTAATCGTGCCTAGATTTTCCATTTTCCGACGAGATGCACACTTCTTTTCGTTTCCATTCTCCCTTCTTTATATTTTGCCTAAAGCAGGAGGTGATCAGTACCAATCTTCCAGAGGTAATTGGGTTCTCCTTTTTTTTTTTTTTTAATGAGGATATATGTATTCATTTCCAATTTTGCATTTTGTTCGTAGAATCCTGTGTCCAATTATATTAATACGTTCGGCAAAGCAGAGATAAGATGGATTTTAATAATAAAACACTATCCTTGTTAAAAGAATTTATCACACCATTGATTTAAAGATGCTCTAGTCATTTCACCCAGAAATAAAAAGAAATTGAGGCTAAATATCTCGGGTCGAGCTTAAGGATGGTAGTAAAATTGGGTCAGTGACCTGTTTTCTCTCCAGATTAGCTCAATGGTCATAAAAGGAGATTCGAGGAGATCCCTCCATCTGATATTATTCGGAAAAGCCAATACCTCAAACACAGTTGCTCCCACAAAAAGAAATTGTGAAGAGTTTTCTCTCCAGATTAGCTCATGATCCCATGCTTTCTGAAACGATCCCTTTTCAATTAATAATAATAATAAAAAAAAAAAAACCTTTTCAGCCTGGCATGAGCTGAAGAGTAGAGAGAAGACAAGACACGGGTCATTTTAAGAAGAAAAACTTAATAAATCTTGCAATAACAATTTCAAGTGATATATATATATATCCTGCACTCTGTTCATGTTTCGCATTCGACGGATGCATGCACCTTTTATTTTGTTAAGCCTGTGTTTAAACTTTCAACGTCTTACTTAATGCCATAGCACCTCTGCAATTCTATTTCAAATTGACACTAGCAGATGTCACTGTTGTACTGAAAGTGAACTTGGGCAAATAATTGAACAGAGAGACCTTCGGCTCTGGAGATGGGTCCCCGTCTGCCTTTGGAAACAGCTCGAGATACGTCACTTCGAATTTTCTCATTGGCCTCGTGACAGAACAGAACACTACTACCATACCTCTGCTGATTTCTCTGAACCACTACCAATCTGTGACAACAGCGAGCAACTACCACAAAAAATATATATTAAATCTGACAGAAGTCATGGTAATTAGTGATAGTTTAACTAAAGATTCAAGCATTCAGGCAACTCATTGATTTTCGTGCATTTTTTCTTCTTGATCAATTAGCATCATTCGAAAATTGCACTGCCGATTTCGGCAGCATAAGAGTCACAGTTAGATTCAAAGTTTTGGTAAATCTGGACTCAGTCGAGTTCATTAAAGACGAACTTTATTTTTCCCCTTTATTTTTTTTTCTACTAACCACAAATATCATATTCTCATTCCCAGCAATCCTATTTTTTATTTGAAAATATAATAAAATAATATTTTTTATTTTTATAAAATTATTTTAATATCAATACATTAAAACAATCCAAAAATATAAAATAAATTAATTTTAAATCATTTTTTTTTATAAAATTCCATTTAGAACACAATTCCGAATTGCGTATTTATCTTAAATGAACCTCACTTTTCAAAGAGTTGCAATTGCATTTCCACCCCATCCACAAAATCCACAGCATCAATCCAATCCAAGCTTCTTTGACAATAAGTAGTTTTAAGGTAAAATTGTTTCATTTCTTGGAATTACTCTGCTTCTTTGACAATAAAGTGCACTCTCGCTTTACAATTTCAAGTTTGGTACTGTAACATGCATCATCTCCATGTGCCGTGGTGTAGGACTTGGAATTTGGAGAGGGATGTCTCTCGATTGAAATATTTACCACAAGAAAGAAGGCTATATGATTTTAGTCGCTTTCTGTCTTCCACAAACCCAAGGATTTTTCTAGAAATGAAACACAAAATCCCACAACCTCACAATGCTCCATCATCACTTTCCTTCTCCAATCCGATACAGATCTCTGCCCAGCTAAATTCCAAAAGAGGAGGGGGCTCCGCGGTAATCATCTCTATCCAATCACTCCAAAAAAGAGCTTCGTCATGGTTAGAAACTGAGCTTGGACTGTCCTCGGAGGGGACCATGAATCATCAAAAGACACACGTGATGTAGAATTTGACTTCAAAGTAAACACACTGACTGCTTGGTCTTGGTTTTCTTTTATATAATAATTAAGGTGTTAAAATGTCCAAAGGCGAAAGCTGGTAGTCCTACAAGGCAACTAGTGCTGGATTCATGGAAAGAACGGGTTGTTGTTCAACTTCAATCCTATAATTTGAGCAAGGGGCGGTGTTATTTCTCAATCAATCTTATCACTTGATAGAACCAAAGTCACACCACCCGTTTCTTGCATCAACTTGGCTGTGTTTGATTTCTTTTGAATATTTTTGAAATTAAATATCTTCTTAATTGTGTCTAATTAAGACTCCGTTTCAATTCCGAATCTCATTCTGCTTTCTAATCTTGCACTCTATCATTAACTAGTTAAAATCTCTAAAAGTTGGCCGTTGAACAACTGGTGGGGGAGTTGAATCTGTGGACAATTTATCAGCCAGCCAACCTTTACCAGTTTACGTTAACTTATTCATATCCAAGTGAAGGTTTTGTGGATAAACATCCTATATATAAAATATCAAAAACAAAGATTTTGTAGAGAATATCTCTAATTATTTTTATTGATATTACAAGTAAGTGTGTGTATCTTTCTATTTTCACATGCTTTGTTCAATCATATTAAAGAGGATCATGAACAATTTTGGCTGGCTTATTGTCACAAAATAGATTCATTGCCTCTTTTGGTTTAAATCCCAAGTCATTCAACAGATTTCTCATCCACAGTAGCTCATAAATCCTAAAAACCGTAACTCTATACTCTACTTTAGCACTTGATCTTATAACTACTAGTTGTTTTTTGCTCCTCTAGGTTACAAGATTCTCACCTATAAAGGTGAAATATCCTGAATTAAATCATATGTTATTAGCTGAGCCTGATCAACATCAGTATACCTTTCTATCTTTGACGTTTGGTAACAATAATCCTTTATCAGTTGCAATGTCCGGTCTAGTATGAGATTGATAAATTAGCTTTCCCACAAGCCATTAATATCTCCCTTTATTTATTGAATTTGAGCTTGAACACTGAAACAACTTGCTATTCTACTTAATAGAAATTTCAATTGGTTTACATCCAAGCATTCTTGTCTCAGATAATAAATCAAGGATGTTTTTTTATTGTGATACGATTTGATCAAGCTAGCTCAATCCCAAATTACTTTATTTGTTGCCAAAATTCTTTATAGACTTGTTAAATCTACCAGACCAAGCTCCTCGAGATTGCTTTAATCCATATAACATATTATTGTACCTATATGATTGTTTATTATTATTAATTCTTCATATTTGGTATATGGATAGCTTGTTTTTTAATGGATCGAAAAGAAGAACTTAATTTCGGTACACGTAATTTTCAGACATCAAATTGGTTCGTAGAAATTTCTTTGATCAATAATAATCTGACAGACTACATACACATCAATGATGTTTTTCCTTACATGAACACTACAAGTAACTTGAACCAACCGAACTTGCAATCCTAATGATATGCCGGAGTTCTTCTTGATATATCCCAACGTGAACCAGCCAAACTTTCAGACACCAAATTTTAGTGCTAGTCATTATCATTATATGACTTTCTCGTCATAATCATTGTTCAAAACAATCATTTTATATGATCACATAATCCCCTCCGCATCATCCCAAGCAAAGGTGGTATGTAGGCGATTTGCCGAGGGCAACAACCCTGCTATTAGGTGCAGCAGTGTATGAGAGCAATGAAAATACAGTTTAAGTGAAGTGATTCTTCTCCACCATGTGTGTTATAACCCTTTCTCTATCTATCTCTAATAATATGCATGGACTTCTCCTGTGGATGTAGGTGATTTGTCGAACCATGTTAAATATTGTGTCCTAGTATGCTAAGCCTTCAATGAGCAACTATCAGAACATCACCGGTCCGTGCATGGAGGAGCTGGAATCCCCAACAGTTTATTTATTTACTTATTAATATCACTCCTAGTTTTTTTGGGGGACTTAACTTGGCATCAGTTTTCAGTTTCCAAGTGGACAGAAAAAAAAAAACAAATCACTACCATACAACAACACTACTATGATCTTTTTCGAAGGCTCCAAACAGTACACATAAGCCAGCATTGTTCAGGAGGCACTCGTTCTGACGACCTTCCCTTCTTTCGTGATTTACAGTTGTTCTGTCTTTCCCTTTGAATTTTTGCTGGACCACTTCGTTTAGTCAATGCTCATACTCAAGACCTGCAAATGGGGATGCGCCTGCAGTTTTCTATATATTTCGTTCGTCAAAACCACTGAAACCATCATTTTGTCAAGATCTTTTCCCTCTGCATCACCGACATCACAAGCCGAGTCAGTCATCATCTTCATTCACAACTTGTTCCAAATCATCACGGTAATATCTGGTTCCCGCTTCAAGAGACAGATCGGCAGAGTCTAAAGGATTATCAATCTCTTCACTATCGCTCTCAGCATCACACTCTTCAGCTGCCTTCTTTTTCTTCTTCTTTGGCTTTGAGGAATTCATTTCATTCACATAAAAAAATGCGGAAGACGAGATATTCTGGAGGCACATCAGTTCATGAAAGAATTTTGAGCCAAATCAAAAGGATATATCTATAAAAATCTCAAAAAACAAGATGGTGTTGCTGAAGCATAAAAAGCTCAAAAACCAAGTTAGTGTTGCTGAAGCTTTACGAAACCATGCTAAAACTGTGGCATAATAACTCCTTGACGAAGTATGTTACCACACCTTCAGCTTATAAAATGAGCATAGTATGTGGGAAGGATTGCCTAAATGTGCTGTTCAAAATCCCTGGGAGACTTGACCTTGGGCTTGGAAGAATTTCGAGTCCTAGAAGCAGAGATAGAAATAGATATATATTATAAATTGTTTAAATAAAATAAAAGAAGAAAAATATTATACAAGGTTACATATATTAAAAAAATTATTTGAATTTATTTTTATTTTAAAAAATAAAATTTATTTATATAAAAAATTTTAAAAATTGCTTAAAAAATTAAACATACACAAGATAATTTTAAAAAAATCTCTATCCAAAAAATATTAAATAAAAAAATTAAAAACAAATCAAGTGATATTAATTAAACAAAACTCGATTGCAACCCATTGACTATTTATTTTTTAACCAAAATAATATCGTTTTGATTTATAAAAAAAATTGGGGTTGACCCGGGCAAAACCCATGACCCTTTGGGGCGGGTCGACCACCGGGTCGGGTTTAAAAACTTTGGTTATGGCTTTACTTGTCAAACCTGTAATCCAGGTCATAAACTCAAACAGGTTAAATAATGTTTTTTCTCTTAAATTTATACTTAACAAACATACGCGCGCGCGCATATAAAGAGGCCAAAAAAAAGCAAAGAATAACTATCATTTAAAAGAGGCTCTATAAAAAAAAAAAATTAGACAAAAAAGTCAAGCATTGTTAGGCCTGGCAGCCCACCTAGCCCATTCGTTAGGGCTTGCATGTATGGGCCCCCTTTTTTTTTATCTTGTAATCTAGGGCGGATGACCATCTTTCCTTGTTTTTGAAAAAAAAATCAAACGACATATCCTCTAATTTTTCTAGAATTCGGCTACTATAATAACTAGAAAATTAGACCATATAGTTCTTTAACTCAAAAACCCATTTTAAATCTTTTTTAACCCAGAATACTTAGAAAAAAAATATATCCTAGGAGTCGTGATAAACTCATCCATGGCCTCTAAAAATCAAAAATCTTCTCGAGCTCAAATATGTTTTTTTAGACAATTTGAAGGTAAAAAAATCACATAATATGAATTCTCCTCGTTATATGAAATCATATGACACAAAGATCGATTCTTTTGGTGGCTTAAGTCGATATCAACAACATTTTCTCTCTTACTACTGAAATTTGATGACCTTTCTCTCCTCTCTCAAATGAGTGACTAAAAAATAACAAAAATAAATTTTTATATCAAAATAAAATAGATAAAATATTAAGGTATCGAGTATTTATAATTTCTAAAACATGAGGACCAAAGTAAACCTTTTGTATTAACCAATAAATTTTTTTTAATTGCCTTTGAATTTGGCTCATAGAAGATGCAATTGCATAAAAAAAAATTTGAGAACCAAATTAAAAAACAAAAAAATTGCACAATCCATTCATATTAATGTTTGAAATGATGAATAGTGAAATCTTTCAGATAGAAAAACACGCTCATTTTAGTTTTCTACTTTATTAAGTATAACTCTAAAAAGCATAAGTTTTTCGCTATATAAGGCTTCATTGTTCGTCTTCTTACACATTACTGTAGATGGGCTATGCAAACGTTTTTTGTTTTTTGAATTTGGTCCTCAAACTTATAATTTAGTCATAACTGAAAACCAAATGCTTTTGGTTTCTTATGAAAGGGTGAGATTGAAAGAAAATGGAACAAAATGATAAAGGTGTCGAACATGAGTGGCGTGATATAAGTTTCGTAAAAGATGCATTTTGGTTCGTAAACTTTAAAAGTCACACAAATTATATAATTTCAGTACTTCAATATTTTTCCAATTCAACTTTGATACAAAAGTTCATTTTTTTTAATCTTTTATTCCTTGGTTGAGAGATGAGAGAGAGAGGTTTTCTGGATTCTAGTGGTAGAGAAAAAAAGTGTTGTTGACACCGATTTAGGCCACCAAAACATACGATATTTATGATAAATGGTTCCATTTGATGAGTGGGGTTCATATCAGATTTTTTTTAACTTTAAAGTTCATGAAAAATCCAATTTAAGCTCTGATTGATTTTTTGTTTTGGGTTAATTTTTTGTTTTTGAGGTGATTTTTTATATCATAAATAGGTTAAATCATGGTTTTTATGGTGTTTTATACGTGTTTTGAAGTCAAATATAGGTTCGAAATGGATTTTTAGGTAAAACAAAAACATAAGCCTTGATGTTGTAGCCACCATAGTGGCTAGAATTTGAGCAAATTAGATGACTCATCGTTTGAAATTTTTTTTCAAAAACATTTAGGGTGAACAACAGTTGTAGACAAAAAATAATTAAAAACCTAATCATGCAGGCTTGCTAGGGTAGGCCTACACGTGGGCCCTAAGAAAATGGGTTAGGCGGGTTGGCCTGGCTTACCACGCCCAACAACGCCTGACTTTTGCTTCTTCTTTTTTTTTTTTAATTCTTTTTTAAATTAATGATTTTTTTTATGGTTGTTTCTTTATTTTTTAATTTATATTTAAATTAGTATCTATTATCTCTTTTATTTTGTTTGGAGAGTTTCTTATAAATGAGAATTATTTTTTTAGTTATGCTTTTAAATTTGAAGAGTTTTTTTATGATTTATCTATATTTTTTTATTATCTTTTTTATAAATAAAATTTATTTTTAAAAATAAAAAAATATTATTTTTAAACAATATTTCTAATGTGCAGTATTGTAAGGTGTTATTTCCCTCTTTAATTTTATTCGATCAATATAATTTGTGTCTCTATTTCTATTATTGTTTACTTGAATAAAAAGATTATTTTAACAAATAAATTTAACAAATACAACTGGTTAAAATCCTGTCTTTCAAGATTAAATATTTTGATCTATTTCTATTTCTCGATATTTCATGTTTTATTTTTAGGTATCATTAATGATTTTTTATTTATTTATTAATGTATATGATTCTGAATTTATTTGATTACATGTGTGTGTATATATATATATTATTTAAATTTAAATTCTTTAAATTATAAAAATACATTAAAAAATCTACACATATAATATTTTTTTATAAAAATTAAAAATATCTAACCTTTGACAAATAACGGTCACATAAAATGCTTTGTAAAGAGTCGGAGTGAACGACACCGATTGCCCAAGCCCCACTGGACTCTGCCCGTCGAATCTCTTTTTATATATTCATGCATGGGATGAATGAGTAATAAATTACTAATTTATTAAAAAAAAAAATTAAGATTAGAATCAGGCAAGTTGAGTTTTTGGCGAGGGTTGTGGATTGCCCCACAAAAAAGCTCAACTACCTTCGAGTCGAATAAAGAATGTCTTCTCTACTTCTTTTAGGCAGGTTGGTGGCCTGACATTATAATGCCATGATTAATGATAATTGTATTAAACATTTTTTCTCAAAAAATATCATATGTTAAATAAGTGAATCAATATATTTTGGTAACTTGATGATTGGAATTCTTCAACAATTGGTTTTGGAAGAGTTTTGGGGTAGGAAATCATGATTAGATTACTTAATCGGCATTTTAGAACTAATGATGATTTTTTTTTGTATTTTAAAAGGTTTTTTTTTGAAAAAAATTAATTTTTAATTTTTTTTTGTTTTAAATTAATTTTTTAGTATTTTCAAATCAATTTAATGTACTGATGTCAAAAATAATTTTTTTAAAATAAAAAAATTATTTTAATATATTTCTAAATAAAAAAATATTTTAAAAAACAATCGTCATTATATTCTCAAATATCTCTAAACATGGAATGCTAGCTTGATTCATCTAAAATATTTTATTTTTATTTTTTATGCTTGAATTATTAAATATAAAATACTTTACAATCAAATAAAAAAAAATAAGCTTAAAAAATATAACTTACTATTCTTTAATATTTTAGAATACTAGCTTTGTTGATAAATCATGGACTCTATCATTGCTTTTTTTAAGCACATATATACTGATTATTTTCCACGGATTGAAGTCAGGGAAGGTCACATGTCTGACCCATGCTTTGTGGGTTGCTGAATACCAACACAAAGATTGGATCTTTTCTTCTATCCCAACCAAACAGCTTCCTCAACCA
>Ga0325400_1007003_pt1 | contig 10760 bp, 4 predicted proteins | sample PopdelMetagenome_2_FD_205662 | JGI IMG/M metagenome (GOLD analysis project Ga0325400, IMG submission 205662) | Populus deltoides microbial communities from Bellville, Georgia, United States - Xylem-PdKOR-R1 | ecosystem: Host-associated > Plants > Phyllosphere > Stem > Wood/Secondary xylem...
TAGAGGAGTTTTTGGTATTTTTCACATTGGTTTATTTGTTATTTCCAAGGTTATATGAGGTATTTTAGTAATTTAACATTTATTTTTAATATTAAATTCAAAAAAAGATGTTGGCGCGTGTTTTTCACCCATTGGTGGCGTCTGCACTCTTTCGACGACTCGTGTGACGCCACTATTTGTCCGAAAATGACCTTCTGTCGTGTCACTAGAAGCGGCGTCACGTGCTCTTCCTCCTAGTATGGAGCGTGTTAGTGATAAACCGACAGTTTATCGCTAGTGATCGTTTCTTCTTTTTTCTTCCTACTTTTCTCTCTCTTGTTAAAGTACATGTTTTTCCTTTTTTTTTTCTTTTTTTTTTCAATTTCAGTCCTTGTGTTTATTATTGCTCATTGTCGTCGTTCGCTCTTTTAGAAAAGTCTTTTTATTTTCTCAATTCAGTCATTAAATTACAATTTATCATACATTGTCTTCTCCAATTTGGTATTTATTTTTTTGATTTGTCATTTTTACCCCTTAATTTTTTTTGTTAAAGTTTTATCAATATTCAATTTCATCATTCAATACTGCTTGAATACAGAAGGATCCTTTAAAAGTCTAGACTTGATCTCTTTTTTTTTTTTGCTTGATTTTCTTTGGACTTGATTTTTTGACTTGGATACCATATAAATTTTTTGCTTGATTTTCTATTTTTTATATGTAATTTGAAAGAACTGATGAATATTGTTGTGGTTTAGTAGGAATGTTGGGACAATTTTTTTTTTCATATGTTTCCAAGCCTAAACAAGAGATTTTATGGTTTGATTTTAAGATTATGGATTAAGAATAACAAAACTTATGGCACTTTTCAGTCTCCTAATTTTTAATGCCAAAAAAAAAACTTGACCGAACCGAACCACTTTGATCTAAACCAAGTTTTGGTTTCGTCTGAGTCATATTCTCAGGAAATATCATTTCTTGACTTGATTAGATTTTTTTGCTCATACTAGACTGAACCAAATTGTGAACACCTCCTACAACCACAAACAAAAAAACAAACAAGAAATAAAGATCTTGTTTACACCAATATCAATTCTTCAACCAGTCTACAAAAGCATTTTATGATATGACATTTTGCAAATGGCTATAACTCACGTTATTTCCATTTTAATATTGAAAAGACAGAACACTTCCCTCTTATATAGAAAAGTTAATGATATGACATTCTTTACAAACAAAATGTTAAGCATAAGTCTAAAAGGCAAGTGTTTTTCATTATGCAAGGCTTTATTGCTCATCCTCTTGCACATTGTTATGAATAGATTGTGCAAAAATTTTTATTTTTTCAACATGGTCCTTGAACTTGTTTTTGCTGATTTAGTTCTAATTAAAGAATAATTGATTTTGATTGTTATGAAATCATGAGGTTGAAAAAAAATGATCAAAATGAAAAAGATATCAAACATGGGTGGCGTGCCATAAATTTCACAAAAGAAGCATTTTGATCCCTTGACTTTAAAAATCACGTAAATTATATAATTTCGGTACCTTAATATTTTTTCAATTTAATTTTGGTACAAGAGTTTATTTTTTGTTATTTTTTAGTTATTGGCTGAGAGAAGAGAGAGAGAGGTCACTAAATTCCGGTGACAGAGAGATAAAAGTATTGTTAACACCGATTTAGACCACCAAAACAGATGATATTTATGTTAACTGGTTTCATTTGATTATGAAAGTTTATATTAGGTGTTTTTTACCTTTGGGTTTTTTGGTAAAAAAAATTTTTGGTAAAAAAAACTTAAGTCCCAATTTTTTAGCTACCACAGTGGCTGGAAATTGGGCAAATCAGAAGATGTGTCATCTATCTCAGCAGGCAATACATCGTTTGATTTTTTTCCAGTCAATTTAATACACGTTTCTATTTTTGTTATCGTTTTTTCAATAAAAATTACTTTAATAAACAAATTTAGCAAACACAGTTGAGTAAGTGTCTCGTCTTTTAATATTAAATATCTTGATATATACATGTCTCTTGATTTTTCAAGTTTTATTTTCTGGCATCGCTGATGACTTTTTATTTATTTATTCACACACATAGTTCTGATTTATTTGATTACATATATGTTCAAAAAAAATTATTAGAATTTAAATTTTTTAAACTACAAAAATACGTTAAAAAACCTATACATATAATATAAAAACACCTAGCCCACGACAGAACACGAGTCACATAATTAGTAAATACTGAACACCATCAATTGCATTATCTCCATTGAATTTCCTCTCAACTGTTGCAACAATTATAAGCATGTAAATAGCTTGAAGTGGAATCAAAATGTCAAATACCCCTTATAAAGTAAAATAAAAATGACAAGGTTGACTAAAATTAAAGAACCCATTTTATCAACATCAAAAAAATTTATTTAACCAATTTCACTTACACAAAATATATTGGTTCCTAATTTAAAGGACATTATTTCCATTAAAAAAATAAATATACTATATGTGTACCGTACACGTGATACAATCATTTTAACTTTAACAACAACGAATAACAAAATGGAGTATAACATAATATTTGGATATAATTCATTTATTTAAAGATTAAATCATAATTTTAGAGACTTTAGTGAGAAAATAGACTCAAACATAAGAATAACTTGACAATTGTTTTAATGTCAGTTTATATCATAAATATATTAGTAGGTAAGCTATCACAACAACAAAATACAAACCAATACCAGTTGATGGATGATTCAACATATAAAATGCTCCAATTTTGAGAAGATCTACATAAAAGTTGGCATTTATAAAAACATCTAGAAAGTACACCAGCAGTTAAATAATTAACACAATTAAAAAAAAAACACAGACAAAAAAATTGCACATCAAGTTACCAACAACAACCTATAGACTTTTCTTTTATTGCTTTTTTTTTTTATATCCTAGACACAACAAAAAAAGGGAGAGAGAGATTGATGTCGGGTGGTTCGAGAGAGAAGAGAGAATAATAAGTTTTTTTTTTTGTTTGATTTGGGTGAAAGAAAAGTTAATTGAAGTAGTATTTATACTCCGTTAAAACTCTTAAAATCGATGCAAACTTGTGAATTTGCATTATTTTGTCCAGTTTATTGGAATTGAGTTCGATATTACTAATTTTTGAGTTTTTAATCTAATTTTGCATACTAAATACAAATCAACTTATAAAATCATATGATTTTACTAATAAACTTATAATTTTAATAACCTTGATTGCAATAATTAATAATGTCAAGCATAGTCCTACGAGATGATCATATTCATGATCATTCAATCCAATTAAACCAAGTTATAATCACAAACACCTTACTTGATATTAAATGTAGTCGTGATGGTATAACCACACAAATTATAAGAAACTAAACATACGACTTGTTGGATAAATATTTTTTAATATAAAAAATAAAATATATAGGTTTTCTTAATGTTGTTTTATATAAACAAATTATAAATATAAATCATAAAGCTTATTCATTCATTTAATTCGATAAATTAAAAATTATTTATGCCAATAATTACAAGAAAATACTTATTAATGATAATTAAATATTAAACTGAAAAATAAAGAGATAAATATGAGTTAAGATACTTAATATCGCAACACAAGTCATGTACCCGTCCGTGTTTGATAATTTTTTTATTAAAATTAATTTTTTAGCTAGTCATACGATAATAAAAATAGATAAATACATAAAGCGATTGAATAAAATCATTAGAAAATATTATGCAATGTTACACTTATTATAAAACAAATGTTACCATTTTACATGAAAACCAATTAAAAACTATTATATTTAATCAAATAATAAATTGAAAAGTTGAGAAATAAATATAGATGCAGTTGTATGATATCGAAATATAGGTCATAAATTTAAATGTATTGAATAAACTTATTTACTGGAATCAATGTTTTATTTAAGAAAATGAAAATAAAAAAGACACGGGAAAATGATTGAATGAAACTAAAAAAATTAAGTAGTGCTACACAAAAAAATAATACCTCCTGATATTAGAATTTGTTTGAAATCTGATTCGTTAACCAGTCAAGAATTAAATCATGTTTTATTAAAAAACATTAATTTTTTTATTAAATTTAAAAAATACCTATAAAAACCCCTTATACACCTTACTAAGCCTATTAATAACCTTTAATAACAAAAAAAAAACCCAATAACACAAAATCAATTTCAAAATAAATAGAAAAACTTTTAGGCTTAAATATATTATCTTACAGTAAGAAAAACAAATAACATCTAAGAGAAACTTTTTTTTATAAAATTTAACTTGTTGATATTAAAATCGAAATTTTTCATGATTGTGACTGGGATTAACTTAGATTTTCTCTCTCTTTCACTGAATTCCACTTCTTTTCTTCTATCTCAAACATATAATTGAAAAAAATAATAATAAAGTTTTAGATAATATTGAATTTTTTAAATATCAGGCACCGAAAGTTAATCATTTAAAAAATACTTTTTGCTCCAATCCCAAAATTGCAACCTAGTTTTTATGATTTTCTCAACTTGATCTCCTTTCTTTTAATTTTGTCATCAGTTTACGAATCTGAAGCAATTGACCTTTTTATCATCTAAATAAAAAAGATGACAATCAAAAAAAAAAAAAAATCAACGTGCGAGTCTAATGTGAAATGCGAGAGGGGTTACACTGTACATGGTTAAAGTATTCTCCCCCACGTGGCTTTTTCCTTTAGCTTTTTTTCCTATAGCTGCATAATATACAACCTCTCATAAATCTAGAGTAATATTTTTTTTTTATTTTTATCATATTTTTTTTTCAATCTTGTCTTTTATATTTTCTTTTCATTTTTATAAAAGGAATTATACAAAATAAATTATGTCTCCACATTTTTGCCCTCAGTTGTTATCATTTATGGATCCATCGATTCCTATATATTCATGTATTTAACTATAAAAAAATATTTAAATAAAAAATTGAAACTTAACCATATTCAAATAATAAAACAAGAAAAATAAAGGAGATAAAAAAAACCCACACACCAAATAATAATATCCACTAAATATTTGACCCGTGTTTCATTAGGGGTTAAAAAAAAATTTTCTTAACAAAAAAATTATATATAGACCTTTTCAATATTTTTTTGCATTTAAAAAAATTTTAAGTGAAAAAAATACACACATATAATTAAATAAATTGAAAACTATGCAGTTAAAAAGTGAAAAAAAACCATAAATGATGATTAAAAATAAAAACGGGAAAAATCAAGATATGTGCAGATTAAGAAATTTAATTTCGCAAGACGTGAAATTTACACGATTGTGTTTGCTAAATTTGTTAATTAAAATAATTTTTTTATTCAATCAAATGATAATAAAAATAGACACACACTAAATTGATTGAATAAAATAAAAGAAAAAATAATAATATGCAAGGCTGCATATATTAAAAATAATTTTTGAATTTTTTTTATTTTAAAAAATAAAATTTATCTATACAAAAGATTAAAAAAATATAGATTAATCAGAAAAACCTCCTAAAAATTAAATACATAATCAAAAAATAATTATTATTTCAAATAGACTTTATATATAATATAAAAGAGAGAAAAGATATTAATTTAAATATAAATAAAAATAATATTAAGATTAATTTTAAAAATAGAAAAAAAAATATTTTTTCCAAAATAAAAATAAAGTGAACAATGTTATCCATGGTAAAATTTGTAGGACGAACTTCGACCATGAACTCGATTGAATTTAATATTTTTTCCTCTTAAATTTATAGCAAATCTAAAAAAAAATAAACAATATTATTCACAGTAAAACAGGAGAGGCGGAACAGCGCGACTGCACAATATTCATTTCACATATTTTTCTTTTAAATTTATATGAAAATCTTTTTAAGAAATAATAATCAGTGTCGCTTACAATAAAATATGAGGGATGAAGAATGTGTTTATATAAAATTCACCTCACATGTTTTAATTTATTTAAAGTAAGTTATATCATAAACTCAACTAAGTTTAATATATTTTTTTAAAATTTATAATAACAAAATAAACAATGAATGCACGAGAAAACACGAGTGATAAATAGTACAGCTCCACAATTTTCACCCCCGCTCACTTTTAATTATAAGTAATAAGTAGAAAAATAGAAAAACACTGTGGGGTACACGGTATAGATTATAGGTAATAGCTATACTGTTGTACACATTTGTCTTTTAATAAAATAGAAACTCTTTTCACACCCTTTCGTTCTCTGAAATTCATCAAACACAAATCCTAATCCCAAGATCACTTAAGAAACCGTTTGGAACGCAGAACATGTTTTCAAAAAAAGTTTATTTTTTTTAAATTAAAATTTAATATAATTTATATTAAATTATTTTAATATATTTATATAAAAATAATTTTTAAAAAATAAAACAAATATCATTAATATTTATTTCAATCTAAAAAGTTATTTTAAAATTAATTACTATTATATTACCAAACGAACACATTACAAACAGTATTTCAAAAAACTTTCATTATTTTTATTAAAATTTAATATAATTTATATGATTTGAATTATTTTTAATATATTAATATTAAAAATAATTTTTTAAAAATAAAAAAATATTATTTATATATATTTTAACATCAAAAAAATTATTTAAAAAACAACCTCCTGCCAAACATACTCAACAATGAGCAATGCAACAATCATCGACGAAAAGTTAATCCCTCTCTCTCCCGATCAAAAATCAAATTGAATCCTTGGAACTCGAAAAAGAAAGCAAAAATGGTGTTGGCACGGTTAGGAGGAAACATATCCCGAGCAATCCAGCAAATGAGCAACGCAACAATCATCGACGAAAAAGCATTAAACGATTGCTTAAACGAGATCACTCGCGCTCTTCTTCAATCCGATGTTCAATTCAAACTTGTTCGCGACATGCTAATATCAATAAAATCGTTGGGTGGAAACCTGTGCTGGTTTGCGCTGATACGTTTAGAGCTGGTGCGTTTGATCAGTTAAAGCAGAATGCAACTAAAGCTAAAATTCCATTCTATGGAAGGTAGTGATTTTAAGCGGAGGAGAATAAATAATGGGTTTTCCATCAATCAATTATTTACTTGTTGTTGTTGATACAGTTATATGGAATCAGATCCTGTGAAAATTGCTGTGGAAGGTGTGGAAAGATTTAAGAAGGAAAATTGTGATCTGAGAATTGTTGGTACGAGTGGACAGCATAAACAGGAAGCTGCACTTTTTGAAGAAATCCGTCAAGTTTCTGAAGCAACGGTATGTTATTCTTTTATTATTGGTTTTGCATGCTTCGTTGTTTTTATTATTAATCGTTGATTGTTATTGCAGTAAAATCTGATTCTTTTTCGTTTTGTGTCTTCCAGAAATTATTGCAGTAAAATCTGATTCTTTTTCGTTTTGTGTCTTCCAGAAACCCGAACTTGTTATATTTGTTACGGATAGCAGTGTCGGTCAAGTTGCATTTGATCAAGCTCAAGCTTTTAAGCAAAGTGTTGCTGTTGGAGCTGTGATTGTTACCAAAATGGATGGTCATGCAAAGGGCGGTGGCACGCTTAGTGCGTGAGTATTCTAGAGGTTGCTCTACTGTACCAAAACTTCCTTTTTTTTAAGCATTTATATTGATTCGTGGTTTACATTCCATGTACAGTGTTGCAGCGACGAAAAATCCTGTCATTTTTTTATTGGTACGGGAGAGCATATGGATGAGTTTGAAGTCTTTGATGTTAAACCTTTTGTTTGTCGCCTTCTAGGTATTCTCGCCTTTGTTTTGATGTTGTTATGACCTCTGAAATTTATGTGGATGTTTTTGATTCTCATAGTGTTTGCATTGTTATGATCTTCCAGCTAGGTATGGGTGACTGGTCTGAATTCATGGACAAAATTCAGGGCATTTGACTTGGTTTTGTTTTTTCTCCTGCTGATATAGAGAGGCTGTTCTGTAGCACCTTCTTTTCCAGTTTAGTTTACCTGTTTTGTGTATTTATTTTACATTGTTTGATCACCTTTCTAACAGATATGTTACCGAGAATTTTGCATTTGTCAGTTCATCTCCAAATCTGCGTGGGATCTTTGCACGAATCTGCAGGCTATTAGATCTTAGTCAATTTAATGACTAATGGGGTGACTACTGACTAGTAATCTTTCATGGCCTCTAAATAAGGGCCGAATGCTATCTTCCAATATATGTGAAACAGTGTCTAGAAGGCTGGAGAGTCGGTATTTAGAAAAAGAAAAGGATTTTTTTTTAAAATATTTTCTTTTCCAAGAAAAAAAACATTTTAAAAAGCAATTATTATTACAAAATCAAGATTGAATTTTTTTTGGTGGTCTTTTGTTTTAGAAGAGACACCTTACTGCATTATGTGAAAATCCAAAAATGGCAAATCACCCCCGCAGTTTAAAACACTATGCCTGCAAGTTATAATTCTTCAATGCTAGAGGTATTAGGTGTGGACGCTATCTACCTCCAGATTGCTTGAGACTTTTTCAGTGATTCTGCTAGCAACCACCCAAAAATTGATTAGATTGCGACTCTTTTTTTTTTTTACTGTCAGGCAACGCTCAAAAAGTATAATTTGAGCTCGGCAAAGTTAACCATCAATGTTTAAGATTTCTTGCAAATGTTCCTAAGATGTTTATATTCATGGCAATCCAATGACTTTCGGCCTCAATTAGTCAATGTACCATAACGATCGCATGAGAATCTGAACATTTAATGGCAGTGAAAATACCCTTTATGCAAGAACTGTTATTATTAAATTAAAAAAAAAAGATGCACTTATGTTTTACTGTTGATCAAGACTAATTATACTACGAATTACTGAAATGTAATGTTTTTGTTCTCCATGGAAAAAAAAAAAAAACCAATGAACGGATTAATTACGGGGAAAAGTGGTTTTTTCACTGAGCTGCGTTTGGAATTATTAAAATTAATCGGGGTTAAATTGGTATTTTTACTTTTTTAAAAATTAAAATAATTTAATTATCTTTAAAAATAAAAAATTTTAAACTAGAGCCCAAAAATTCTTCAGTCTATTCACTTTTTTCGAAACAATAAAATTACTAAATTACCTTTAAAAATTACCAAACTTGCTTTCATGAGGTTTTTTATATTTTCACTTCATTTTTTTTATATTCAAGCGAATTGAGAGACAATTTGATGTTTTAAAAAAAATATAAATATTATTAAAAAAATAATTAACACATGCATTACACGCAATAACACGTGGGTTGTGACCACTCACTTTTGGTTGAGCGTGTGGCGTTGCTTGATTGTCAAACACTGACTTCTAGTATGACATTTGAATCTTTTTAGAAGCTTTCTATTCATGGACGGTGCGTGTTGGGACAAACCTCTAATTTTGTGTTTATGACTTTTTCTTTTCCTTTTCTTTTTTTTTCTCCATCTTAATTCTCATGCCCTCTAATTTTTTAAAATAGCCCTTTAAATTACTTTTTCTTGATATTAGATCAATGTTCTTTTTATTCTTATTTATTTTATTTTAAATAATTTATAAAATTGAATTTTTTTCAATTTTATCCTCATTCAATTTTTTCATCTATCACATTTGGTCTTTATTCTTTTAAATGCTATTTTTTATTTTTTTAATCTTAATCTTTTTCTTAATTTTTTTTATTTTCAATTTTGTCCCTTATTATTTGATTTCATTTAATTTTTATACTAAATTTAGTTCATATTATTTTAATTACTATTTTTTTTATTTTCTTGATTTATTTTATTTTTCAATTTTGTCCCTCATTGTTTCATTTCATTGATTTTTATACTATATTTGATCTCTATTATTTTAATTGCTATTTGTTTTGATTTTTAATTTTAGATGATTGAGAATTTTGCTTTTTGATTTTTTCAGGTTTACCTTTTATGAGGTAACCAGTCTCGTGAACAAGTCACGAGTTTTGAAAATTAGCTCGAATTAACTTTGATTTTTTTCTAGATTTTTTTTTAATTTCATTCTTTGACATTAAGTTATTGGGTTTTCAACTTTTTGATTTTTTTTCTATACAGTTATCTTGATTTTATATTCTGGATCACAAGTTAGTCGAATTAATTGAGGTCAACTTAGGTTTTTTTATGTTTTTTTTCTTTTTAGTTTGACTTTTCATTATTTAGTTTGCTTTGAGAGTTGACCTTCATTGTTTTATTTAGTTTTTTTTGTGTAGGGTTATCATGACCTCACAAGCAAACCGCGAGTTTAGCATGCTAACCAGAATTATATTTTTTTGTTCTTTTTTCAAATTGATTTTTTTTTTAATTCATTGATTTGCTAGTAATTAAGCTTCAAGTTTTTTTTTTTGTAAATTTATCTCATTCTCATTTAATTTTTGCTGTGTTATCAAATAATATTGTTGATACTTTTTAAGAATATTTTGAGAATATTTTTTTTATAATATTAATAAACATTTATATTTTTATTAGTCATTGTTTATTTTATTTTCTTAGTATTATTTTTTTTATAATCAGATTATTAAATTATCTAAATTATCTAAGTTTATTAAATGTATTTAAATTAATGATCCAGCCCAATTTTTTATTTTTTAGTTTGCTTTTTTACAAACATTATAGTCACTTGGAGTTAAAAAAATCTGACCGTGTCTTGACTACGTGCAATCAGTTTTCAAAAAGTGTTGGCCCTTGTTTATGGCTCAAAGTGAGACACCTGAACATGCCGGCATAGTCTCGCGGATGACTAGAGGACAAGTAGCAACAACATG
>Ga0325400_1007004_pt1 | contig 10759 bp, 6 predicted proteins | sample PopdelMetagenome_2_FD_205662 | JGI IMG/M metagenome (GOLD analysis project Ga0325400, IMG submission 205662) | Populus deltoides microbial communities from Bellville, Georgia, United States - Xylem-PdKOR-R1 | ecosystem: Host-associated > Plants > Phyllosphere > Stem > Wood/Secondary xylem...
CGTAAAACGTACTCCCGATATTAAAAAGGTAGTTTTTTTTATTTGACAATAGAACGGTTAGGTTTTACCCCATTAAGATAAGAACCTCCTTTTTTAGGAGGGCTTTTCTTGAATCTTAGACAGACAGGACCAACAATTAGAAAACGCTACCAAACCTTAGATTTTGATCAGACAAATAAAACAATGCAGCTTACCTTAGGTAGGGCGTATTTGGGGTGCTAATACCTTCCCTTTACGCAACCAGTCTCCGAACTCGATCTCTGAGACCAGTTAGGGTTCCTAGTGACCAAAATACTAGGTAGCGACTCCCATTCCATTTTTACATTGATAAGAGACAAGAATTCCTTGTCTCTCCATATTTTCCAGATACCATACACATGAGTGTGGGTGGGCGATCACCGCGACGCCGCACACGTGCGACAAGGATCTCATTAATAGCACTGTCTGTGGGAAAATTTGATCAAAAAGCTATCAACTGTTTTTCTAGAGATGGTTTTTGACATCCCTAATCACTATTAATGAGAGATGGTCACAACACGTCTAAAATGGAATGTCCGACAAACATCTCTACAACTACTGACATGATTACTTTATTAGAACATCAACAATTCTTCAATCAAGACTGACTTCTCACTAGAAAACAATAGCTGCTCGAGGGGATAGTCAAGCCCAATGAGTTTGGCACAAAAACCTTGAACTAATCTATATCTTAGTTTTAAGCAACCTTTGTGTTAGACTTTCTTCAACACTAATATACCAACCAAGAAAAACTCCAAAAGCTATAACATCACTAAATTATGAGAAGATGTACATTTTTATGATTGTTCATTAGTATTAATGAAGTTCCTTTAGCAAGATAAACTACTTTAATGATAAAGAATGTTCCAAATCAGCTTGGAAGGCATGATCTACTGTGTATACAAGATGTGCACTGTTCGTGAGAGAATCAAAAGGCTATGCAGTATGATTATTACTTCAAATCAACATGATTTCCCTTATTTATCAAAGGACTTGGTGGTACAAGAAAATTTAGGCTACATGTTTTTATCGACCTCATAAATATCGTTAGCACTTTGAAAGTTTGAAAGCATCCAACAAGGCCAAATGGAGTGTTGGTTCAAATCGTACAACATGTGAAGTCTATTTGGCAACCACCTAGAAGATATCTACTAGAGAAACTAGTAGATAAATGTCATTAAATTGATTATACCTCAAAGGGCAATAAAAATATACCATGGTCAATGACTAAGAATATAAGTTTTTTATATATGAATTAAATTATTCAAAGTAGCGATGTTTTGTTTTTAGGTGATATTCAGAGCAACATCCTCGGAACCTTCCAAGGATGGGATGGACTAAGTCTTCCTAGTGCAATTGCATGATTTACCTTAGAATAGATCAAATTTTTCTTAGTGTGATTGCACAATTAACCTTGTAAGGGATTAACATGATCTTCCCAATGCAATTGCATATTTCTCCAAGGATGGAATTGATATGGAATCTCTCCAGGGCAGCCTTCCCAAGCTGGGATAGACTCAGTCTTCCTTGTGCAATTGCACAATTTATCTTGAAAGGGACCAAAGTCTTTCTAATTTGATTGCATAATTTACTTGGAAGGGATTTGCATGGTCTCCCTAGTATAATTGCACATTTCTCCAAGGATAGGATTGACATGACATATTTCCAGGGCAACAACCCCCACAATCTTCCAATGATAGGATTGGCTCATTCTCCTTAACATGATTACATAATTTACCTTGGAAGAGATCAAAGTTTTCTTAGTGCGATTGCATAATTTACCTTGGAATGGATTGTTATGATTTCCTTAGTGTGATTGCACATTTCTCCAAAGATGAAATAGACTACCTCAACGATGATGTTTTGCCTTTCTAAGGACAATAGCCCTAAACTCATAAGCAGATCAAACTTGAAATCTGTCAATACAATAGCATCAATCTCCACCTACTACTTAGAGAACTTTTAATAATCCACTACAAATTTATCTATACTAACAACCAAGATTTTCGCTCGTTTTCAAACAAGGGGAAGATCCCTCCTAAATTTTGTTTAAGGTCAGACAATGTTCAAAATTGATAAATATTTTTCTAAGTATTGGTGTTAGAACTATACAAATTTTCAACAATTTTCTAAGGGTTTTTGGACCCTACATGAATTTTTTACAATGGGCATTGAAACTATACTGATTGTTTAGGGAATTCCCTTAAATTTATTATAAGTACAGGTGTTGGACCCATATAAAATTTCAAAACTTTTTCTATAGGTCTTGATCTCAGTATGGAATTTTTATTATAAATGTTAAACTCATACACACAAGTCAACATAGAAATGAAAATAATCAAATGTTATATAAAATAAAAAAAAATACATAGATAAACCTCATATAACCGAAGCTATGTATATGAGTAAAGAGAGAAAAGGGAAAAGGCTAAGATATCTAGCCTAGGCTCCTTAACTAGATATTCTTCATGTCGAGCAGCAACAACCCTAATAAGGAACACGTCTATAAAATCAGGCACCAGAACTAGATGAAAGGTGGTACTGAAGTCTATCTGCATTCCCTTTGATCTATAGAAGAAATACAGGTTAGATATGACAAGAAAGATCTTGTCTGAATCGTCTCGATCAAAGCTGCAGACCCAAAAAAAATTCCTTAAACTCTCCATGAGAGTTCTTTAAAGACTCCGGCTAAGCTCGAAAACTCTAGGCTTCTTCCCTGGCAGCAAGAAGCTCAGCCTTCAAACCGTATTAGGTGGTTTTGGCCTCAAGAATCTTTTATTTCAAAGTATCCACTTGGTTATAAGCGACTTGAAATAGTTTATCATTGGAGCTTAACTGAAGAATAACACCTCATATTTTTTTCCTTCAGCAATGAATAAACCACATTGAGACTCCCTATTTTCGTTTTTATAGTAGTCTTCTCCTTCTTTAGCCACTCGAAGACAACCTAATTAGCCCTATTTTTGGCAATGACCTTCCTTATATGGTTCATCTCGGCTATCTAGTGCCTCTTGGAATGAGCACACATTATAAAAGTCAGCTGAAAATGAGTGTTAGGAATAATGGTCATAAAACCAAACTACTAGGAGAAATGAGAAAAGGTCCTTAAATTAAAGGTCATTTGTCTAATTAAAGTCAAATAGCAGTAATAGCTCTCATTAGACATCATTGAGATGTCTGATGAATAGTGAGGATACTCTCCAATAGTCTCATTAACTCGAGACTAGTCTTCCCAAGGCCAAAACTCCTATCAACAATAGCCTCCATGAGTTGCCTCTTATTCTCAGGTAGGTTGGGGAAACTGAAGGGAGCCTAATCAAGACCGAGGTTGATGAAAGCATCCTGAAACTTAGCTTTCTAAAAATAGCCCAGGTGGAGGGCTCAACTACTGCAGCCTCTACTAATAAACCTAGACGTTGAAGTAAAGGAAAGGCCACCACAAAAGCCTTTTATGATTAAAGCTGAAACATCGGTTTCCACAAAGGTTGAGACTTTTCTGCTCTTAAAGTGGGCAACAACGCCTGCAATCACTTTAGGGAGAGTCAAATCTGTTTGACCCCTGGTTGGGGGAGTACTATTACCCTTTTTTTGTGGGAGTTCTGACCCCCACTGGTGTTTTCTCAATAATAGAGCCTTTAGGAACAAAGAGTTCATCAATGATGATTGGGTAATCCTTTATCACTTTTTTAGCCCTACCTCCGCTCATAACAAAAGGCAAAGGTGGAGGAACCCTCTAGTAATGGAAATAACCTCAGAATTGTTGCATTTTATCTTTAGGACTTACTGATCCGTTGTACCTTATTATCAGTTATCTCCCTCTCCATTTCTTGACTTGCGCAGGCTTCCCACATAAAGTTTCTTTCATGACTCTAGTGGTTCTATTGGGAAAGGTGAAAAATCAATGCATGTTATTGCCACCATTAGTGTCAGCAACTAAATGGTAACAATTTTCAAAGACATTAACTATAGGCTCGATTTTAACGAGCCTAGAAAACTTATCATAAGGGGATAAAGTTATCCACCTATTAAAGTGCAACTGGTATGGACCCAACTGGTAATACTTTTTTTTATTCGAGGAAACCCCACCTCTCGAAAAGCGTACTTTGTGGCCCGGGTGAGCAAGTAAAACCCCGGCTGTCCTGGCTCTTACAAGAGGTGCATGCCCTACCTTGAACTCGAGACCTACTGTGCAGATCTCAAGTCCTTTGTCATCATGCTATGTCCCTTAGGGAGCCGAACTGGTAATACCTAAACACTTCCCTCACAAATATTTAAAGAGAGAAGTAATACCCTAATACATACATGTAAAAGAGAGCTATAATCTCAAATTGAACCTGGGCAGAGCCCAAGGTCTGCCGGTTAATATGCTTAGCGTGATTAGGCATTTAAGTTGTGTATTCTCTTAATTGTAAAAAAGTAACAAACTCTATGTCCTCTTATACCAAGGTACTAAGAGCATCATCCTTAAAGGTTTGGGGCAACCTCTTTCATTCTTGAGATTCCTTAGTAATATTAGGAGAAGAACTTCTCCTGTGAGGAGAGTTACTCTTCTCTCTACCAAAAGTGGACTCCAGGTTGCCATCTCTTCTAGTTTGGGGGTCCACTTTGATGGACCCTTGGAACTTCTTCCAGTCTTAAGTTGGAATTTGAATTTCTCTTTAGAGTCACTGACATCCCTCTTTCTAGAGATAAATTTAACCCTTTTTAGTTTATATTTCTTTTTAAAGTAGAAAAGAAAAGAAGAGAAGCTTGTGATGGAAAATACCTAGAATGAGTTTTTCTTCTTAAATTAGAACAAAAGTAGTTCAAAGTTTTTAACAGAATAGTTTTTCAAAAAGTAAAAGAAAAAAAAGTAAGAATGACTAGGGTTATAAAGAAACATCTTTCCACTCTTATCATTGGATGAATGACTTTTCATATCATCTCAAATCTCTAGAAGTCCATTCAAATGTTGCATTGAATGAACGTCGTCGTTTTGTTTTCCAAGGGACACCTCCTTTCAATCAAGATAGATCACCTGATCATCTTCTTCAAATAAGGGCGAAACACATGGCCATAAAAAATCCTAATAGTTCTGTAAAAACAAATCTCATAAGAAAGTAAAAAATATCTCATTGATGGAATAAATAACTCTCAGGTAAAAAGACTTTCTTTAAGACTAGTAACCTTTCAAAATCTTTGCATAATAAATACGTAAAGACTTAAGGGTATTGATGGATCAACGTATTTTATAAAAGTTTTTTTTTTTTTGCCTAAAACCCATGTTCAAAACAAAGAAACCAAAGGCATGGTGATAACCCAACATCTTTAGACTCGGCCAGGCATTGAACTGAAGCATATATATAGATCCAATGAGCTTCAAACTCCTTACCCTCAGGTTTAGCCAAGTGCTGAGCCCAAGTACAAATGACTCTAGCAATCTTATTAAGCTCCATATTGGATTTCAAGACTCTGATGAGTTAGAGATATTCCCTCTTTGATGAGTTAGAAATATTTCTCTTGTGATGAATCATTAATATTTTTCCTTTTTGACACATAAAAGGTGTTTTAATGCTATAAAAAAAGATGAATTTTTAGTCCCTCCTCCACTAAAAGGTAATAATGATGGACTATAAAGATTCATTGGATATTTAAAAAGAGGATATTCACAATCTCTTAATTTTGAATATTTTTAGGATGTATATTTTCAAAGTTTATCTCTCACAAATATTATTGTATTTTCTTAAAAAAAACACATTTACTTCAGCATATATATTTTCAGAATCCTCCCCTCCACCAAAGGTTAGATTTTTTAGGACCTCATCAAATGACAAAAATGATTATTGTATTGTTATTGATTTCAACTTAGTATATAAATTAAAATACAAAAATAATATTTATTTTTTAAAACTATGTAAGTTTGACAATAACAAATATTAAGGATAAAGTCTACATATATATTAAGAATAAAATATATATTTTTTATATCTTGTTCATCCTCATTCAAATATGATATAAAATAATTATTTTATCTTATACATATGTATTAAACACAATTTTATCTTTACTCCTTGTATATCATGTTTTCTATACCCCATTTGTCTATTTTATTCCATACGAAGAAACAAAACAAATACCATGTAACAAAACATCATATCATAGTTCTTAGACCCGGTTTGGTGGCCGGTCTGATTTAAGACTCGGGTTCCAGGTTTTGACCGGGTCACAAGGTTTTGATCGGGTCACTAGATCGCACGGGTCAATTTTTAAAAAAAATTAAAACAATATCATTTTAGTTAAAAAATAAAAATTAACAGGTTGCAATCGGGTTTTTGACCAGGTCTTGCCCTATTAATCAAGTTACCGGGTCAACCGGATTTTTTTTTTCTTATTTTTTCTTCAACTCGACCCAATTCTAGACTCAAATCGACCCGTCAAGTGAAGCTGGACTGAATTTTAAAACTATGCATCATATTTATCTTGAAAAAAAAAAATTTATTATTATTATTATCTCCATCAGGATCACGATTTCCGTCCGCAAAATGGGAAGAAAAAAAAAAAGTTAGCATTCTCACTTTTATTATTTTGAGGAAGTATAAATAATAATAATAATAAAAAAAGACAGTCTCTTTTGATCAACAGCCCCCTCTCCCCTCCTCTTTCTTCCCTTCTTCCTCTGACCCTCTCTTTCTTTTCTTAAAAGTCACGCGTTTTCACCTCTCATTACCTAAACCCGCCATTTATTTTCGCATTTTTCATGATATCTCTTGTTAAAGTCTCAAACTTGGCTGATAGATTAGACTAAAATTGAATACAAAATCATGGGTGCTTGTTTTTCTACCATCAAAGTTAGTGGCTCTAACAGCAACAACAATACCAAGGCTAATCACAACAGAAAAGAACCCACAAAGCCACAAACAAGGACAACAAAAGCAGCAACAAGAAAAAAGCAAGAAGTTGTGCACCATCATCATCAGATTAATAAGAATGTTAACAACGAGGCAGAAAAGAAGCTAAAGGTCAAAGAGAAGCAAAGTAGCAAGGCGATCCCTTGTGGGAAAAGAACAGATTTTGGTTATGATAAAGATTTTGATATCAGATATACAATTGGCAAATTGTTGGGTCATGGTCAATTTGGTTATACATATGTTGCTACTGATAAGGGTAATGGAGATCGAGTTGCTGTCAAAAGAATTGACAAAAATAAGGTATTGCTTCTTGTTTCTTTTATTATTTTGTGAACTGGGGTTATATTGTGGTTTTTGGAGGACAATAATTAAGGTTTTTTTTATTTTTGTGATTGTTGTTAATATTTATGTTGGTTTTATTGGTGCAGTTGAAGATTCTGAGAAGATCCTTAAAGGGGTTTTTGCCTTTTGTTATAGATAGGTTCTCATTTTGTTTATTTCTGTTTTGAATACTGACTCCTCTTTACTTGAAAATCAAGGGTCTACCAGGTCCCACCCATCATCCCCTTCTGTTTCATAAATCCCTATTTTCTCTTATATTTAGAGTGCTTCAGAAATCTTTTGCGTTTGGGAATTCTATTCCTTAATGATCGTTGACTTGTTGGGTTACTTTTTTGCACATTAGGGATGTTATCATGTTGGGTGCTAGGACAAGCACTTTGTAGTGATACTCATACTAACCTGGTTCTTACTGGTTTGATGGGCTAAAGCTTGATCGAGTATCCACATCCGTATGCAATTATTGCAAGTTTAGTTTTGGTGAATACATAGCATTATTTTGCTAACTATGAGCTTTGTTGCTTTTATTGTTGCTAGTATTTATCTTTAAGCAGTCGAGAATTATAGCATGACAATTATAGGCCTATCAGATGGTGAAATTTAGTTGGAGAGTACAGGTCTGAGAATTTGCATTAAATTGTGAATCACTTGTTTTAGACTAGGCAGGGTCTGTTCTCTCTCTCTCTCTCCCCCTCTCTCCCTATCGAAGAAAGCAGAAATGTTTATTTTTTATTCAAAAATAGGTGGATAGGAAAGTTCTTACTACTACATATCCTAGCCCATAATGTTGTTTTGTGTATGCCTCTCAAATGGAAAGCTACAATTGTGTTCATTGGTAGCTTTGTTCCATTCAATCATCTTAATTTTTCCCTCTCAAATTACCAGGTGAGCGGTAATGTTTTGTTTCCTTCTTCAGTTTGGGTAAATGAAGTTTTTAGCCATTAGTGATTCAGGTTAGACTAACTATGTGACTACCAAAAGCTTGAAAGCTTTAAGATGGAATAAATATTACCATTTTCGTCTCTTAACAAAAACCTTTATGTTTTTCTTTCAGTAAATGTTGACTACTTCTTGCTTATGTAAAATTATTATTTGGCTTTTCTGGTAGATGGTTCTTCCTATTGCTGTAGAGGATGTTAAACGAGAAGTCAGGATATTGCAAGAACTCACAGGCCACGAGAATGTAGTTCAGTTTCATAACGCATTTGAGGATGATTCTTATGTATATATTGTTATGGAGTAAGTTTCATGTTCATGGGATCTGTCTGACAATACCATTCACATATTACCATGTTGCTCCTGTAATTGCATCTCACATTTCTGCTTATTGTCCATCATATGTGTCCATCATATTTTTTCTCCTTGAATAGTTTTTTTTTTTACTATCAATCTTCACTTGCAGTGCTCTCTATTTCTTTTAGTAATCTTGTCCATGTTTTATTTTGTCTTTTATCAGATTATGTGAAGGTGGAGAGTTGCTAGATCGCATATTGGCAAAGTAATAAATCTTGTTTCTCTTCTGTGATAATTTTTTTATTTTTTTCCTGGTTAAATTTATGTGAAAATAATGCACTCAGTATATCTAAAAATGACCATTTTCAGCTGAAACATTTTTCAAACTGTTCACCTTACCACTGCTTTATTTTGTTGAATCAGGAAAGACAGTCGTTATACTGAGAAAGATGCAGCAGTAGTAGTGCGACAGATGCTAAAAGTTGCAGCTGAATGTCATTTGCATGGCTTGGTGCACCGCGACATGAAGCCTGAGGTATTACCAATTTTATCATATGGATAACAAGTGTATCTTTTGCGCAGAATCATGCTTCTTGAGAATGGATCCTTTTGTTTTTTGCCTGTAGAATTTTCTTTTCAAGTCAACCAAGGAGGACTCGCCTCTTAAAGCCACAGATTTTGGTTTGTCAGACTTCATAAAACCAGGTGAGTTGTATTTTCATCATGCAGAGATCTGACTTAAGCTTATATGCATGATATTTACAAAAATATTGAAGGAAGAAAAAAACTTACCATGCTTTCTATGGAGAATTTTCATAATGTGGCTGAATCCCAAAGCCTTTATTATTTTTACTTGTACTCATGAGACTGCAGTATTCTCTTGCCAACCTGTGGTTAGCATTTTTTCTAGCACTTGTTTCGAAACCCATAGAACATTTATATTATTTGATCTAATGAACTGCAGGCAGGAAGTTTAAAGATATTGTTGGCAGTGCCTACTACGTTGCACCTGAAGTATTAAAACGCAATTCTGGACCTGAATCAGATGTCTGGAGTATTGGTGTGATTACATACATTTTGCTATGTGGGAGGCGTCCGTTTTGGGATAAGACTGAGGATGGTATATTTAAGGAGGTGTGATACAATTTTAACTTTGGATGTGGCTTTTTTCGTTTCTGATTCCTACTTGTCTCTGGTATAAGTCATTGCAATTGGACACTCAATGGATTTAGTAGAGCCTTTAGTTTCTGTTATAGTCACTTTTAATGTTGCTTACAGTCAATACTTGATATTGAAATGGATTCGGTATATAGTTGTGTGGAATGGTGCAAAAGGATCCATATATCCAAACCCAACTAGTGGAGACAGTGGCATGGTTGTTGTTTTGTTGCTGCTTACATGTCAATAACCTTCCTTCCACAATGCTGTACTTACTTTTCCTTGAACTCTCTGTAATTACTTTTAATCATAGTCAGTTTGTTTTCCAAACATAAAGCAGCCAAACTATCCCATCCTTCACTTTGTTTGTCATCACAGTTCTTCAAACAACCATATTCTTTTCCTAATGTGTTCTAACTATACCTTTTTTCTATATACAGGCCACTTTTTGGCTCCCACTTAATTCAATCACCATGCATGGATATTTTTCTCTTTTGCATTGTTAAATATTATTTCATCCTTTGAAATTCTAATATTTACTGTATGCAGGTTTTAAGAAACAAGCCTGATTTTCGCCGTAAACCATGGCCAACCATTAGCACTAGTGCAAAAGATTTCGTGCAGAAGTTACTGGTGAAGGATCCTCGTGCAAGACTTACTGCTGCTCAAGCTCTATGTATGTGCCATATTAGTTTTCCATTGAAGAAATAAATGCCTGATTGTTATGATCTATTAGAATTGGGTGCACATGTTGTTTGGTTCTTAAAGCAAATTTTCCTCTTTTTTCTTGCTTAAAGAGTAAAGTTCTTGGTTTTCAACTTTTCCAGCACACCCATGGGTCAGAGAAGGAGGAGATGCATCTGAGATCCCTATTGACATATCTGTCCTGAGTAACATGCGACAATTTGTGAAGTACAGTCGTTTGAAGCAGTTTGCTCTAAGGGTAAAACAATCTTTCTTTTGTAGGATTGCTCCAAGGGAAAATATGGATGCTTTCATTTTATGAATGGTTGATATTTTGCAGGCATTGGCAAGCACGATTGATGAAGAGGAACTAGCTGATCTTAAGGATCAATTTGATGCCATTGATGTGGATAAAAATGGTGCTATTAGTCTTGAAGAAA
>Ga0325400_1007005_pt1 | contig 10757 bp, 9 predicted proteins | sample PopdelMetagenome_2_FD_205662 | JGI IMG/M metagenome (GOLD analysis project Ga0325400, IMG submission 205662) | Populus deltoides microbial communities from Bellville, Georgia, United States - Xylem-PdKOR-R1 | ecosystem: Host-associated > Plants > Phyllosphere > Stem > Wood/Secondary xylem...
AAAAAAAAATGCTCTCACAATTTTAACTTCAATTCAAATCCAAAATATAATATTAGAAATTAATGATCTAACAAATAAAAACTCCTCAAAAGACGATTGTCTGGTTAGGGCAAGGCATGAAAAATATTAAATAGCATATCGTCTTGTTTGATTAAGGTGTAGATTAGGTAAGATTATTAGGAAAAAAATAATTATGTAGTAAGTAAGAGTATATTAGTTTTGTACGTAGAGCGTGTCGGCTGTTAGGCCATTTCAAAAAAATACGGCTCGCATTACGCCCTATGCTCATTGCTTGTTGACTTCTACCACTTCAGTGTTTATCCTTTTTAGTAAAATATTTTCTTTAATAATTCAATATTGGCCGGCCCCAAAGTTTTATGTTAGTCCTTGTGTTTGTATAGAGTTTTTTTTTCTTAGGTAAGAAGTGGGGAATAAACAACTATATTATTTTATAAATAACTAATAATAATTATCATCTAGTAGGTGGCTCAATGGTAAGAGCTTAGGATCAAGGGATTTGTTTCCTCTGTAATTTCAAGTTCGAGCCATGTGGTTGTTGCTAATATGATGGTTACTAGAGGTTTACATGGTCGTTAACTTCAAGACCCGTGGGATTAGTCGAGATGCGCACAAGCTGGCCTGGACACCTACGTTAATTAAAAAAAAATATTTTTCTCTAAGATAAGAAGTGGGGAAAAAGCTATATTATTTCATAAATAACTAACACTAATTATTTCATAGAAAGATAAATATAAGGGATACAAGAGAGATACAAGAGAAAGTGAAAAAGAAATTATTTTCATAAAATAATCTTTGATGGGATCTAATATTATTTTCTTTTTTCTTGTGTTTATTTATTTCCTGGATAATTACTCCTGAATTAATATATAATTTTTCTCTAAGGTAAGAAGGGGGAAAAAACTATATTATTTCATAAATAACTAACACTAATTATTTCAGAGAAAGATAAATATAAGGGATACAAGAGAGATACAAGAGAAAGTGAAAAAGAAATTATTTTCATAAAATAATCTTTGATGGGATCTAATATTATTTTCTTTTTTTCTTGTGTTTATTTATTTCCTGGATAATTACTCCTGAATTAATATATAATTTCTCAGGTGACAAAAATTCAAGGAGATTATAATATATTTTTTTATGCGCAAAATTTTCAATTTCCTTGTGGAAATAAAAAATCTTTTAAAGATTTAATTTAAATAATAAGGGAGTGCTTTCTAAGGAAATAAATTGAATACTTGAGCTATCCATATTGTTGATAGAGATTAGATGCTGTGGCTCATGAAAGATAGTCAAAGAAACCAATTTCTGAAAAAGATATATTACAATTAAAACAAGAAATAATATGATTAACAGTGACCTTGCTCAAGACCTTAGAAGTCTGGTGGAAGAAGCTCCAATATCAAACATCACCATCTAAATAGATAGCACTGGTTAGAATTACAGGTAAGGCAAGTGAATATAATTCTAACACAACATACAAGCACACTAATTAGTGTTTCCACTTAGTAAACACATTCTATATATTTGGGAGTGTAATATTAATTATTTTTTAAAGTATTTTTTTTTTTTTGAAAATATATTAAAATAATATCTTTTGTTATTTTTTAAAATTTTTTTTTGATATCGTCACGTCAAAATGATCCAAAAACAGTAAAAAAATTGATTTGAAGCTAAAAATATTTTAAAAGTATGATTGGACCATAATGTTAAATGGAGCCTTATATATTGTCATAACTTAATTTTGGATTTCTCCTAAAATTACCATTTTCTTTTGAAATGAAAAGCAACAAAAACATTTTTATTGAAAATGAGAAAAACAAAAGACTAGCAATATGGAAAAACTAAACCAAGAAGGGTTTCAAATGTATGGACGAACCACACTAGAATTTTTGACAAAATTGGAAGCTCAATTGTACCTCATAATACCCAAGACTGAAGATTAATATAGATTCAAGGTCGAATTATATGATTATTTGATGAATCTGCATAAATATTAAGTTTGAAGGTTTAATTAGACTTTTAATAGATCAATTTAATTTAATCATGGGTTTGATTAAAGGTTTGATTAAGCTTAAGAATTAATTTGGTTATAATTAAAAGATTTAATTAAGTGAAAGGATTTAGTTAGACTTTTAATGGGTCAAATTAATTTTACCGGGACTTAATTGGTGAAAAATTAAGTTTATAAGTTTAATTTGGGCTTAATTGAAAAAATTAAAATTTTAGAGGACCAGATTTAATTTTTTAAAACTCAATTGGGTGAAATCAGGGATGAAATTGCAGGAAAATCAAAGTTTAGGGGCCAATTAAGTTTCAAATTGATGAAATTCAAAACCAATGATCAACTTGTAAAACGCGTGACTTTAGGAGATTGAAATCAGTGAAATCAAAGGCTATATTGAAGTAAATTGAAAGTTAAATGGTCAATTTAGGGATCAATATGCATAAATCAGAAACCAATGACCAACTTGTATAACGCGCAAGACTTCAGGGATTGAAATCGGCGAAATCAGGGACCAAATTAAAAAAAATTAAAAATTAAATGGTCAATTGGGAATCAATTTATATAAATCAGAAACCAATGACCAACTTGTAAAATGCACAAGACTTCAAAGATTGAAATCGGTGAAATCAGGGATCAAATTGAAAAACAATTAAAAGTTAAACGCTCAATTGGGGATCAATTTGCATGTTTTAATGTTCAAGATAGTCATTGAAGTCTTTATGGCAGTATATTTTAAACGTTGGATGTTGTTTTGTTTCTGATGTTCTTAGACTATTGTTAGTATTTTGCTAGGCTTGTCTAGGCCAAATGTATGTTGTTTATGATTAAGAATGTGAAAGGTAATTAATGTAATAATATTGATGCATATAAATAGGTGTTTTGATAGTCTAGGATGTGTATGTTATTTTCCTCTTCATCTCTTCTTTTTTTGTTTTTTTTTTTGGACAGTCTAATGCAATTATAAGAACATGTTTAAGCCATGGTTGCTAGGTTTAAGTTTTTTTTTTTAGTGATGTTTCTGGGTTGAGGTAATTTCTAGGTTTTTTTCTAGGGTTTCTGCATCTTTTTTAACAATATTCCAGGAAAGAACATTGCCTTGATTACATGATTTAAACCAGTTTTGGTTCATTTATTTGCACTAGCCACTTTCCATGACACCTTTACTAGTAATTTAGATTTATTTTGCCTCAATAACATGTATTTCATGGTTTTAATATTAAAGTTTCACTTTTAAACCAAAACCTTCCCTGATCAAATCGAGATATTTTAGTGATAATCAAAATGAATACGTGCTAGATTAATAATCCTTGCATGATTTATAATCTCTTTATACCCCTAGTTTTGTTATATTTGGTCTATGATGAGAGTTATGTTTTCTGTATTCAAAATTTCATATAAAAACCTTTTTATTTCTTGAGCTTTAAAAAGGTTAGGTTTTAACCTGATAAGATAAGAATTTTCTTACTAAGAATGACTTATCTTAAATCTTAGACAGACTTTTTTAGGTTTTAGAATGACTATGTTTTAACCTGATGAGATAAGGATCTCTTTACTAAGAAGGAATTTTCTCGAACCTTAGATAGACTAACTAATAGAAACACGACTTACAACAAACAACAAAGCAGTTTATCATAGGTAAGGTGCATTGAGTATAATACATCTTCCCCTTGCAAAATCAATCTATTTACCCAGACTCTCACAAACCATTAGGTTTCTTAGTGACCGTAATACTGGGTGGCAACTCGCATTCTCTTTTTATCTTATTAGGTTATTTCATCCTCCTAACCCAAGAATAGTGTTTAACGGGCTAAACCCAAGTTGACTCGAGCTGTTTTTGTATCCTTTTTTTAATTGATTTTCTTTTCCTATTTCATCATTAAATATTGGGTTGGTTGGGAATTTAGTTTCATAAACTCTTTAATTTGCTTACTTCACAAATATTTTGGTTTGATGATCAAGTTAACAGGTTTTGGTATTTTAACCCTGGTTAAATTGAGTTGTTTTTTTATTTTTTTTTCTAAGATGTTATCTTAGTCTCATGACCTAGGTCACGGGTCCTTCAACATTGAATTTATTTTTTTATTGGTTTGTCCTTGTTTTAAGACTAAGGTCACAGGTTTTGCGGATTAACCCAGTTGACTCTTTTTTTTTAATTGACTTTATTTTTTTCAATTTCATCAATTAATATTATATTTGATTGGGAATTAGACTTCATGATTTATTTTGGTTTGCTTTTATTAGGTTATCTCGGTCTCATGACTTAAGAATAGTACTTAACGAGTTAACCCGAGTTAACTTTGCTTATTTTTTTGTCATTTTTTTATTTTATTTTTACAAATTTCATCATTCAACATTGGACTTAACAGAGTCAATTGGGAACTAAGCTTTATAATTTATTTTAATTTGTTCTTTATTGGGTTATCTTAGTCTCATGACCAGAATCATGGATTTGATATGTTAAATCAAGTCATTTTTTTATTTTCTTTCTATGAGGTTATTTTGTTCTCATGACCTGGGTTATATGTTTGGCGAATTGACTATGTTATTTTTTATATTTTTTTAATTGATTTATTTTTTTTAATTTTATTTTTCAACATTGGGTCAATTGAGAATTGGACTTTGTTATTTGTTTAGATTTGATTTCTTTGGAATTATCTTAATCTTATGACTTGGGTTATGAGTTTAATATGTTAAATTAAGTTGTTCTTTTACGTCATTTTTTTAATTGATTCTTTTTCAATTTCATCCTTCAACATTAGATTGATTGAGACTTAGGCTTTATAATTTATTTTAATTTGCTTTTTATAAGATTATCTAAGTCTCATAACTCGGGTTATGGATTTGACATGTGAACCCAGGTTGACCTATGTCAATCCAATATGTTTTTATCATAATATTAAAAAAAGATGTCATTATGAGATATTTTTTTAGCCAAACTACATTTTTACGAGTCGTCCAAGTTGTTTTTAAATATGTAAAGTCAATCACATCACATCGAGTCATCTCTCACATGGTTTAATTTGTTTTTCAATAAAAAATATTAGCAATATCTAAATATTTTTTTTTATGTTTAAGAAAAATTTAACCCAACCCACAACATATCGCAGGTCAATAATCTAGTGAATTGCATAACATTTGCATTATCAATTTTTGACCCATATGCTTAGTATAAGGACTTGCCTTTCTTTCCTTTTTTTATATGCAAAGCCTTTTTTATTTCTACTTTCTCATCTACTACCTCTTTTTCTCCTTTACTTATGAGTCTATGAATATATGCCTCTTTTGTTGCATACTAGTTTGAATGCCTTATACTACGGGTGAGATGTCATATTTGTTTTTTAAAATAAAACAAAAAGTATTCAGGTTGTAAAAAACTATTTGATATTGTTATTAAATTAGATCCAATAGAGCAACCTTAAAACCTCTTGATCCGACTCCTTGCCCAACCTGGATTTAAAATTAAACTATATAGGAATTGCTCCAACGTGAACCATTCAACTTAATCGATCCAAGAAAAAACTTGTGAAAAAAGTTCTTATGAAATTGAGAAACAAATAATGAAATTAACGTAAAAAAACATCTCGACTAGAATCCTTGTTTACCTTGGGTTTAAAAATAAATCATGTGAGAATTCTCCTGACTTGGTCCAATTAACTTAGTCGATTTAAAGGCAACTCAGAGAATTGTTTTAAAAAAAAGTTTAAGGATGAAGTTAAGAAAAAAAAATGACAAAATTGAAAGAAAAAAAGGGGTTGAATTGAAAAGAAAAAAGAAGAAGAAAATGAAGAAGCATAACATTAATACCTCTTGATCCACTTCTTACCTAGCTCGATTTAAAATTAAAACGTATGAAAGTTATTCTAATATGACTTAGTCGACTTGACTAATCCAAAAGCAACCCAGAAAAAAAATTAAGGATGAAATTGACAAAAAAAAATTCAGCCTAACTCCAGTTTAAAATAAAACCATGTAGAAGTTGCCTTGATGTGATCCAGTCGACATAGTAGGTCCAAAAACAACTTAGATTACTATATAAAAAAAAAAGTCGGAGGATGAAATTGAGAAAAAGAAGGATTAAATTAAAAGAAAAAGGAGGGCTGAATTGGAAAAAAGGAAACTTCAACCTTAAAACCTCTCGATATGTCTCCTTACTTAACTCGAGTTTAAAATTAAACCTTATAGGAGTTGTCTCGACGTGACCTGGTCAACTTGGCCAATCTAAATGCAACCCAGGCAATACCTAAAAAACATTAAGGATGAAATTACATTTTAAAAAATCTTAATCTTCTTGTCTAGATCAAATTTGAAATTAAATAATGTGAAAGTTATCACGATATGATTTAGATGACTTGATCAGTTCAAAGATAATGTTGACTGCTATTAAAAAAATTAAAAAATATTGAAAATGTTTGATGATAAAATTAAAAAAAATATATTAAAATAAAAAATGGAGAAAATGAAAGAAAAAAAAGATCTGAAAAAAACCCTCCCTTCACTGTGTCATTGTGAAGCTCCACATAGAATCAGTATAGAAGGTAATTGTTACGGGGTAATTTTTCGCTCCGCGAATAAACCCGTGCGGCAGCCTAGTCCCTCGCTAGACTCAGCCTTCCCTCACCAATCCCACTCGTGTTTGCCTAGTAACTAAATGTTTCCCTCACCCGAGAGGTTTCCCCACTTTCCAAAGTTAAAAGACAAGCGGAATACACAAGTAGAATTGCACAACACAAAGCACACCAAGAATACAAGAAGAACTCTTAACCTTTATTTATCTCGTCAACAAAGGATTACACAATGTGTGCTATGCACAGAATTCGCATGCTACACAATCAAGCTTACACACGTTATTCTTCTCTATGCATTCCCTATCTCGTATGCTCTCTATTGCCTCTCATCAACAACTATTTATAGCCAAGTATGTGAGCTGCAAGGCTCACCCATGATCTCTTATTTTTCAGGACATAGTGGGGCACTTTCTCCCCCATGATCTCCATGATCTCAGCAGCTTGGAGAGCACTCCAGTTATACTCCCAAGTTCTGTCCCCATGAGGCTGCCACTTCACCCACGTTCTGCCCCATGATCCCATGATCTAGGAAGACCATGACTGCCACTAACCCATGTTCTGCATGCTCACCTAGCAACCCCATCTGCCAGCTTTTGCTTCGTCAGCTGTTGAGTCACTCGTATGCCTTGGGCAGTCCTTTGTCCAAGTTTTAGATCGTGCCAAGTCGAGCCCCTGACTTGCACAAACTATTACGCGCTGCCGAATTCGCATCTGCGTGCAGGCTGCCAATTCCTGCGCTGCCGAATTCGCATCTGCATGCAGGCTTCCAATGTCTTCGCTACCAAATTCCTCGACAGCCCCAGTTCTCGTCAGCCTATACCCCTGATGAGTTTTCCTGTCTGGCTTGGATATTCCATCGTCAAACCCATGTTCGTCATCAATCTGCGCTGCTGATTTTCCTTTGACGAACCTACAGCCACACAAATCTGCGCTGCCGATTTATCCCACTATTGGCATAGCTGCGAGCACCCTTAGGCCCTGTTTTGGACAGCCTGCCGAAGTGTGCACCTCGTGCACGTTTAACACTGTTACAAACCACCCCTACCAAAAGAACCCGACGCCCTCGTCGGACAGATTCGAAGTACCCTTGCACTGCATCTGTTCCTCGTCACACTCCATGTTTCTCCCCACGAAACCTCTAGCTTTGCCCACATTCAACAATAATTCATTCCACCGAATTTCATCAACCTGTTTCAAAACTGAGCTGCGACAACATTCTGTGTTGGCTCATTAGTTTTCCATAAATGTCAAACACATCATATATTCGCAAGCATGTTTTCATGAAATTCAGACACTCATCGCAAGCGTCCCTAAGGTGTCCATCCCTCTTCACGAAATACATCCACACAAAATCCCTTCAAAGAACCACATGAGCTCCCAGGCGAACATCTAGTTCTCCAACCATTTTGCGTGCCCCAAAACTGCAAGTATAAAATTTAAATATTGCTTACTTATCCATCGTACAACAATCAACTCTTCCTGCCAAATTCACCTCTACCCATGCAAGGTTGCCCCTGTCCATCGCTGCCGAATTCTATGCAATGTGCTTTCGTTGGCGCATCCTTACGTCTAGAGTTAAACCATGATCTGTCCATCATCAAAGTTATGAAACTCTCCCCATTCTGCCTCGCCCAAGGTAGTTTGGCCACACCTAAGTCCTCATCGACTAGGCTGGCCCCTTTCCACTAACTCTCTCACTTAGTGTCGAGCACACGTATAGGATTTACGTATGTTGTTCCTTCTCCATGGAAATAGCACTAAGTTGTGCTCTCAGCGGGCAGTCCCTTGCGAAGTGCTTCCCCTCGCAAATAAAACAGCCCGAACTTGATTTCGAGACCTTTTCCATGCCCTTGGCTTCTGACTTCCCATTGCCATCAACCTGTTTAGGTTCTCCTCCACCAAGCCCTTTCTTCTTCTTTTTCATTTCATACCTGTCCATCATTAGGTATGAATCAGAAGATGCTCCAGCATTCCCTTTCCTAGCGCCTACTCTAAAATCTGCCAACCTATCGGCAACCGAAATGGCCGAAGACAAGTCTAAAACTTTCTGCCTACGTAACTCCAACTATACCCACGGCTGAAGTCCTGACAGAAAATTGAACGTTCTGTCCTCCTCGGACATATTATCAATATCCAGAATTAAAGAACTAAATTTCTTCATGTAATCCCTTACCGACCCAGAAATTGCTCTTTCAACTCACGTTTCAGAGTCTCCCATGTCTCCACTTTTGGCCTACCAGCATTAAGATCCTCCTTGGACCTTGTCTGCCACCATAATTTTGCATCTCCCGTGAGATACATCACTGTGATGTTAACTTGTTCAGCCAACCGAATCTTTTCCACGCTGAAGTACTGGTCTATGTCCCATAAAAAGTTCTCCAACTCTTTGGAACTCTGCACCCCATCGAATGGTTTCGGCTCTGGAACCTTAGGCTTAGAAGAGCCTGCACCCCCTGATGCAGCTGCGGCTGCTTGCTTCAAGACAGCCAAGTCTGCGTCAACAGCTTGCAACTTTCGGCTCATCTCTGCTGCAAGTTCTACATATTGTTCAGCACCCTTCTCCGCGATTTCCATAGCCAACTCAAGTCGATCTTGAACTGAACGATCCTCTTCATCAGGAATTTCGCCCATCCAGCCCTCTAGACGAAGCAACCTTTCCCGAATAGTCTCCATACCCGCTGGCATAAAACTTCAGATATCAACTTCGCAAACTATCCCAACAAAAGCTTCAACAAACCACTCCTTCGATCTGCTGTCCACAGAACAGTCTCGTCGTTCAACCAAGAATGCAACCGCGCTCTGATACCAATTGTCACGGGGTAATTTTTCACTCCGCGAATAAACCCGTGCGGCAACCTAGTCCCTCACTAGACTCAGCCTTCCCTCGCCAATCCCACTCGTGTTTGCCTAGTAACTAAGTGTTTCCCTCACCCGAGAGGTTTCCCTCACCCGAGAGGTTTCCCCACTTTTCAAAGTTAAAAGACAAGCGGAATACACAAGTAGAATTGCACAACACAAAGCACACCAAGAATACAAGAAGAACTCTCAACCTTTATTTATCTCGTAAACAAAGGATTACACAATGTGTGCTATGCACAGAATTTGCATGCTACACAATGAAGCTTACACACGTTATTCCTCTCTATGCATTCCCTATCTCATATGCTCTCTATTGCCTCTCATCAACAACTATTTATAGCCAAGTATGTGAGCTGCAAGGCTCACCCATGATCTCCTATTTTTCAGGACATAGTGGGGCACTTTCTCCCTCATGATCTCCATGGTCTCAGCAGCTTGGAGAGCACTCCAGTTATGCTCCCACGTTCTGCCCCCATGAGGCTGCCACTTTACCCACGTTCTGCCCCATGATCCCATGATCTAGGAAGACCATGACTACCACTAACCCACGTTCTGCATGCTTACTTGATAGCCCCATCTGCTAGTGATTAGTACTTAAAAGTGCATTTTTATCAAGGTTTTATATCATCATTTTGCACTTGAAGTATCAATAACTCCTTAACTAGAGCATGTTTTGTAATAACAGATTTGATAATATAAGATAGCTTTAATTTATGGTAAATGTTCATTTTAAATGCAGACATATCTCACAATTCAAAGGATTGATTGATATGATTAACTATTGAAAATGAAAGGACAAAGAAACAACTAAGCTTAGAAAGGAGATGCTGATTCAATTCAAATTGGAACACTGTTCAGTTATTAGGTCATATATGGAGCTGTAGATCTTGGATTTCAGCTTAATTTATATGGATGGAAAGCTAAGAAATAGGCCTACAATGTTCATGAATAGTGTAAGACCCAAATCTGCCGTTTTTAAATTCAACGTTTGGCCACAAAAAAGAAGTCAGAATCTGTCCTATAATCCAGCCCAAACACGGCTTAGAATTTTACCCATATCTTGAGTTCTAGAAGGCCAAATGACGTGACATTTGGTGAGTGGAAGGACAAGACAATTTCCAACAACTTTTATGAAGAATATTGACTTAAATTTTATGAGTGGAAAGATAAGATGATTGCAAACAACTTTCATGAGGAACACGTTGCCAAATTCTGAATGGATCAATGTCATTTCATCCAGCCAAAGTGCTTGAGTGCTGTTGTCCACCAAGTCCACTAAATCAATAGTTGGCCACTACATCAATAAT
>Ga0325400_1007006_pt1 | contig 10757 bp, 7 predicted proteins | sample PopdelMetagenome_2_FD_205662 | JGI IMG/M metagenome (GOLD analysis project Ga0325400, IMG submission 205662) | Populus deltoides microbial communities from Bellville, Georgia, United States - Xylem-PdKOR-R1 | ecosystem: Host-associated > Plants > Phyllosphere > Stem > Wood/Secondary xylem...
TTATTTATATATATAAATACAGGTTTTTGTTGGGTTACACTAGGTCACATAGATTTCAAACCGACCTAATAGCTTGTTAAACATGTAACTTGAATCATGAGATCAAGATAATCTCATAAAAAACAAATAAAAACAAATTATAAAACTTAATTTTCAATTAATAAAATATTAAAAGATAAAATTAAAAAAAAATTCAATAAAAAAAACTTGACTCAACCATGTTAACTCACCAAACCTATAACTTGGGTAATAAGAATAAGACAACCTCATAAAAAGTAAATCGAAACAAATCATGAAATGTAATTTTCAACAATTTAAATATTAAAATATAAAATTAAAAAAAAATATGCACGCATATATATATATATATATATATATATATATATATATATATATATATATATATATATTTTGAAGAAACGATCCATCGAAATTGTGAAGTGGTGCTTTGTTAATGTTAATTAATAATAATGTTAATGGTTCTTCAGGAAGAAAGGTTTATTTTGTAATGGCCAATCAGGTGCATCTGAACTGGCAAGGCGCCAACTTGCTCACGCAGGCCAGGGCGAAAGCTTTTCCGGCCATAGGCTTCAAACTTTTAGAAGTTCATTTTTAGCCCATTTCATACCGGGCTAGATTCTGAAAATTTTTTATGCAAATCTCAGAAATCCCATTGATTATATAAGTATCCAAAATTTTATTATTAGATAATTTTTTATATTAATTTTATCTTTAAATTTTTTTAAATACTCAATTAGTAAATTATGTCAAATTGTTTTTGAAATCTTAACATAATAAATTTAAAAATTCTTGTTATGTGATTCTAATATGAGTTCTTATTAAAAACTCAAAATAATCTAAGAATAAAATTAATGGAAAAAATAATTAATACAAAATTTAAATTACTAAAATAATTTAGAGGTACATTTTGAGGTTTTCTCAAATTTCATCTTTAGCCATTTGCAACGTATATACTAAACCATGACCCAAACATTTACTATTTGTTTAGAAGTAATTTTATAGTATTTAAGGAATAACTAATAATATTTTATTAGTTTTTTTATCCGGTTTAATGAAAAATATAAATATTATGAGAAAATACAGATCTTAGATGTAGATAATTTTATAATTTTTTATATATCATTAATTTTTTTATCGATTTTTTTCTTCAAAATAAATCATATGAAAAACTTCTCATTTTTATTTTCATTATTATCTGCATTTATTTATTTATTTTAAAATTACATTTAGATCGTCATTCAGTCAATGTTATAAAACATTAGCAAAATAATTTTGAATGGATTTTGATAGGTGAGCGCTCCAAGGTGACATGGGCTTGTTTGGGTGCCTTCGCCGCCAACAAGGACAGTCCATTAAGCCAACATGGATTTTCTTTCTTTTTATTTTGAGAAAAAAAAAAGGGAATGTTTAATGGAGCAGCAAATACAGAATGTGGCTTTTTGTAAATTTACTTTTAAAATTAGGTTTTGGATCCTTCATGCATTAATTATAAAATTATTTGCACTGTCAAGGCAGCTGACCATTTTGGAAAAAAAAATAAAAAAATATTTTTTTTCTCATCCTTTTATTTTAAAAAGCTTTTGAAAATGTGTTTGATGGGCAATTACAACAACTTTTTACATGAAACCAACAAACAAAGATATAAAAACATGCCTTTGTTTTTTTTGTTTGTTAAAGATTACGAGTGCATTTGGAAACGCAGGTCAATCCATGTTTTGAAAAAAATCAAATTTTTTTTATATATTATAGATTATTTTGATATGCTAATCTCAAAAATGATTTTAAAAAAATTAAAAAACATTATTTTTATACATTTCAGTATGAAAAACACTTTAAAAAACAACCACGATCACACTCCCAAAAAAACCTTATCCCTAACGATAAATGCAACCGCAACCTCTCCACCAAATATAGCAATAGCGAAGGACAACATACATAGATGAGAATTACAATTTACAAACACAAACACAACCATACGAAGACATTCGAAGTGCAAACATGTATAGAATCAGAACATCCCTTTACTTCTTTACTCTGGGAACAAGGTCATAGAGACAATCTCGGCAACAGCATATTGTAAAGGGGCGAAGGAGTGCAAAAGCGCATTGTCTGAAAGAGAAATACCTATAGCGAGCGCGCCCTGCATTAGGCATCTTCTAAACTTGTCTTAAGGGGTAAATTTTGTCTGGTCCCTCAAGTTCATAAATCTGTTAAATCAGCCCTCTACTTTAACTATGGACAACATAACAACCCTCACACTTTCAATTTGTGATCCTTCACCTACTTTTATGTTAATATTTGGCAGCTAGTGGCATGATGTGCCGAGGATCAGCATGCACGCGATTAAGTGTTTGGTAACGTTGTGCACGGTGTTTTTTTAATTGAAAATAAACCAAAATAATTTTTTTTTTAATTTTTGATACAACCCATCAAAACCATTAAAAAAACATATAAAATTTGATGTTCTATCAAGTAAAAAACAGGTTAAAAAAACAGGTTGAGCCGCATTACCGAATAGAAAGAGTTGAAAATGCAACAGATTGTAGTGACCGGAAAATGAAGTATGGAGTAGAAGGATTGAGTGACTAATTTCTAAAACTTGAGGACCAGACAATGAGTTTACCTCTTTATCTTAAACTGAAAGGAAACGCAGCTATCTGAAGTCAAAAGTTTATCTCTCTCTCTCTCACACACACACACACACACACACACACACACACACATATATATATATATATATGCCAGACAGGAGGAATATCAAATCCAAAGAGCTCTTATTATGTTTTAAAACCACGCGAAAAGTAGCCTATAGCTCAAATAAAATAATCCATGTTTGTTTTAATTTATTCGCTTTAGGTTTTTTTATTCTTCTTTTAGATGACATTAGTGATAATGCTCACGTGTTATGGTTGAGAATTCTTTCAAATTTATTTTTTATTTAATTATACAATAATGAAAATAGATATTTATTAAAAAGACAACAAACAAAATAAATTTCTTGTCAGTTTTTTTCTGATTCGTGTGTTTATTTTTTATTTTGATAACAAAATGATTTTTGTATTAATAATATAATTCATTGAATAAAAATTAACAGCAATCATAAAAAAAATATAATGATTTAAATTTAAAAGTACAAAACATATACTTTTAACAAATAAAAAAACATAATTTCTTTATTCATGCATTTTTTATTTTCACCAAAAAATATATTTTTTATGAAAAAAATTGTTTTTTAAGTAAAAACTTATTATGACCATGAAAGAAACTCTCAGTTCAAAATTAAAAAACCATGAATCTATAATTATTATGCACCAATATGAAAAAAAATATAAGAAAAATAAATTTGATAAAATTATATAAAAAATAGATATTTTATTTTAATTCAATATTAATGAGAAAATTATTATAAAAATTTTATGTATTAGTCTAATACAAAATTATTCATAAAAAAAATCAATAATATCACATTTAAAATACCTAATTTTATTTTAAAAAAACAAATAGCATAATTAGACAATCACTTAGATATTATTTTAATAGATTGATTCACAAAGATTTTTTCATCAATTGTTTTCTAAAAAAGATATCTACAAAAAAAAAAGTCTAGGCACACCTTTTCTTTTCTTTTTCAATAGGCAAACAACCTCAATTTGTTTTATATAATAGACATCATGTTTTTTTCTATTGACTTTCTAGCCGCCTCCAATAGTCCAAAAGTCAGGTTCCATGTTTTGGGACCTAAAAACATAATTTTCAACTTATTTTTATATAAATCCCCTAAAATAAAATTTAGAAACCTCAATAAACGTATTTAAAACCCCTAAAAGAAACTAATAGCTCTAAAAACCAAAATTCAATAGAAATTAAAAAAAATACTTTTTGGGTCCCAAAATTCTTTCTACAACATGTCCAAAAGAATGCCTTTTTTTAAGATGAATTCATTGAGATTAAAATCAGACTTTTGTTTTTGCTGGAAATTAGCTTACTACCATGTTTCCTCTATTCTCCCATTTTTCAACGACCCTCTTTCCTCTCACATTCTAGGAATTAAAATGCAAAACTAATAAAGTTTAGGATTGAAACATGAAATCTTAAAAAATTAGGGACCCAAAATTGAAACAAAAAAATTAGGAAACAAATTTTAGTTTTCACGCACCATGAACAACCAAAAGGAAAAAAAAAGTTATTTTTCTTGTTTTTGTGTTAAATTTGGTCACAATTGTTTTAATTCTTTTTAATCAATAAAATAAATATTGTTATGCAAAACAAGGTATCAATTTAATGTTAGGATATTTTTTGACATCAAAACAACTTATCATGCTTTAAACCATATGAACATAACTTAGAATGATGAAATTAAAAAAATAATAATAATGATTGAAACCACATAATTTTTCAAAAAAAAAAAAAGGATTCAACCCAGTGCAAGTTGCACTGTAACAATCTATAATGTAGCAAAGAAATAGTAAAAGAAAATCAAACAACTTTCTCTTTTTATTTATTTACAAGTTATTTAACTTACGCATTGCTGAAAGTTAACTTTTTTTTTTTCTAATTATAAAAGAAAATATAAAAATGCTAGGAAGTCTAAAATTTGATGCATGTTGGATGACACATTTTTAAAATATTGAGATAGACCACATAATTGTTCAAAGAAAAAAAAAAGGGATTCAACCCACTGCAAGTTGCATAGTAGCAATCCATAATGTAGCAAAAAAATAGTAAAAAAAAAAAATTAAACAACTTTCTTTTTTTGTTTATTTACTAGTTATTTGACTCGCACATTGCTGCGAGTTAAATTTTTTTTTTTTCTAATTGTAAAAAAATATAAAGATGCTAGGAAGCCTAAAATTTAATGCATGTTGGATGACACGCTTTTAAAATTTTAAAATTGTGATATACCAGTTGACATATTTAAAAAAAACTTAAGACGGTAATATATTAGATTAACCTAGACCAACTCCCGACTCGAGTTATAAAACTATGATAACTTCATAAAATACAAATTAAAACAAATTAGAAAACCTAATTTTAATCAATAAAATATTGAAGGATAAAAATAAAAAATATTTAATTTAAAAAAAACCAAAATAAATAACTTTAATTAAACTAGAAAAAAAGTCAAACTTGCTACTAGAGTTATGAAAAAGAGATCCATTCATAGAAAACAAATGGAAAAAAAAAAAAAAACAATGACTAGTTCCTAACCAGCCAATTGTCAAAATATAAAATTGAAAAAAAAAATTAATTTTTCTAAAAAGTTTGAGCCAACCTTGATTAATGTATCAAATTTTTAACATGGATCATGAAACCAGGTAACTTCCTAGAAAAAACAACCTTTTTTTAAGAAAAATTTAAACAAAAAGAATATCTATCCTGCCATAATCTTAAAAACATTATTGATATATGGATTTTTTTAAAATAAATTCTTTGATTTTTTTTAAATAAAGTTAAAAAAATTAAATAAAAAGAGCCTTGGGGTACCGATTCCTAGGTCCAAAGCAAAGGTAGGCCCATTTAATTTTTTGTTTTGCTTGGCTGGGTGGAAGACAACCAATTTCTTTTATATAAACGATATTTTGTTGGTATTTTTAGTTTTTGATGACTCAAGGTAGCCGGAAAATCAATGTTGAGGTTTTCAACCTTAAAAATTCATTTTTCAACAATTTTTGACCTAAACAACACTACAAAACAACCTAAAGACCCCCATAAACCCCTTAATGTCTTAAAACAACTAAAATATATGTTTAAAAATAAAAAATTAACTTGAAACCTTAAAGTTTTTCGATGCTAGATCTATTTTTTTTCAAGCATTTTCAAGGTGAAATAATACTAAAGCTAAACTCTCCTCATCTAATTGAACCAATGAACATCAAGATTAACCTTTTTCATGGCAAGAATCGGTGTCAACGAGAACTTTCTCTTTCCATTGTCATTGGGAAAATGTATCATCGGAAAAGTAGGACATAAATAAACCTTTTTGCGTAAATATTTGAAGCCATCACCCATTTTACATGCATTTTCACTCCAGTCACTTGTCTGAATTCTATTATTCCTTAACAATTTAACTTAAATTGGTCTTAAATTTTGTCTTGAAATTGTGAAATTAAAAGGAAAAAAAGGATGAAAATAAAAAACACCTTGTGCAAGTCCACAATGTAATCAGTGTGTGTCCACAGTGCATCCTCTGCAGGTAAAAAAACCACGCCGTTTGGTAATAACGATATGCATGCCCGAGTGCTGCTCCGGGCTTATAAAACAAATATATTTAATAGTGTTATAATTGTGAACCAGCGCTAGATAAGTAATAGAAACTAAAGGCATGATAGAGCTAATATTTTATGACCAAAAAAAAATTGTGTTGGTGATCAAAACTTAGAGATTGAACAAAATGATTTGTAGCAATCCACAGTTATTTGGAAGGAAAGATAAAGTGCTTTCGCCACATGATTTAATTTTTCTGTTAATAAAAAGTAAAAAAAAACTACAAAGCTAAATTTTCTACCAACTTAATATTAAAAAAAAACCAACAAAGATAATTTTGGAAGGAAAAAAAACCCATGAGAAAAAACATTGTAGTAATTAACAATGTTTTGTGAGGAAAACTACAATGCTTTCCCAAATAAAATAAAATAAAAAACCATTTAGAGAAATACTGTAGCAATCCATAATTTTTGTGGGAAAAACTATAACGCTTTCTCCATATGTTTTAGCATTATTGTAATTATAATTCTTAACCAACTTAATATTAAAAAAAAATGGACAAAAATAATTTTGGAAAAAATAATAAAAAAATAATATGGGAAAACATTGCAATAATTCACATTATTTTAAAGAAAAAAAATTATAAAGTTTAATTTTTAATCAGCTCAATATTAAAAAAATCAAATCGACAAATACAATTTTAGGAAAAAAATATTAAAAAAACACAAAAAATGGGAAAAAATCATGTTGGAAACACTGTATCAATTCATAGTGTTTTGTGATGAAAGCTACAATGCTTCCCCACATGATTTAACCTTATTTGTAATAATTTGTAATTGTAATTGTAATTTTCAATATTTTTTTGTGAGGAAAGCTACAATGCTTTCCGCACATGATTAAGTTTTATTATAAAGTTAAATTCTAACCAACTCAATATATAAAAAGTAAAATCAACAAAAATAATTTTTTTAAAAAAATTAAATGAAAAAAAAAAGCAAAGTTGGAAAAAAAAAAGCAATTTTGAAAAAAAAAAACGTAATTTAGGTGTGCGGGGAATAGTGATTTCTCCACACCCTTTAATTATATGTATAATAATAATAATAATAATAATAATAATAATGTATGGGATATGTTTTCACGGACCCTATCCCATGCAATTCTTTCTCTTAGAGCTTTTAGGCCCTTTTTCAATATAAAAATAAAATAAAATAACCAAAGTAACAAATTATGATAACTGAAAATAATTAATATCTAATTCTTTTACTTTATTTAGCTAAATTCCGAGCAAGGACCCAGTGGACAAGATAAAACAACAGTATTGTTACTTTGGTCTGTGGAAACTCAGGTCAATGAAAACATAATTGAAATTCGACAGACATTTAAACTTCGAAGGCCCTTTTTTCTATTTCTAAACTTCTCTCGAGTGTTTATCCGATCACCAATTCTTTTGATCATGATTCCGTTTGGAACATCATCTGCTACAGCTTTGCTTCTATAATAAGCTTTGTTATTGACCTTTGTGCCTCATCATCATCCTAACCACCGTTGTCTCCCTCCTTGTCTAGCTGTGGGCGCATTACTTGAATTATACAATAAGGATTAAACTCATTAAATACAAAAAACATAAGGCTGGTGTTCACCAGAATAAAACACCATGCATATACTTACAGTGCACTCTGGAGCTTCTTCTTTTTTTCTCAATTTGGTCCCCAAAGTTTTTTTTTCATTGCCAACTACTTTATATTAGTTTACCAAGGGTCAAAATGAAAGAAAAAGAACCAAGGTCGAAAAGGCGCCAAAAATAGATGGTGTGTTCGAAGTTGGTGCGAAAAGTTCAATTTGGTCATCTAATTTCCAAAAATTATACCTTTTCAGTTCCTTAAATTTTTTTCAAATTCAATTTTGATACAAAACTTCAATTTTAATATCCATTCTAGGTTTATTGGAGGAGAGAGAGAGAGCATTGCTAGATTTCAGTGTAGAAAAAAAAAGTCACTTCTTTAATTCCGATCACCAAAATAGTTTATTTTAATATCCATGGGTTTCATTTGATAAAATGAGTTTGATGATGGTTGTTTAAAACCTCAATATTGTCTAAAAAGTAAATCCAATTTAAGGGAAAAAAATTTAACTTCGTTTGATTTCGTGATTTTAGACCTTTTTGGCTTTCTTGGGTTGATAAATTGGTTTCTAAATGTTCTAAAGGTGTTTATAAGGTGTTTTTTTTAAAAAAAAAATGGGTTAGGAAAATGGGTTTTTAGGGCAAAACATTCTTTACCCTGATTTTTTTACCATTATAATTGTATCTATAACCAGCGTGGATAAACAAAATGTCGTCTACCTTAGCAAGTGATAAGTCATTTAGTTATTTTCTTTTTTTATTAAAAAAATTGTCATTCACCTTTTAAAAATGTTAAAAACAAATATAACAGACCCAAGCACGTAGGTCTTAGCTTGAAAGCCCACATGCCTGGGCAATCTTTTTATTAGAAGCCTAAGTATACTGGGTTGGTAGCCCGTGCAAGTGGACTCTTTTTTAAGGTTTTTTTAAAATATTTTTTGTTATTATTTATTAAGGTACAAAGTAAATTTAAGAAAGATAACTATTAGACTCAATTTAGTTCATGACTCGAATCACAGATTCGATGAGTTTAGCCACAACATCCAGACTGTTTGTTTTTTTCTTTTATGTTGTTTAATGCATTTCCCCCCTCAATTTAAGCCTTTTTTTAATCTATTTTTTATTTAAGTTAAAATAAAATAAAAATATAATTTCACCCTTTATTATAATTTAGCTTAAAAAGATGCCTACTTTTATTATCTTAGTCTCATGTGTCTATCCTAGTAAAGACTATGGATAACTACAATAGAAAGCATTGAGCACATACACACAAAATACTATGGATAACTAAAGTTTTAGTTGTTGCTGTTGCACGAATCTCAAGACAAGGGGGGAAAGGGTTATTGGAGCCATGTTGGGAGTTGGATGCCGACACACACCATTTTAGGAGAAAGAACTCGACGAGAAGATTTTGGCAGCACAAAAAACGACCACCATCGGTTCATAAAGGAGACCACACGTGCTGCCCAAATCTCAATGACTTCACACATTGACATGTGAAACGCACGCGCCATACATTTTTTTTATTTCCCCCCTAATTATTTTATGTCAATTCAATTTAGTCATGGATTTAAGCCTTTTTTTATTTGGTCCCCAATTGTTTTTAATAACTCTTCAATTTAATCATGAATTTCATCCAATTTGTGGCTAATTAAGGCCCCATTAAGGTATAGTTGGGAAGAGAGTAAGGGATAAGAAAATAAAAGGACATGTTGCCTAATTAGGATCATATTCATGAACCGGTTTGTGAATTTCATGTGTCAATTCTGGTTGATCGAGGTTGATACAATATGTTATATTTTTTAAAATTATATCTCTAATTCTTTTATAACACTTCAATTTAGTTCTAGGTTTAATTCAACCCTGGGTCAATTAAGACCTCTTTCGATTCGAGAACAAATAGTGTTCAAAGGCAGGATTCGAGGTTGATCTTTCCCCCCAGGAATTAAGACTTAGTCAGGAAGAGAATAAGGGAAGGAAAAAGAAAGAGATATGTCCAATCAAGTTAACTCAATGTGGTTGTGTCCATTACCCGGCTCGTAACTTTCATATGTTAACTCAGGTCAATACAATATACTGTCATCTTTTCATTCACTTTCTATATTTTTTCGATTTAATCCTCTGACAATCTATTCTTTCACGTATAAGTTAGGGTTAGATAGAGTTTAAATAACGGTGGCATGAAATTGTTTTTAACCAAATTATTATTTGAACGAGGCAATCAATTTACTTTTAACCGACTTGATTGAACAAGCTACATTTACTCTTTTTTTATTATTATTATTAACGTTTATAGTAAACAATTAATTTGATATAATATACTGATCAAGTTTTTAGTTCTTATCCCAAATATTTAATTGCAAGCGAAAAAAACAATAATAACATTCATATTTTTTTTTTATAAAATAATTGCTTTTGATCCGGCTGGCAGCGATGGGCGGCCCCCAAGTCTGGTATTGTCCTTATTCTCACCTGCTAGATACTGGAACATATATATCTGAGGTATTTTTTCCCCTTTTTCTTTTGGGAGAAATATGAAGGTTTTCTTAACTTTGAGATAAATGACAGAGATCGCAAGTGCCACACTGGATCACATGAAACAAGCGGGCACACATCAATTTGGATGAAGGTGGGTTCCATGGGGAAAGGGTAGGTTGCCACTGAAGTTATCCTTAATTGCTCTTGCAGGTTTGTAGGATTGTTATACAGAGCGATGATGAAACTTGAGAGTTTTGGATGAAGATGTCTCTGGCAAAGGTCCACCTGCTGCGTTGTGCTTCAGCTTTCATGGGTGGAAAATGCACCCCGATATCTTAGTTAGCATTATAATTATAATTGCTAGTGAATATTGTTAATTAAATCCTCAACTAAAATAGCTCATATAATACTGCATGTAGAATTTTACAAAAAC
>Ga0325400_1007010_pt1 | contig 10755 bp, 5 predicted proteins | sample PopdelMetagenome_2_FD_205662 | JGI IMG/M metagenome (GOLD analysis project Ga0325400, IMG submission 205662) | Populus deltoides microbial communities from Bellville, Georgia, United States - Xylem-PdKOR-R1 | ecosystem: Host-associated > Plants > Phyllosphere > Stem > Wood/Secondary xylem...
CGATTTCTATGTTTGGAGCTTCTGTGCCTTTCTGCTTGACAGCTCCACCTACACCAACTCTCTTTGGTGTCTTCGCCTTTCATCATAGGCGGTCGCCTTTTATCACAGGCGTTTGCACCCCCTCAATTAGGTGCTTCTACAACAGCTCTCTTTCCATCCTTGCATGCATTGGAAAGGTCTTCGCCTGTTGTCTTCATCAAGAGCATAAGAGACTTCTTGTTGTACAAACTTTAACAGTCTCTGCTCTGAGCTTCATCTGGGAACACTTCTTCTCCTTGCACCTGTTGTCTCATTACAGTACCTCGTTGGATCCTACGGGTACTCCTGCACAATCTCCGTGTGCCCTCGTGCAATTTCTGTTCTCCAGATTTCTCCTTATTCCTTGCTTATGTTTGACAGCAGCTCATCCTGTCACAACACCTATCCAAGTCAAAATAGGGTGCCAATCTTTATCCCCTTGCTGTATTTCTCTTCCATTATCAGGGTCTTCATCAATTCTCCCCTCGAGAAATCACAGTCACCGAATCTAACTTCTTTGGAGAAATCATCACTCCATCAGATCCTTGAACATATGGAACCCAACTGTTCCCTTGTGCCGTCATCTTGCTAGTCTTCAATAGTTTCATTACAAACTGTTACATATGCAAAAATAGTACTGTGTGGATGATCCTTCAACTAAGCAAGTTCTCAGGAAAGATTTGGAGGGGTCACACTGGTCCCGCTTAAAACCTAATCTCCTAGACAGAACTTCTTAGAATGTATCTATCCACCGTACTGCCATTTCGTATATACAACCATTTGCTAGCTTTGTTGCGGCTTTCCTTTAGAAGTGATATGGGGTATCCCGGTTTTATACCTGATTTCTCAACATCTGGCGAGACTACCAGTTCTTAGATTCGTCAAGATTGGTCTTCATCAATTTCCACTCTCCACCTTAAATCGTCCACATGATCGGGTGTCCAAAGTATCCCAATTTCGCATTCCTTCAAGGCAATTAAAATTTCTTCCCACTTAGCAGTTCAGCACATGTAATTGGGCAAACATGTGCACTTTCTCCTTCTTCATCTCCATCGACCACCATCATGACCTTCAGATGCCTCTTTATCGGGCAATCTCTTTCAATAATTCACCACCATCATTTTCGGTCTCAATCTCAATGATTGGACCATACCATTGCATCCGGAACGATCAAATTAGCTGGAAACAAGTCTGAAATCATCCAAATCGTATTTCAGACGGCTAAGATTTGATCAAAACAATTCTGACCTGATTAACGGCCCAGATTCAATCTTAGATCCGGTTGCATGTAGACTCTGCTGGACAGAATCTTCTCCCTCGGCTCGCGGCTTGACTCGGCTCAAAAACGGCTCGGCTCAACTCAGCTTGGCTCGGCTCACGGCTGATGACGTGGCAGGTGGGGCCCATTGTGCTGGTGTGGCAGCTGACATGGCATGCCTACTGTGCATGATGATGTCACAACTACGTCATGCTGACGTCATCTATATCCGGGTCAGTCACATGGGTCGGGTGATTTGGTATTCGGGTCGGGTCAGCCATCCAGGCGAAGAAGACGCGTGGGGTGCGTCTGCGCGCGTGGGCAGACGCCTTGCCGGAGAGTGATGGAGAGTGCGGTCATGTCCGACGTCTGATTTTGACGCCGTTTTCACCAGTGGCTTCGTCTCTTCCTCCTCTACACGGTGGTATGGTCAAAACATAATTTTGACAACTTTCATTTTTGAGCAAAAATCAAACACCACTTCGAACCAGGCTCTGATACCAATTGTAGGGAATTCCGACCGGTGATGTACTGATATTTGCTCATAGGAGGTAAAGCACACTGACACAATATTTAACATGGTTCGGCAAATTACCTACATCCACGGGAGAAGCCATTGCATTATATAGGGAGAGAACAAGATTTACAACAATAGAGGAGGAGGAATCATCCCCTCTTTGGTAACTCTCAACCTCACTCTATTTCTCTCTTTTTAGTGCTGCAATGGCAGCTACTGCTGGCTGCCTTGGCAGCCCACTCTCTCCTACATTTCTCACATCTTTAGCTCTACACACTCTCTCCTTTTGCTCTCAACCGTATGCCTCTATTTATAGGCATCCATGGTGCTGCTCCACTTGTTCTTTAGTCAATAATGGTGGCTGCCAACTCCAGCTCTTCTTCAACAAAGGTGGCTACACCTAGCAGCCCTCTTTGACAATGGCAATGACAGCCATCCTCTTCTAGAAGATAGGCTGTAAATGCTCTATGATTGCTACACATAATGGCAACAATCCAACATTAATCTGTTGTTTGAGGATGTATAACCAACCATGCAAAGGCAGGAGTTCAACAGTTCTTCACCTAAATGTTTGGACTTATTAAAACTTTCAGAAACTTTTATGACAATTCCATTTCTTTGCATAACCTTAATGCAGATCTAGTTTCCAATTATAGAGTAAAACTGTAGCTTATCGGCACCCATTTCACCATTAGATTTTTTTCCTGCGAAGAAAAGATGGCCGAACTACACCGATTCAAAAACAATAATAAAAGAGAACAGGTTAAACACTTAAATGTTGCTGACTATGGATGCTTTGAAACAAACCTACACCCTAACATTCAATTTGCACTACTTACCAAATAACAAAAATGAAATACCTGTGTTGAAATCATTAGATGCTGGTTCGCTTACATTCAATGACAAATACAACTCCTTGATGCTATTATTGCTTCGAGCATTTTCAATTAAATACTTCAAAAAAATAGATGAAATGTAAACCACATTAATAGCCTTTGCATAAACCTCCAAAGGTGCAGCAGAATTCGAAACACACTCTTGCAAACACCATGATAAGTGAATCAAAATCTTCACTAGATGCCTAGTATAACAATTATTTTGTGCTGCACAAATTTTTTTTTGTTAAAATTACATAATTTCTATAATTATAATTCCAATAAACAGAGAAACGAATGCACTAAAAAATGATGAAGAGGAGAGAGAGAGAGAGAGAGAGAGAGAGAGAGAGAGCATGGTTAGTGTGCGAATAAAATAACAATTAAAGAAAATACAGATTATATAATGCAAGATAAGACGTTAATGAACAGAGGATGAGGTTTTGTGATAAACTGACCGAAGAGCTTGCATGCTTCATGGAGAGAACTTATAGGAAACGTCTTCTCACCGACAAATGAACCGATTAAATACTCAGCCATGAGCACTAATGACTGGAGTGAAGACTGGACTGATCGTTGCCACTTTTGTGGTTGCTGGTTAGTTAATAGAGAAGGAGATTAGGGATTTGTTCTCATTGAAAAGGAAGAAAGGCGATGCATTTACTGGAGTGAACACTAGAGAGTGGAGATTTTGAAGTTATTGTGTATTTACCCAGCCAATAAGTGCCGGACAGCTGGAGCATGGAGGGAAACATTTACTTCAGTTTATGCGGTTTGGTGAAATCGTGCAATCGGTCCTGAACTTGTGATTTTTTGTGATTTCACCTGATTTTAATGATTTTACCTGATTTTAACCCGATTTCACCCATTTTTTATTTTTTCGAACGATTCAGCACGTATAACATGTTTTGACTCGTAAAATTGTATAATTTTACGAGTCAAAACATGATTTTAACAACCTTGGTCATGACCGCCAACGACTCAACATCCTTGCAAACTCATCTCCTGGCCAACGATAGGGACAACCACCACAAGCTTCTCCTTTCCACCACAAACTTCTTCTTCTTCCTGCACCACAACAACCCAGCCACCAACACTTTGACCGTCCTCACACCAGACCAGTGATGGCAGTCACAACCCCTACATCAGGTGAGCTTCTTCTTCTCCTTCCCCCCTCCTATCTGTATGTAGGATGTGAAATAACTCACGCCCTCCAATTGGTGGATTTTGACAGCAGATGCAAACAAAAAAAAAACATAATATATTAGGCCGCCAATCAGCCCCACTCGATTGAGTCGGGCTGGACCCGTTCCAACCCAACTCAGATGGCTAAGCCGAGTCCAGCCTAATTGAAAAAAAAAAGAGGCCAAGTTTATTAGCCCGCTTGTCGGCCCCACCTGACCCGACCGGGCCCAACCTAATATATTTAATAATAATATAATAATATAAAAAAATAAAGAAAAAATTTCAATTTTTCTAAAGGGAATTTAAAAAATATTTGTGGCCCATTTGCATGTTTTCCAATTATTTTGCATAATATCAGGCTGTAGACTTACATTGTAAGATACATACCTGGTATTAAAAATATTTGGCTTTCTCTAAAACTTTCTTTTAATTTTCTCTTTCCAAAAACATAAAAAAAAAAATGTCTTTGTGCATATTGTTGAATCCTAAAAGTTTTCCAAACATATTTTCATTAAAAACAAAAAAATTGCATTTTTTTCATGTTTTAAAATATAAAATGAATATCATAACCAATTTATGATTATACATTAGGGTTTAACCAAAATATCAAAAACAAATCCTTCATTAATCATTTTGTTCACTTTATATTTAAAGTGTTAGAATTTAGCTGTAGACTTTAATATTTGGGGGTATAAAATTAAATTGTAAAGTATACTCTTAGGTATTAAAGATACAAAGTGCAAAATAAATGTGATGCTAAAATTTAAATTTTAGAACGATTAGGATTTAACCCAATAAGGTAGAAACTTCCTCATGAAGGGAGATCTTCCTTGAACCTCAGACAAGACCAACAAATAGAAACTTGACCTAGAAAAACAATCAAATAACAATGCAACTTACCTCAAGCAGGGTGCACTAGGGGTGATGTGTCTTCGCCTTGCATAACCAGTCCTTTACCCGGACTCTTACAAACCATTGAGTTTCCTAGCGACCATAACACTAGGTGACAACTCCTGAATTTTATAATCATAATTTTATGATTAAACCCAAAATTATTTCCTTTCACACATCTAAAGAGGCAGACATGTCGCCGCTTGACGCTGTGTGCGCCTTGCGATAGTGCTTATTACTCAGATCACCTTAGTATATATAATAATTGATAAAAATATAAGTTTCTGATATGTGAATGACTTATTCAAAATGACTTCTCATTTTCTTCAGGTGATCCCTGAGGGTGGTAGAAATCTTCAAGAGATGGATGTGATCTTCCTAGTGCTATATGCACAAAATCTTCACGGGATAGATATGATCTTTTCAATGCTATATGTACCAATCTCTATGAGATGGATCTAGTCTCACAGTGATATACACCACTCTCTAAAGGATAAATATAGTCTCCCCAGTGTTATATGCACCACTCTCCATATGATGAATGTGATATCCCTAGTGCTATATGCACCACTATCCATGGAATGGACTTAGTCTCCCTAGTGTTATATTTATCAATCTTCAAGGGATAGATGTAGTCTCCTTAATGTTATATGCACCGCTCTCCATAAGATGTATTTGGTCTCCTTGGTGTTATATACACAAATCTCAAAAGGATAGATGTAGTCTCCTTATTGTTGTATGCACAACTCTCCAAAGGATGAACTTGATCTCCATAGTACAAATAACAACATCATCTAATCACCACTATTTAATGGGGGGCTCTCATGCCCCATCAAAAATATTAATAATAATAAAAAATCATGATGACCACTCTTCAGTGGAGGGCTTTTAAGCCCCTTAACAATGCTGGGAAATGTATAAGCTCCTACTCTCCAAAGAACTTATAATCACTTAGAAATTTATAAGTATAGGTTCACCCTCTTTGGGTTGCACACAACCACTTAGGAGTTTTCATAAATGATGGACATGGTATCCTTAATCTTGTAGAATTCATTTTCAAATTCTTGGTATTTTACTTATGAAATAATTTGTTTCAATCCAAAAACATACTGTTTTGCATCTTTCCTGGCTTACACATCTTTTTTATAAAAGTAAAACTCATCACTCTACCCAAACTGAGAAGTTAATTAAAGTCTTTGCATATTATTATATCACAAAAATTGGTGGGCTACTGATAAACCAAAATTTTATCAGTATATCTTTACCAAAAAAAACGGTTCAAGAAAGACCCATGAGTCTAAATTTTCAGGGAAAAAACACGCCCTAGTGAAGGTGTGCTAGGCTTGGTAGCATGCCAAGCCTCGGGCACGCTAGGTTTGGCACTAGCCAAACCTCGACATGATTGAGTTTAATAGTGTGCCAAGCCCCGCTGGGTCTGGCGCTAGCCAAACCTAGACGTGATTGGACTTGGTAGCATGCCAAGCCTCAGGCATGCCCAAGGAAATGTGCATCCTCTCTTGGCATGCCCCAGGTAATGATCATCCTACCTTGGCACATCCAATGGAATGACCATCCTACCTTTGCACGACCAATGAAATGACCATCCTCCCTTGGCATACACAAAAGAATGAGGTAATATGGGTCTGACAAACATGTCAAACCTAAGGTAATTGGACTTGACATTTAGCCAAGTTCAACGTAACACAGGTCTGACAAACATGCCAGACCCAAGATACTTGGACTTGGTAGGCAGCCAAGTTCATTGCACTTAGACTTGACAGTCAGCCAAGTCCAAGATAACTATCATCCTCCCTTGGCACACTAAAAGGAATAACTATCCACCATTGGCACACCCAAGAAAATGTCATCCTCCCTTAAGCATGCTCAATTGAATGATCATCTTACATGGGGCATGCATAAAGGGATAACCGTCCTCCCTTGGATCTAGCATAGGAGAATAGCTCAGCCTCCATGAACTCAGTTATATCTGATATCTTATACCCTAATCTCCTACACCTTTTAGGTGTATAAAAGGCCTCTAGGAACCCATCATATTTCCATCAAATATTAATATAAGTAAAGAGATATTTATCCCTTATTAAATGCTATCAAGGTAAAATTACATTCCAAAACCTTCTCTTCACATAAGGACAAGACACAAGGGTTATAAATACACCATGAGATCTTCAGAACAAAGGTTCACAATCTTCATTCTCAACTACATATATATTTTCAGAGCATATCTCTCTAGAATATTGTTATATTTTCTCTCTCTAAAAAGATACTTAATTAAGCATCGAAGAGTCACAACCTCCACTAAAGAGGACCTTTTGCAGGTATTAGTCACAAGCCGCCTTGGCTTACCAAGCACAAAGTATATGCTAAAAAAACACATTGGCTAGGGAGAATGAATGTAATTGTTAGGACTAACTAATTAACTGATTATTCAACCCAAGAACCCTATTCCTAGACTACTTTGATTTTTTAGCACTTCATCAATGTGGGTATAGGTAAATGATTGTAATGATCCACAAGTTTTTTGACTTGTAGATTAATTATATATACGATTCAGTTTCTTTAAAAGATTGAGAAAATTATATTGGTGTCTTCCCTAAACTCTATATCCATGAAGATCGAACACCAAAAGCTAGGGGTGTCGAGTGTACCTCTGCAAAGTCACTTCAACGATCAAGTTAGCATTTGATATTTGAATGTTATGCGAATTATTTGTGTTAACTATGTAAAGAATGGGAAAGGAGGAGACAGGGAAATGGCTTCCTATAGAAGTTTGTCCGTGTTGTTGGAGTTTTTTGGAATTAGCTCAATGAATAAGAGAGCCTCTTTATACAGTGAAAAATGTAGAAGTGCATAATAAGAAAAACAACCCAAAGAAGTTTTTAGCAATTTTCATTATTTAGTGTCAATAACATATTCTTTTTTTCGTTTCAAGAAATCATTTTCAAAAATAATTTTCAATATCTCTGTTTCCAATCATCATTCTACAGGTAATGCTAGGAGCAGGTACTGATACATCAGCAGTGACATTGGAATGGGCAATGTCCAACCTACTCAACAATCCGAACACATTGAAGAAGGCTAGAGATGAATTGGACACTCAGGTTGGAGAAGAATCCTTGCTGGACGAAACCCATCTCTCGAAATTACAATATCTCCAAAATATCATCTCTGAAACCCTACGGTTAAATCCAGCAGCTCCACTTCTGGTTCCTCACGAGTCATCAGAAAGTTGCAGTATTGGAGGATACAATGTTCCTCGTGACACAATCTTACTGGTTAATGCATGGGCTATACATAGAGATCCTACAGTCTGGGATGATCCAACCAGTTTTAAACCTGATAGATTTGACCACGAAGCAGAGGATCGTAAGCTCATAGCATTTGGGTGCAGTAGAAGGTCGTGTCATGGGGCAGGCTTCGCACAGCGAGTAGTGGGTTCCACGTTGGGGTCATTGATCCAATGCTTTGAATGGAAAAGGGTCAGTGAGAAGGAAGTTGACATGACAGAAGGAAGAGGGATAACATTGCAGAAAGTAGTGCCTCTGGAGGCCATTTGCAAATCACGTCCTATCATGGATAGGATTTTGTGTTGAGGTGTTTTAGCACGCATGCTATTTATTACATATAAGAGTGCGAAACTTTGTTGTAATCCTCTTCAAGTTTTAACTCCTGGGTGAATGATTTGGTAAATCCATGTACTCTATATTTTGTATCTAAAAGATTTTTCACTATTTTTATTTTATTGTCAATTTAATATATTATATTTTCATCATATTCTTTTGATAGTTGATGTTACTAAAGCTTTTAAAAATTAAAATATGTTCATGAATGATTTGGTCCTTAAAATTTTTCTTTGACCATGCATTTTATTTTTCTTACCAATAAATCTTTAATCGAAAGTTGTTTTCATTGTATTTTAAAGTGAATATAATATAATACTTGAATGAATTTTTCAAAGAGTCCCTAAATGTTAAATCATAAATTTAATCAAAGCTATTCAAATAACTTAAATAGGTTAGATGAGGAAAGTAAGAGTTAAGTAGTTTTAATTTATTTTTTTTATAATATCATATATCTATTATTGTTGTTAGCTAGGTTATTAAAGTGTTTTGATGTTGATTTTTATTTCTTTTAGTTTATATGATATAATGGGAATTTCCTCTTTTTATTTTTATTTTTAATCCACAAGGAAAGATCGACGTTACTGTTATTACAAAATTTCAGATGAAATATTATTTTTAATATGTTTTTTTCTTTTAATTTAATTGCTATAAAATATTCTAATTTTTTTTACAAAAATTTTTAATATCAATTCTTGAAAATAAAAGACTTCTTATCTATCTATAAAAATACAGATCCAAGTAAAAATATTGTTAATTTAACAAAACCTTGTCAACATAATTTTAATTTTTTTTTAGAAGAGAATTATTAAGCTTACATCGGTTTTAAATTAGAAAAGATGTAAAATAAACTAAAATTTAAGTTTGATTATAACATGACAAAATTTATTGTCTTGTTATTAAAATTGTTTTAAAAGAGCATGTTAAGTTTACATCGGCCTTATAATGAAGAGACATGTAAAAAGGATTTCTTTTTAATAAAGCTCAAAGTCAACTAGAAGACACATCTACTAAGAGTCCGTTTGGCTACGTATTAGTGTTTGTGTTTCTTAAAAAATGCACTAAATAGCAGTTTGGTTATGAATTGTTAAAAAATCAAAAAACATGGGTCCCACCATTTATATGCGGCAGGATCATGATTTTTTGGAAGTAGAAAAATACTGCTTTTTTACAAGTTTCAACCTGTGGTTGAACTTTCTAGAGATGATAAGAGTCGAAATTTACCAAAACACACACTGTTCTCGTTCAGTTCTCATTTGCTCTTCTCCTTCTCATTCTTGTTCTTCCATTTGCATTCATTTCCCTTCCCATCAGTTGTAATTGCGCACAACAACTCCCCAGCAAACCATTACTGTTGCATAACCCAAAACATTAAACTGATAGCTTCGTCTCTTTCTGCACATTCAATTGTCATTCATTTCTCTTTAACAAAAGGAAATGAAGAACAACAACAACGCTTTGCAACAACCCCGAAACATATATATAGATCGAGCTTGATTCAAGCACCAGAACTCAAATTTACAACGGGTTAGTTCACTAGTCTATTCTTATAGAAAATTTAAGTTAATTGTTGTTTATTTCAGTGAAGATCTGTATATCCCCTTTTGTTTAATCACTTGTTGTTTACTCTCGATAATTATATATGCTAATTTTTCCTTTGTTGCTGAAGCTTCAACATAAAAAGAAGACAACGAACAACCTTTCTTCCTACCTTCAACAACCCCACCATAGATATCAACATCGTGCTTCATTCAAACACCTCAGCTGCAATTTCCAATGGGTACTGTGCTTACTTCACTGGTCCTCTTAGTAATTTTAAGTTTTTTTTTGTTCATTGCAGTGAAATTGACCTGTTTATGCCCTTTTTAAATCACTAGTATTTTACTCTTGTCAGCCATTAGTGCTAATTTTTCATTATCTTTATTCCCTCCATGTATCTGCAGTTATTTGTGTGTTTGCTATGTGCTGCTGATTGTTACCAAATAAACGTAATTAGGGCACAATTAATTTCAGTTGCTAAAGTAGAACATCCCCTACTTTCTATGTTAAAATCGTATTAGTTGTGGCATTCTGCAGATTGCTAACAAGTTAATAAATGTACATTAAAATAATATATATATATATATATATATATAGAACATCCTTTACTTGCTATGTTAAATTGGTATTGTGTGCTGCTGATTGCCAACAACTACAAACATAGTAACTTAAACAAATAATTTCAGTTGCTAATTAGAATATCCCCTACTAATTGATGACAAACAGTTATAGGTAGGGTTGATCATTTTCGGTTCGGTTCGGTTTTTACATAAAAAAATGAACCAAACCGACATTATTAATTTTAAAATTTTAAAACCGAAACCGAACCAAAAC
>Ga0325400_1007012_pt1 | contig 10753 bp, 6 predicted proteins | sample PopdelMetagenome_2_FD_205662 | JGI IMG/M metagenome (GOLD analysis project Ga0325400, IMG submission 205662) | Populus deltoides microbial communities from Bellville, Georgia, United States - Xylem-PdKOR-R1 | ecosystem: Host-associated > Plants > Phyllosphere > Stem > Wood/Secondary xylem...
TTAACAGGCAATTTTTGTAACTTGTACACAATAAAATAATATTTTTTTAAAAAAACAATAATCAATTACAAGATGACGCTTCAAGAAACAAGAAAGAAAACGCCATTTCACTTACAATTTTTTTTTTAAAATCCATTAAGCTTGGCATGACTGAATTTCTCTAAGGGATATGTCACGTACATTGTAAGATTACATGTATGGCTAGGCTCAAAATTGGCATGGTTGTATTTGTGGTGATGGAAATTTTTTATTTGATGTTGATGATCTTGTCATTAAAACAAAAAAGAAAAATCCTTGTATGTTACATGCATGTATATAATCGCCAATTAATTTTAAACACAAGGTTACAACCTTGTTTACTGTACACAATATCTCCCATGAAATAAAAGGATTTAACTTTGATGATCTGTACCGTAAGGTTTAGGTTGAAATTCTTATAGGGATGGTGATGATGTTTGGAAAACTTGATATTAGATTTAAGCTTTTTATGTTTTATGATGGATTAGAGAGTGGCTGAACTGGAGCTAACGAGTGGCTCATCTAAAAAAAACAAGTCTCTTATTAGAATAGCAAATCATTCAATGCTTAAGTTAGTAAATGTAAGGTGAGAAGTGTGTGTGAAATAGAAAGAGATAAAGAGAAAGTGCAGATCAAGGGAGATAATGTAATAATGTGCAAAACAAGGAGAGTAAATGTTTGTATTGTTAGGTTTTCTAAAATGCATACATATATTGAAAACGATAAATTTATAATTTTCTGGAAGTTTCAGGATCTCATTAGATAGATCTAGAATTGTTTAAGGTTTATACGAAACTTATCTACAAATCAAATGTTTTTTTTATTTTGAATAATTGCTTTAAGACTAAGTTATCGCAAATCACAAGCAGTCCAAGTGTCTGACCTCTAATGGTAATCCATACAAACCACTAGTAAGAAATCTTCTAAACCCTTTTAGAAGAGAGTGATTGTTATACTTTTAAGTTCTAGCTCCTTTTTTTTTTAAGTGTTTTTGTACTGTACTATTGTACTATTATCTAATGTACAAAAAAAAAAGAAGAGATAACCTATGTTTATGAAACTAATATATAAGTGCTTGTCAAATGACTTGGAACTAATATGTCCTGCATACCTTAGTTTATGAGTGCAACTTCTTTTTTTTTCATATAAGAAAGAACATAATATGCATTGTTCTCAACATATCTAATTAATGTCTAGTTTTAATAGAATATTGACATAAAGAAAGGAATATAATATGCTTCGATATCAATAACTCTAATTAATGTATAGCTTCAATAAAACATTGACATAAAGGAAGGAACATAATATGTTTTGGTATCAACAACTCTAATTAATGTTCAATCTTAATAGAACATTGACCATGAACATTTAAGAACAATACTTTGATTTAATACGAATCTCATAATTGTAACAACTATATAATTTCATATGCCAAGAATTTTTCTTCCATGAACTTTATCTTTACTCTAGATTCATTAATCAAATATAATTGAATATTCAAAATAAAAAAAGCCTTTATTAATAATAAATATATTTTACATGAATAAAATCAATGCTATGTGTAACTAACTGATTTGCTACATGATATATTCACTAAACATCTCTTACTCACACTAAAAGCAATCGCTTATGTATCAAATATCATATCCCTCTATATTGTGATCATGCTTCTGTTGACAAAGTGTCTTAGTGAGAGGATCTGTAAGATTTATTTTAGCGGACACTCGCTCTATTTTTATATCTTTCCTCTTTATGATTTCTGTAATAAAATAGAATCATTTAAATGCATGTTTGGATCTTTGATGAGACCTTGGTTTCTTTGTTTGTACAATGACTCCATTGTTATCACAATACAGGAACCACACCTAGTTCAATGATGAACTTTTTAATCCAAACAACATTTTTTATCGCTTTAGATGTAGATATGTATTCAACTTTAGTTGAAAAAAAATCTATTGTGGTCTCTTGTTTAGAACTCTTCTAATTCACATCACCACCATTTAGAGTAAGAACATATCCTGACTGAGATTTGCTATCATCAATATCTGATTAAAAACTAGCATTTGAGTAACTATGAAATTCCATTTCATGTTTTCCATAAACCAAAAAGATATTCTAAGTTCTTTTTTAGTACTTTAAGAATATCTTTAACTATCTTTTAATAACTCTTACTTGGAATAAATTGGTATATACTCATTATACTCAAAGCATAAGATACATATGATTTTATACATAACGTCACATGCATAATGGATCCTATAACTGAAGCATAAGAAATCCTTTCCATCTTATCTATTTTAATTTTTGTTTTAGGACACACATCTTTGGAGAGATGTATTCCTTGTAAAATAGATAGGTATTTTCTATTGGATTCTTCCATGCTAAACTATTTTAGAATCTTGTCTATGTATGTGGATTGAGATAATCCAAGTAACCTTCTTGATCTATCTTTATAGATCTTTATTCCCAATATATAGGTTGTTTCTTCCATATTCTTCATAGAAAAATTCTTGGACATCCAAATTTTTACTTACTAGAATAAAAAAATATAATTTCTTATTAATAATATGTCATCTACATATAATATTATGAAAATGACTCAACTCCTACTAACTTTTTATAAACACAAGGTTTATCGATATTTTTTTTTATGAAATCAAATAATTTGATTATCTCATCAAAATGAATCTTCCAACTCTTTGAAGCTTGCTTAAGTCCATAAATAAATTTTTATAGCTTGCATACTTTGTTGGTAAATTTTTAGATTAAAAATCTTTAGGTTGTGCCATATACACATCTTTGTAAAGATTCATATTCTGGAATGCAGTTTTGACATTCATTTGCAAAATCTCATAATCATAGTATGTGGCTATAACAAGCACAATCCTTATGGATTTTAACATAGCTACTAGCGAGATGGTTTCATCAAAGTCAACCCCTTGTATTTGTCTATAACCTTTGGCAACTAATTTAGCTTCGTATATTTATACATTGTCATCCATGTCAGTTGTCGAACGTGGACACGCAACTTCAGGGGGTCAAGGATTTGCCACCTAGTTGTTTGGTTCAGGGTTGCTAGGAAACTCGAATGTACTGGTCTTATCAGAAATTTCAAGGGTAGGGAATTGGTTGTGGCTAGGAAAGGTATTAACACCCCTAGCGCACCCTACCTAAGGTAAGATACACTGTGTGGTCTGAATGTGGTTAAATATTTTGATGGGTTCCTAACTGACAGTTTATCTATGGCTCAAGATAAAGATTCATTCACATGAATAAATCTTGTGCTTTGAATTTATTATGGGCTTGTGTGCCCAAATGAATTCTTATAGAAAGGATCCATATAGTTGTCATGATAGGGTTCACTTATCCTAGAAGGCAAAAGGGTTTTCCACAACTCGTATCTTGTGATAAAAAATACTCCCAATTAAAATTGTTGAATATCTAAAATAATTCTGAGAAATTTTTTGTCAACTCTTGATATTTAAATATCAGTCTACTTGTAGGTCCAACATTTATATTATAATACTAACCATTAATTGTCAAGAATTTAAAATTTTTAGGGATTATTGACATATTGGCCATGTTTTAATTGATTCAATAAACTAGTTATTAAATCCAAAACGCATGCAAATATATATTTTTTGAATTCTGTATAAAAATACTAAAAAATATACATGTTTACAAAACATTAAAAAATCAAATTTCTAACAATAATTTTAAAAAGAAAATGCAAAATGAACCTTTCAAAGGTTAAAAATAATCTGGAGAAGTTGTTGGAGCTTGAGAATGGTGCTAGAAGATTCTAAGGCTAGAAGAACAGTGGCAACTCGTGTATCCATGCACCATTACCATTGATGGCACGTGTAACCACGCGCCACCGCTGCTGAAGAGATGGAAAACAAGGTGGATCTGAAGCAGAATCTTCTTCTCTTTCATCATGTGTCGACAATGAGTGTCACCATGATTTGCAAGCAAAGGAAATCACATAAGCAGTTCATTTTCATTTTTTCCCTTTATTTATAGATCTGTTTCTCGGTTTTTTTCCTTTTTTCTAGTTATTTCAACAATCAACAGGGGTAAAGACATGATGTAATGGGGGGAGAGAGAGAGAGAGAGAGGATGCTGCTATAAGGGAGAATCCATGGTTGCTACTGGTATTGATAATTTGAGAGAGGATGTTGTGCTGGTTCGGGGATGGCGTTGCTACGACTGATGGAGAAGGAATCAATTGGCGAGGGGGGTGTTTGTTTGATTCTCGGTTGGATGGAGATATATTGGCAAAGAGGGTTATGGGTGAAGGAATGTATAAGAGGTGGAACGTTGAAAGCTCTGGATAGGAGATGAAAGCTGATTGAAGAGGCTAGACTATAATGGGATGTGTTATTGTTTTAGTGAGAAGAATGGATAATGGGTCGGTTTTATGTCTTCTCATAGGGAGGATAAATTGGACTCATTGCTGATATAGGGCTATTGTGCATTTGAGTGGATGAAATAAAGGTTGTTGGCTAGCATGGATTGTGGTTGCTGTTCTAGTCTGGGTGTTTAGTTAGAGACAAAAGGTTTAGGAGCAGGATTGTAATGGGTGGAGGCTTAGGTGTTGCTCATATGGCGTGGTAGAGAGAAGAGGAACCAAGATTAGGTTGATGATGAAGAGGGTAAACACGACTATCAACAGTGGTTTTGTCGTGGAGATGGTGGTAAGGATTGGTAGTATTGTACTGTGAGGGGGATAAAAAGGAAATGATGTGTTTTTTTTTTTTACATTGAAGGTGAAGGGTAGATGGACAATTCTTGGTAGGTGTTTAAAACAATAAAATAGGGAAAAGCTAGCGAAGACAAAGGGGTCACTGTTTTGTGACTTTTTGGTGATTTTTTTTTTGTGCTAATGCTCCCCTAAGAATTTTCTCTATTTTGTTTTTTTACTAATGCTCCCCTAAGAATTTTCTCTATTTTTTTTTACTAATGCTCCCCTATTAATTTTCTCCCCTTCTTATGTGTGTGTAACCACATATTTATAAGTATAATTTCTTTGGTTTGAAGGCAAAGCAAATCAAGATCAACCATTGGATTTCAAAAATAAATCTCTATAACTCATTTGATAACTTGAAGGCAAAGTAAAGAAAACAATTACCCTTGAATTAAGAGAATTGATTGTAGACCATTTGATTAGAAATTGAGTTGCTTGGTGAGAGGGTTTCCAATTTTAGAATTGATCAACTCCCTTCCACAATTACAAATTAGGTCACTAAAATAATAAATGAATTTTTTTATTTTAAATTCCTTGGAAAAGACATTGAAAATGGTGCAAATATGTCAAGAACATTTTTGTTTTTTGGTTTTTTTTTGCTATTTTTTTTTCAAAAATTAGATAGCAACATTAGTCTTTCTCTTAAAGACCTACTTACATCCAATAAGTTTTATCCCTTCAGATGTATCAACCAAAATTCATATTTGGTTGGTGTACGTGAAATCCATTTCAGATTTCATGGTTTCAATCCATTTGTCAAAACCAATATTAGTTATTACATCCATATAGTTAGTAAGTTTATCAAGTATGAACAACTAGTCATCATCAACTTTCATGTGTTTTTTTAGTTTTATATTGAACATTAAATGTTATAGTCTCGGGCCCTGATTCTATTTAAATGTTGGTTTATGGTTCTTGAACTTCTTTAAGTTTTATTTTTATCTTACTGCTTCTCTCAAGAATATATTTTTTATATAGAAATGTAGCATATTTTGAGACAAACACCCTTTGCTTAATGGGATGATAGAAATAATATCTAACTGATTCTTTTGGATATCCTATAAACTTACGTACATTTATTTAGCTTAGCTCTTAGCTTTTTAAATACAATATGCTTCATATAAGCATTACTTTTCAAATCTTTAAGTATGATAAGATTGGTCTCCTAACACTCAATATTTCATATGAAGTCTTATCAATAGATTTTGATGGAACCATTTTTAAAAGGTAAGTAGTAGTTTGTAGGGTATAGTCTAAAAAAAAAAGGTGGAAGGTTTGCATACCTCATCATATATTGCACTATATCCAATAGGGTATGACTTTTTGTTTAAGAAAATCCATTATGTTATGGTGTTCCAGGAGGTATCAATTGTGAGAGAATCCCAATCGAGGTATCTTAATACATTTTCCAATTTGAATTTCAACTTTATTTATGAATTCTATGAATCTTTCAAATGATTTATACTTTCATAAAAAAACATATGACCATATCCAATATGGTCATCAATGATGAAACATGTATATCCATCTATAGAATGAATCGTTATTGATCTATATACATCTATATGTATTAGACCTAACAATTCATTAAATCTTTTACTCTTTTAGTAAATGATGTTTTAGTCATCATAATCAATAAACAAGCTTTATAGGTTTTATAAGATTCATAATCAAAAGGATCAAATATTTTTCTTTATGTAACTTTGTGATTCTTGTTTTATTGATATGACCTAGCCTACAATACTATTAATAATATGTATATTGATTATCTAATATATTCTCCTTGCTATTTATATTGAATTTGAGCATTTCAAGAGTAGGCATGTATAAACTATTTGTAGAAGTATCAAGTCTATAATATACATTATTATTATAGAAGGAACAATATTTACCCTTAATAATAAATTTAAATCCAATCAGAAGTGGATATGATGTTCTTAAAAAGTGCTAAAACATAATAACAATTATAAGTTCTAGTATCAGCCCACTTGGCAAAGTTAATGCAACAACCATTGCTTCATTGCTAACTCATAGGTCCACTTTACCATAATTCAACCATAACACACATGAAACATAAGCTTCAATAACCTTTTTAACCTTCACAGTTGCAAGATAATCTTTACAATTCCTTATATAATAGCTTTCTTTGCCACAATGACGACAAGTACACTTGTCATTCTTGATGCCCCAAGTAGGCTTCTATACTTATAATATAAGACCAAGTCAGCAATTAACTCATGGTCTATGACAAAGCTCAATTAACTTAATTTCTTTAAAATAGCCAATCATCCTCATCACATAGATGTTCACTAAAGAATTCTCTACTATCTTACAGAAGAAAAATTGCTTAGAGGTCTCATACCTCTTAGTGCATCTAGCCACATCAAATAATTTTTTGAGAGGCATAATTATTATATGGGCATCAATATTCTCATAATGTGTTTAAAGTTCAAGTGACATGCTAACTAACATCACATATGTAGCCTATTCATTATCATCAATATAACATTGATATTCAGTCCTATCTTCGTTATCAACGTCCTTATCAACGACATGAGGAATTGAATTTTCAAGAATATACAACTTTCTTTCTTATTTAAGAACAAATTCTCATATTTTAATATTAGTATAAGAAGTTTGGTTTAGTCAATTTATTAGCATCATGTATGCTATGTAGAGACATATTTATTTTTACTCATGTTAATCTATCAACCTATTCATGTAAAGATAACGAGTATTGATTTCATGCATAAATATTTATAACCAAATTTAAATAAGGTTTTTAATCTTAAAATTGATCTCCCACAACTTTCTTGCAAATTAATAACCCTCTATATTAATTTGAGAAATTTTGTTTAGATCTTCTAGTGCGCTAGGTTCTCATTTAATTTATATGTTCTTAAGTAATTCAATAAATCAAAATAAATTAAATTAGGTAGATAATAAAGTTTAACAATCACATCTTTATATGACTTCTATATTAGTTTCGTGACAACTCTTTGTCTAAACATATTATATATGTTTCGCCTAATTACTGCCCTTAATTTAATATGATCATAAGTAACTTATTTGTTTCATATATGTTAGTTAAGTAGGACCTAATTTTATAACATTAAACATATTCATTTAATGGTAACCTTGAGTAACTTAATAAGTTATCTATGAATAAAACTCTGGTTTTATGCATATAAAATCAAAAGACAATAAATCATGTTCTCAACATATACTTAATATATAAATAAGAGATTTATTATTTTAATTAAGTCTCATTCCATGGTATTAGTGATATATCATACATAATAATCATATATAAACATACAACCCTAGCATGCCATTCTAACCATCTATCATGCTTAATAACATATTAAAATGCAAAATAAAAAATATTACATGCTTTAATTCTAATTATACACCCATCACTTTCAAGTGATATAAAGCATTCCTTCTTATTCGTTAATATGAGAGAGAACCATGCGTTTAAAATTATGCTTCGATTCTTCTAGCAAATCATATAAAATGACTTTAGTCTTATTTAAATTAGTTGCACTATTGTTTTATTTATCTTTTAGTTATTATTAGGCCTTTTAGATATATTAGGACCTTTATTTAGATTTTGGTTTATGGGATTATTATTATTTATTAGGTCTATCCATATTCATTATGGATGTCCTATTAGACTTAGGATTCTTTCTAGTATAAATACTCTTTTAAAAAGATTTTTGAAAAAAAAATATTACTTTTAATAAACAAATCAAAATTCTTGCTATCTTTTGTCTGGGTGAGTGATTCTCATACTAAATTTTTCATTGAACTTACAAACTCTTCGAATGATTGATCAACTTTGTTATGATTTTATATCACTTCTTCACATCTCTTTACAGGTAGAGGGTGTGAGTGATCATGACATATAACTTTGGTTTTTCAAGAAAAGTTCTTATTGGGTCAAGTTGCAAACTATTCTAAAATGATTTTAGCGTATCTTAAGTTTTGGTCATTTCTTGATTTTTTTTTTCTTCTTAGTTTCGGCTAGAGTCTTTTTTTTTTATAAGAAAAGAACTCTACTATTCTCTTATTATATCAAAGTTTGCATCAAACTCTATATTAAAAAATCATCTTGCTTAGATTCTTAACTTTGCCTAACACATCAAAGAAAAAATGTGTTATTGATCTTCATCTTCTATCTTTCTTGATTTTAGCTTAAAGTAAAAAAAAAGAAATCTTGTTCTTCCTGAATTGTGTGGATTAAAAAAAATACAGGAAAAATTCATGGAATTGAGTTAATTGACAAGTTAAGGCATAACCAAATACAAGCCCTTGAATTTTGGGGTTGGTCGAAAGTTTCTTGATTTTGTTGAATAGGTATATATCAAATCATGGTATTGCCGAATTAAATTCTTATTTTTCTTGGATTATCTTGCATTGTTTTATTTAAATTTGGGTAGTATAGATCTTTCTTGCCTTATGTTAATTATTTTCATGAAATTCTTGAAGTTGAATCTTGACTTCTTGAATTAGTTAGTTTTCTTTGAATCTTTAACATAAACTCTATTGCTTTCATTTCGTGTGTGTGTGTGTGTTTTTTTTTGTCATTATATTTTGCACGAATTTACATTGCTATCTGGAATTTTTTTTCTCAATTTTTGTTTTGATTACTTTCATATATTTATTGATTCTTGAGTCTTCATTATTATAAAATCACTATGTTGTTTTAATTGATTATTGGATAAGTTGTTAGTTACCTTTAAAAACCTAAGTAAAGGGATAGTAAGGTACAATGCATGACTAGATTATTAGAGTGAAAAACTTGATTGTATTGCATGAAATACACGTGGAGTGACATTAAATTGAGTGTAAACACGTGAGAGAGTTAGAGAGGAAATTTTTCTTTGCTACTAACCTTTATTACAGGTATTCCTAATGTTATAAAAAAGTGTGACACAATCAAAGACGGAGGATCTTTTAGAAAGACAAGATAAGTTGGAGGTGATGATAGAGGCTTTGATGGGAAAGATGGATAAATTGAGCACTAAGATGATTACTAGATATGATGTTCCTAGTCGTAAAGGAAATGAGATTAAAAGGTTTACTAGACAAGCACTTTCTAGATAAAAGTGTAGTTGAAAACTCCGATTATAATGAGGAGGATGATGTTGTTAAACATGGAAGGAAGTCTCATACACACCAAAACCCTTATATGAGACACAAGCAAGGAGAGAGTTTGGTGGTAAATTTTAGCCAAATAAGTATTTCAGCTAATGGAGAAATTTTGATGATCATGATGATTTAGATTGTAATTTGGATAGCATAAAACTTAAAATTCTAGCATTTCAAGGGAAAAAAATGATTTGAAGGCTTATTTGGATTGAGAAAATAAGATGGAATTTGTATTTGATTTCCATCGATATTTGAAGGAAAAAAAGGTAAAATTAGTTGTAGTTGAATTCATTAATTATGCTATTATTTGTTGGGATCAACTTGTTACAGGTATGAGGCGTAATGGAGAAAGATCTATTAACACATGAGAGGAGATAAAAGCAATCATGAGAAAGAGTTTTATCCCTAATCATTACTATAGAGAAATATATAATATATTCTAATCTTTATCTCATGGTTCTAAAAGTGTTGATAAGTATTTTAAGGAGATGAAAATAACTTTGATTAGAGCTAATATTTTTTAAGATAGAGACGCGACAATGGCTAGATTTTTAAACGGTTTAAATAGATATATTGCTAATGTTGTTGAATTGAAACATTATTTAGAAATCGATTATATGGTGCATATGGCTATAAAGGTGGAAAAATAATTGAAAAGAAAAAGTAGTACAAGACTAGGTGGTTATTTAGGATCCTTTCAAGGTTGGATTGAATTTTAAAAGAGAGGGTAATGCACAAACAAAACCAATAGTAGTACCTAAAGTTGTCGAATCATCATTTAATAAAAATAGGTTGTGACAATAGAGAAAAAAGGTAAAAAATAATGTCTAGCAA
>Ga0325400_1007013_pt1 | contig 10752 bp, 6 predicted proteins | sample PopdelMetagenome_2_FD_205662 | JGI IMG/M metagenome (GOLD analysis project Ga0325400, IMG submission 205662) | Populus deltoides microbial communities from Bellville, Georgia, United States - Xylem-PdKOR-R1 | ecosystem: Host-associated > Plants > Phyllosphere > Stem > Wood/Secondary xylem...
TTTGCTTTCACATTTAGTTATTTTGTAATTTAATTTAATGTAATAAAGATATAATTGATTCATATTTTAGTATAATTTTTCATGTCTATTTAAGAGATTTCCATTCTCACATATTCTTTTATATGGATATTTTATAAAATATATGACCTTTCGCCTCTTTTCGAATGAAAATACCCATTAAGCAACCAAATAAAAATTTAATATTTAAAACCTTAAAAAGTAATTTTCATAAATTAAAAAAAAAAATAAACATTGAAACAATATAATAAAAATAGAAAACATTAAACATTAAAAAAAGAAGAGAGAAAAGTTAAATTTTAAAAACCTAGAAAAAATAAAACTAACTTATAAAGCCTAAAAAAGAAAAGCTCAAATTATTTCTCAAACTATTCATGGTTATATCAATTTTTTGGGGTGTTCCGAGTTATTAATTTTCTTACCCTTTCCAACTTTCAAAATATTTTCTATTTTCAAGTCTTGTTTTGGTTAACGCTCCAGGCCAAAATAGTGTTGTGTTGTGCTGCAGCCTGCAGGTACCTTGTATGGAGAAATGGCATGGCTTCCCTTCCTAGCTGCCAAAACTACTAAAAGACACAAACTTTCTCAAGTTTTACTATGCAAAACCCAAAACAAACAACAACCCGTTATTTCGCTTCATTGCCTTTACTCTCTCAACCTCTCTTTCTTACTGGTTAGTTCCTCTTACTGCTCTTTCTCTGCATACATTATGTATGCATGTGTCTTGATCACCTGTTATTTCGTTCTTTGTTTTTAATTTTATGTTAGTTGTAATTCCGTGTGTTAATTTTTCTTTAGAATCTGAACTTGGGGTTTGTATTTTTTTGCTTGTATCAAAAGCAAGGATTTTGATGAGTAACCCAATTTCTTTTTTACTTTTTTTATGGTTAAGGTGACAAGTGTTGTATTGCATGAATCTTTGGTTGCATGTATCATAGATGTTGATTCTCTCTCTCTCTCTCTCTCTCTCTCTCTCTCTCTCTCTCTCTCTTCATGATTTGATATCAGTTTATATATGATACAGTAAATGAACCTTCGTTATATTAATTATTGAAGTTTTTTTTTTTTTTGGTTTTGTGTTCCTAGCAAAATCTTGTTCTTTAAATTGCTGATTTTCTTTCATTTTTTCCTCACCTAAATCCAGTTTTGCAGTCACGAGAGTCAATGATATGAAGACTGTAACTTCTTTTGCCTTAAATTTGCTGAGTTTTTTTTCGGATAAGTAACCTTGTTTTGGTAGAACTATACACAAAAAGGAATTCTAGTTTTTCAAAAATTGGAATTTTTTATGAGGTGTGGCTAAAATTTCCTTCAAAGTGGACGCCTTTATTTATTTCTTCCGTGATTTAAAGCTGGTATACTTGATTGGTTGCCAAATTTGATTAGTCTTGCTCTCATCCGCATAATAGTTCATAATTTGAATGAATTTCATGTTAAGTTGAATAATCTTTTGATTTTTATCTTATCGTTGTGGCCAGTTTTTCAATTTGTCGTTCACTAACGAGGAGAAAGCTTTTGTATTCCTTAGATCCCAGATGGACTTGGTGGCTAGAAGTTTTCAGCAGATCATCAAGTCAGGCACCAATTCGCGGGAAAGATCCTGACTCCCGAGTTGCCCAAATATTATCGTAATCAGCCTCTGTGTGTTTCCTTTTTACATCATCGGTTGATTTAATGTTGGTCTTAGCCCGTCCAGTGATGTCATTGTTCAGTTGTGGTTACATCATGCTTTGTTTTATTGTTATTATCTACTTGTCTGCTCCTTGCTGTATATTACTGTTTATTACCCTTAGTTTTTTGTTCCTTGAGCTACCAAGGAACATAGAGGGCCCTTGCCTTCTTAGTATTATGAACCATCTCAATTGTGCTCATTCTTGGCTAGTGTTAATGACTGATTAAATCAGTCCATTGTGTGGAAGGTGAAAGGAACAATTCCGGTTCGGGGAATTGGCAAATTGATTTGCTTCATGCATATTCTTTGCTTGTATTTATTTGATTCTCATTAACCATCTTTACAATTGCAAGAGGTTCTGGTACATTTTTAAGAGTAGTTCTTAATTCACAGAGCTTGTGAGATCAATAAAAACAAAAGGTGCCATTTTTTAGGTGGATTTAGCATCCCTCCTATATCTGTTTCCATATTTCTTCCTCAAGACCTTTGTGTGTTGGGCCGTGTAAAAACTTTTGCATATAGAGTTTTCTTTTTTTTCATTATTTTTATGTGATTGTGCCACATTTTTTCTCTATTGAATCTATCATGTCAGTGTTCAGATGCCCAAGGACAGATCAGATTCCATTTTGATACTCTTCCCATGGTTTAAAGCAATGCAGATGCTCTGTCACAGCCTTGGACATGTATGTTTCAGCATGGAGTGATGTTTGTTATATTCCTACTTCAGTGATTAACTGAAGATACATATCTAGTTTGAGCCATTACAAATAGCAAAGATATATAGCTTAACAAGATTTTCTTGCTTTACTGAAATTTTAGAGTTGCTGATCTATCTAGTATGATGATGACATCTTGCATTCCACAGACATTGTGGTTAGACACGTGCTCTATAAATCATGAGAGTTTGATTTCAAATTCCAGTAGAAAAGAACATGAGTCCAGAAGTTGTTATCAGAGAAGCATCAGACCTCAAAACTCAGGCTTATAGTTGAGGACCCAAGGACATGTTTTTATATCTTTAAACACACTTCTATGCAGAAGTCATTTGGTTTGAATGTGTGAACCTAACATAGATGTGCTGCCACTTTGTGTTGAAATTTATTGTAACATTGGGGATTTCAGGCCTGAAACATCTGATCACCCAGTCATAGTTTCTCTAACAGATCATTAGAAAGCACTAAACCTAAAAGCTCAGGCTTGTAGTTGAGGGGCCAATTGATTTGTTTGTAGTTAAGGGGTCAATTGATTTGCTTGTACTTCTACTTATAACTAACCTTTTTATCATTTTCATCTTCAGTCTTACTACTCATTTTCTTAAACATCAGCTGTTACATTAAGTAGTGGACCCTAGTGACGGATCTTTTTTGTTAGATCTTGTAACGGAATGGGCCAGGAGAGGCACGTTAAGTAAGAAGTTTATCCGGTAACCCATTATGAAAGTTCACAATGGCATGTATTCCATGAACAAAACTCCAGCCACAATTCAAATCATCAAACTCTGCTACATTTAATTGAGTTATCTTTTCTCAGCATGCATTGTTGTTAAATGCTTTTGATTGCTCCTTGTCATAATCAGAAAACATATATGCTATTATTTGTTTAGCTATATATTTTAGGGCTAGCAAATTAAGTTGACCGTTTTCCCCTTAGGATATAGACCAAGGAGAGAGAGGCAACACTTGTGCTATTTGTTATCGTATCCTGACAACAAGTGAAGGATAAGGGCATCTGTCGACAGAAAAACCCATTGAAGAATTCAGCTCTATCAAGTTAGCAAGTTGACTTTTCACCCTTCATAGCGCTTTGCTCTGCCTAGCAACCTTTCTCCATCCCTTTGTTATCTGAGACCAGGCTAGTCATGATGAAAAATTCTGGCTGCTGAAATGGCTGGTGACCTTGAGGTGGTTATTTTTAGAGTCAAAAGATAAAGTTTCCTCAGCCATTCCCCTAAATTTATTTGCTTTGGGAGTTCTTCTGATATATTTACGTCAGTTAAGCCATAGATTCAAGGAACCTTTCAATTTAAAAGTTTTATAGCTTATGTCATACCTTGCCTAATGGAATTTTATCCTGTAACTAAAAGTGCGGAATTCCAAAGGATAGTTAGACTCCCTTTTAATCATGTTATATGAGTAAAACATAGGCAGTTATGTTGCTAAATCTCTGTTGATGTTAGAATAGATTGATCCAGATTGTATCTATGAGTTACTATGAATATCAATGATATGTTACCATTTAAAAAACTATTTTTGCTAGTGAACAGTTGATGCTCCAATATTTTGCAAATGAATGGGTAGATGTTTGCATGCACACGTTTATGGTTTCTCGTCAGTTGTAGAAGTTTGTGAATATATGGTAGTTCATGTCATTGATTAGAGGAGTTTGGCTATCTTTGATACTATACAGTGTACTCGATGTATTTGCGCTGAACTAAGTCATTTTTACAACACATAGTTGTATCATAGCCTACCAATCTGCCGTCCATCTTATGATATAAACTTGAGCTCATAAGTTGTTTTAGTAATTCAGATATTTGTTCAAGGCAAAAACTTCAACAAATATGGAATGATGTGTAAAATGATGCCAGGAACATGTGTTCAGTGAATCATGTGAAAATAATATGATTAATGTAGTTTCAAATCAACATTAACCCCCAAAACAAGTATTTTTTAGGCACTTGCCTGTCATCATAAAATGAAAATAATATGATTAATGAAGATAACGTCATGTATATTTTAGGCACTGGCCTGTCAGCATAATTTTTTTATGAGTACATTAAATGAATTTTTGTCAAATTTATGAGAATCATTATTTGATTTTTTCCTAAGTGCTTTGAATTTTTAATGCAGATTCTGATTTATTATATTGCAAACATATGGATACTTCATCTCAGGCTGTAAATTCTCTTTCGACTGCGGGATCAGAATCCTTTGTTGATTCAAGTGTCATAGCCAACAATGACCAACTTTTCCTCCTTTATTTCATCATTGGAAACTTTTTTGGGCCTGATCTGAAAGAAGGACCTAAAAAATCACTGTTTCAAAGAGCAGCTGAGGGGCTATCAACTTACTTATTGGAACAACTAACTGGAGGCTACATCAAAACTGAAGAAATAGAACATATATACCACTATGCACTTCGAAAGGCAGAGAAGCATCTTGCTCTGAAATTATCCTTGTTGCACCAATTCTTTCTAGGCAACCTTCCTGCTTCTGGAACTGCCAGTTACCCGCAGTTTCCCGATATGTTTCCAACCCACCTACATCCTCATTCACTAATGGATAATAGATACCAAATTGTGTCAAATGTGATATTCATCGACAACCCAAATACCTCCCATATTGGCTCAAAGGACATTGAGAGGTTTATAAGATTAACTGGGCTCGAGAATCTTCTGCTGGATAGAGATGCAGCAAGATTTCACTCATATTTGGATGGCAGTGCTCTATATGATGTGATAGTGCATGAGGCTGGACCTGGTGTAGAATGGCCTCCTACAAGTACTCATCATTTTCATAAGAGAGCAAAACATGCAGATGGCATCCTGCAAGCCAGGGATCTGCATGTCTATGATGTGCAACCTCTTAGCTGTGTGCCATTTAGAGGTTTGCCTCCTTCTCACAGCTGTACAACATCTCTACCAGCCAGAGATTCTGGAAAATCTGCTGAAGAAAGTCCACGGATGGTTTTTCTTCCATCAGGAGCGAAAAAGGAAGAGTGGAACAGTTTGGTGGCTGCCTGTAAAGGTGGACTTGCATTGACTGGTACTGCTGCAATGGGCCAGGTGCAACAGACTGTCGGGCTTGTTGATATTGGTGAGTGTGAAGATGCATACCTCTTCCGGGTGTCTCTTCCTGGAGTGAGACAAGACGACAGTAAGTATTATTAGTATGATTAAATGCTTGCTTCTTACTGAATTTCCTTTTTCTTTCCATGATGCTGTAGTTTACTTCTAGTAGATATATTGTAAGCATAAAGTTCTCATGAATCTCATAATTTTCCTTTTATATCTTATCAGCTTGTTATGCTCTAAATTGTCTGTGAAATGGAAAAATCAAATGATGTTGTAGCTTGCCATGTGCGTACCATGCCGAGATGACATTCAATTGATTTGATCATATTTCCAATTCCATAGAAAACATCTCAGCTTTCACATGGGAAGACAACATTAACCGTGTAACTTAAACTTATTGCCACCAAGATTCATAATAATTGAAGGGAACATCTTTAATTTACGATGGCCACTCTTGTTAAAATTTCTGTGATGGTTGCTTGTTTGTTTGCTTGAAAATGCCAAACAGGTAGGGGTGATTGAACCCTATTAATTTTAGGTTGCATCACCTCATGTTTCCACTATATTAACAAATCTTGATACCTTTTCTTTTCCTTTACCCTTTGCTCAGTGTCTATTTAAACTATCCTTCTTTCTGCAGATGAATTCAGCTGCAAAATCGAAAATGATGGTAAGGTGCTGATAAAGGGCATCACAACAACAGGTGAGAAAACGGTGTACAGGTTCTCCCAAAAGTTTGAGATGCTATCCAGAAACCTCTGCTCACCAGGGCAGTTTTCTATTTCATTTCAACTGCCTGGTCCAGTTGATCCTAGTCACTTTTCAGGCAAATTTGGCTTTGATGGGATTCTAGAGGTGATTGTCATGAAGAGCATATAAAGTAGTTGATAACATAATCCCTGTAGAAATGCAAGGTTCATGAAGTTCCGGAAGGACCTCTCCACCGATACAGGGAATATTATTGCCATTATATGAAAAAAAATTAGATGTTTCTCTCTTTTTCAACAAGTCTTTTTTCTTCTTTATCTGATTTCGTGAGGTCAAACAACTTAAGTTTAACTTGTATTGGTCCTTGAATCATAAACTTCCGTAGCACAAATCTTTGGAAGCAGCACTTAGCAGATGTGTATCAGCGGAGTACATGCTTTCGAGAATGGGAATATGCTGTTCACCAACATAAGATCAGCTCTTAAAGGGGAACAGAATACTGGTTAATTTTTTAGTGAAACAATCCACCCTGGTAGCAGTAGAGCTTGGAGATTTCAGGGGGCATATTCATTGCCCCAGTATTGCTGTACCTTTCACATTTTAATCTGCGAAGATGGTACACGAAAGAATTTATAAAGAGAACCGAACCAAAAACAATTAATCTGTTCAATGCTGAACAAGGATTCAAACATAAAAATGAGAGGATAACGTCCGAGAGAGAAAAAAAAAGCTCAATCAAGATAAGCCATGATCTTTCTTGCATGTTATTTACAAAAAGCCCTGCATCTTTTCAGCTCCATTCTTGACAACACCTTTTCATGAGAGATATTCCTTTGTGCTAGACATTCAAAAAATGTTACAATCAATGAAAACAATTATGGAGCTAGGAAACCGAGTAAATATGGACACGCAGACATTGAAAGAATTTGGAGGGGAGGGGGGGTGGTCTAAACGAAAAGATAGAAAAATCCACACTGAGCAACCATAGTTCACATACCAAAACAGAAGGATGATGTTCATGGCTCATCAATTATCACGTACATATAGGAAAGGGAAAAAAACAACAACAATGTCTGGTCATTACATGACACCATTACTGAAATTTTCAACATCGACTGTCATCTCCATATATGGTTTTTACTAGAAAAGGAGTATGATATGCGTACTAAAATCTGGTAGAAAGGCAAGAAATATTGGCACTATCAGTTACATGAAAGCATTCCTGTACAACATACTCATCTGATCACCCTGGTCTCGGTCATCAAACACAATCCAGCGGTAGATAAGTTAAAGTGAGCTTACACTCTGAACTTCCATGCTCCAGTTACTACTGATCTGAGGGTGACTGCTGCTGCTCTGGTCCCTGTGGCCACATATGCTGTGCCATATAGGGGTGAGATTGCTGGGCATACATAGCTGGGTCTGTCACAGGCTTGCCCATTATCATCCCAGGAGTCCCGACCTGAGGTGCATGTGGATGTGGCATATAGCAGTAAGGGAGCGCATCAACAGGCCCTCCAACAGGCATTGTTCCTCTTGGGATTGATGCAAGCACTTCATCTTTCATATCCTCCCTAGGTACAATGTCAACCAGGAAATCAAAGATATCAGTCCTAGTGATAGCTGCAGCAATATCATTCTTCTGTAGTGTCCTCCTCTTGTTCTCCTCCGTATGATTCCAAGACTGCAAGGTCAACTCTAAAATAAACATTTCACAAGCCCTGGCGAATATAACTGGTGCCTCAGCTGATATCATCTTGACATCCTCATCAGCCTTCATGATCTTCTTGATCCTTGCCAAGGGAAGACTATGATTTTTGAAATCAGTAACTTTGTCTATTTCTTTATACTGATTTGTCCAAAAAGACTGGCGTTGTTGCTGGAGTTGCTGTTGCTGTTGCTGGTGGATCTGCTGATAGGCAAGTTGATGCTGTTCAAGCTGAGCTCCTGCAGGCTGACCAGTAACTGATCCAGGATTTGTGGCAGCAGGCATTTGGTTTGGCTGATATGGATTTGTCCCATACCCTTGCTGATCCATTTTGATCCAACTAAACACAATAATAAGCAACTTAATGACTCTGTGTTTAGCAAGATACAAGAGGAAACATGAAAAACTAAATTCAGCATTTAATTTGCACTATATAGATATACATATCATATGATTGCATGTTGAAAGGAAATTTCATGAAAGAAATTGGCTTTGCTATGAATAGCAAATCTCTGAGGTGCAGAACAAGATGCAACTACAAGGCGATGCAAATCCAATTAACACTATCCAATCAGGTGTTTGAATTATATAAAAAATGCCACAAACCAAGTTTGTCTGATTTCAAAAACATAAACAAATAAACAATTCTCCCCATTAATATCCAAGATGCAGAATAACAGCATCATCCTTGCATTTTATCATGGATGAGCTTTTATGGATATTACCACTTCAATTAATGAGGGTATATCCCAGTATCAATCAATGACATCAATTACACTTAATTCACATTCAAGCATGGTAACAAATGGCTTCCGCTAGCCAAGTTTTGATAGGAATACATCCTCTTAATGCTAGGAAAAGCAGAGAATCACATAGCTGTGATGGTTCCGCAGTTAAATTCAAAAGGTGAAGTCTCAAAAATTTATGATGCCCACTTTGATGATGAAACTAATTGGAGACAGATGCATTTGGGAAGGTAGAAGGCCCACCCATATCCTGACAACAACATAGTGCAATTATAGAAAGAAATTCATTACTAGATGACATTGTTCAGCTCCCAAACGGAAACAGAATATAATTAATTTCCCAGAACTTTCCCAGTACATCTTTGATCTGCTTCCTATCCTAGAAGTAAATCGCCAAGATACATGCACACAGCAGGATCCAGACAAAATACATAGATGCTAAAATTGCTGAGGGTTAGTATAATATTTAGAAAGAAAAGAAAAAACCCAGAAACCATTACCAATAGTAAATCCATAATCACCATGATATTGACAGAGATTCAACCGACTTGCTTTTTGTTTTTTTTTTTATGAAATATAGTTTGATTTATTTGACACGGCTCTTCCAGTATTACAACATGCCTTTAGGGCAATCAACCATGAGCCCAAAGCAAACTAGTGATGATCTTGATCTTCTTCTGGTAATTTTGGGCACAGGCCAAAAGGTAAAGCAAATTCCAAGTATTCTTCATAAAGAAAATCAAACAAAAGAATTGCAATTCATTTCTAGAACCACAAGCAGCATCACATCACATACTAATTGGAGCTAAAAAACCAACTCAGTTAATAAAAAGGAAAAAAGATACCATACTGATACACACACAAACTCCAAAAACCAAGAATTCATACTTGCGTTGATTTCTAACCAAACAAAACAAAGCCTTTGTAAGAACACATGAAAGAGGAAAACCCAGAAGTCTTTTGGGATGGTAAAACACAAGATCGATAAAGCAAAACAACAACACATAGCAAGTGACATGCATGTGTGTGTCTATGAAAGAAGAAAGATTGCGGTGCTACCTTTTCTTTCTGCAGAGCTTGTTCTCTTGCTTGCAAGATCAATAACCTGAGGAAAAGCAAGAACTTTTAGCAAGAAAAGAAATATGGGATCTACTTTATGTAAAATCTGTGTCCGTAAACTGATTTTTTTCCTTTTTAGTTAAGGGTTTGATGATGATTCAGCAGAGTTTTAGTCATTAGTGATGACGTTTTTGTATTTAAAATGAGTGATGTTTCTTAAGAACAAACCTCAGATTGGAAACAGCAGCTGCTTTTGCTTTGTCTTGCGTTCCTTTCTGACTCTCTTATTTATATATTGTCAGAAGTTTAACCTCTTATGGCCATTGTAATAAACCCGGCCCGGAGGGTCAACCCGGAACCAGGGTGACCCGTTGCAACCCGAGTGAGACCTGTCATGTATTTTTTTTAATTAACAAAACGATCTCGTTTTGTTTTAGGAACACAAATCCCGACCCTTTCCTCTTCTTCTCCTGTTCCTCCTTTCTTCTTTCCAATCCCTGCTAGCTAGCGATCAAAGAAAAGATCGATTTTCTCGGGAAAATCTTAGCAACTACAGCCACAAAGAGGGAGTCATTGTCTTTCTTCTCCATTTGCTCTTCATAACAAGTAAATTTTTGTGCTGCGCTCGTTCGATTTCCAGGCATATAAACCACAAATTGATTGACCTGGGTTAGCCCGTGTAATTTAAAACCCGGTTTTGTAGCCGAGTTAACTTTCCGGCAGATGGCTTCTCTCTCTTTTGCCTTTTTTCGAGGAACTTGCCCTTTTAGGGAAATTACCTTACCTTCTTTAAGGTCAATCAATCTGTACCTCGTTTAGTTTTGTCTAGTTTAATTAAGACCTCCCTGTATTACTGTTAATAAATTTATTTCCCCGACAGAGCTTGCTTTCTGCTTTGACTTTTCCCTTTAACCTGCCTGCTGTTTTGTTTGCGGTTTGCATGTTGCCACGGGTGGTGGCGGCGCCAGGGGTACGACGACCGTGAAGAGACCCGAATAGTTCGTTGGGGTTCACTATTTAAGGTGTTTTTTTTCCTTCTTTTTTTTTT
>Ga0325400_1007014_pt1 | contig 10751 bp, 4 predicted proteins | sample PopdelMetagenome_2_FD_205662 | JGI IMG/M metagenome (GOLD analysis project Ga0325400, IMG submission 205662) | Populus deltoides microbial communities from Bellville, Georgia, United States - Xylem-PdKOR-R1 | ecosystem: Host-associated > Plants > Phyllosphere > Stem > Wood/Secondary xylem...
ATTTTTATTTTTGCATAAAAAGCTCTTAAGTAACTATTTAGTGAATGATGAAGCTAGTAATATTCTAGCTTTCTTCTGTGGTGTAAGAGGAAGTCCAATCCTGGTTAGAAAAGAAGGTGGTGGTAGAAATAATATATATTTCTTTAAAAAATCAAGACTTTATTCTTGTTTTTTTTGTTTTTATTCCCACCTATAATAAAACTATATTTAATTTTTATTTTGGTTTTCACTTTTCTTTCTCATTTCATTTATTTTAACCAAACACCTAGAGAGTAGGAATAAAACTTTCATTCTCACTTTTCCCATCATATATTCCTTGTTACCAAACAACACATTAGAGCTTATTGGATCTCTAATTTTAGCACTAATTCAGAAAAGGCAAAGATGATCCGAAGAGAGGAAGAAAAGGATATTAAAAAAAAAAAAAAACACACACACACACACAATAGATTATGGATTGAACCCAAGAAAAAGATTCACTTTTATTTTTCTAGCCCATATACCATCGGGTAATCAAGATGAGAGCCTTCGGAAAAGCAAGTTAGCCCTTTTTGGGCCCATGAAAAAATTTGAGAACAAATTGAAACAATCAATCAATCTTTCCACGCAGAATTTCGATCTTGATTTCCATGGGAGGCAAAACTAATTAACAGTGAAATGCCAGGCAGGGTAGGAGGAAAAAGTAGCTGCTGACTATAGAGTATGATGAAGTCAATGAAATCTCTAGGTGCTTTAAGGTCTTTTTATATGATACATTAATCATTATCAAAATAATAAGAGGTAAGCAAGATTTTTTACATTTTAAAAGCACATTGAAATAATCAAAATACTTTTAAAAACAAAAATATCAATATTTACATCAAAGGGCAATTTAGTTCTTATAAAATGGTTTTTTTCGTTACTATCATATAAGATGAGGGATAATTTTATATGGTTAAATATAAAAAATAATATAAAAGTTAAAATCACAGTGAAACGACTAAAATACTCTTATAGTTAAAAATTAAAACTATCCTCATAGGGATTTTTCAACTTTTCACAAAGGTGTTTTTTTCTTTATTACCATATTAGCTCAAGGGTAATTTGGTATTTAGCTAAATATAACAAAAAAAAAGACAGTCGCATTTACGGCATTTAGAGGCGTGTGGGAGGCGCTCGCACACTTCCAGTGACACATGTTGCGTCTCCTGACATCCAAAAATACCCTTCCACCGTGTTGTTAGAAGCGCCGTCATGTTTTCTTTTTGGTGGAGTGGAGCGTGTCAGCAAGAATTGTACGATTTGTCGTTAATTGATCTTTTTTCTTTTCTTTTCTTTCTCCTCCCTTAAGAATTACACCTTGGCCCTCTTTGTTATTTGTATTTTAACTTCAATCCTTACTTTTTTAATTTTTGTTCTTGATCCTTTTATAGAAGTTTTATTTATTTTCAATTTCATCCTTCAATTCCAATTTACCAAATATTATATTTTCTAATCTAGTCCTTATTCTTTTTATTTCTAATTTTTTTCTTTGACTTCTTTGTAAAAGTTTTATTGGTTTTCCATTTCATTCTTCAATCCAAATTGATGGTATTATGTTTTTCAATTTGGTTCTTATTTTTTTTATTTCTAGTTTTTTTCTCAATCTTTTTGTAAAAGTTATTATTTTTTTTTCAATTGCACCTTTCAATCAAAATTTTGTTATTATTTTTATGTCAATTTTGATCCTCATTTTTTTTATATCTTTTTTGGTCATTTCGCTAAATTTACTTTTCTTTTCAATTTCACCATTTAATCAAATATAAGATTTATTTTGTATTTCAATTTTGAACCTTATTCTTTTAATTGATATTTTTTCTTTTTGTATAATTGAAATTCTTGTTTTAATTTCATCATTCATGATTTTTCTAGATATGGTGCTTCGGATCTAATGACCTGGGGCACGAGTTTGAAAAGTGAACACACACACACACACACACACACACACACACACACACACACACACACACACATATATATATATAAAATGCTTTATAATTCTCTTTGTTTTCTTATCAAGTTATTCTAATCTTATAATCTTGGTCGCGAATTTGACAGGATATCTAGAGTTGGGTTGGCCATAATTACCACAGGTTTGTCATATTAACTCGGGTTGACTAGGATCAGTTTTTTATTTATATATATTTTAACCCATTTTGTTATTTCATATTTAATGGGCTGTAAATTGATCATTTGTCTTCTTTTGAAAAAATAAATTTTTCTAGGTTATCTTAATCACTTTTCTTTTTAAATTTGATCAATCCATTGTTCTTTTCTATTATTATTTTTTGTTTAATTGAAATAAAGCCAACTTATTTGACTTAGTCAAGTTTATGATAGAGTACATATTTTTCTATTTGTTTTAAAACATGTTTTAGACACTTGAATATTATTTTTTATGGAAAAAATAGGTCAGCCTCGTGATGAAGCGCGAATACTGAGGCTAGTTTGTTTCTTAAACAAACTTTTCATGTGATTTATTTTTAAAATGTATGTAAAAAAGTTATATTGATAAAAAAAATTTAATTGAAAAGAATAATATAATTAGAGTTCGTTTGTTTTGCATAAAATATTTAACAGAAAAATGCTTTCCTAATTTTCTCATGTTTGTTTTTGTAAATTATTTTTCATAAAATGTTTTTTTTTTGTTTAGTTCATGTAAAAAAAACATAAAGAAAAAAAGAAAAAAGAAAGTGTAGAGTATTCATCATATTTGATAGGTACACTTATAAATGGTAAATATTTAATTTTTTTTTAAAAAATGAAAAAATGAGTTGCTTATCATAATAATATATAGTAAAACAGAAGCAAAAAAACAAAGATGTAATAATGACATCTAAGAATATGACATGTTCAACTATTTAGATCGAGGAGAATCATGTATTGTCATACATGTCTTGATCTTTTAAAACTTGCCATATATGGGCTGTGTGACAAAGGATATATATATATATATATGGGCTGCAAACAGCGCTTATTTATTTCTTATTTAATATTTTTTTTATTTCTAAGAAATATGTGGAGGACATTGTTATTTGCTTTTATTTTAATGATTTCTAGGGCCATGACCATTATCATAAAGAATCTTCTTGCATTTCTAATATGATGGTCATTGGAGGCTTATATGATCGTTAACTTTAGAGACCGTGGAATTAGTCGAGCTGCGCACAAACTAGCTCAGACACTCACGTTAATAATAATAATAATAATAATAAATCATCTTGCATTCATGAGATTGCATTGAATTTGGCGTGTTATTAATACTATAATTATCCATAATTAATGTCTAATTATAAAAATATATATAAACCTAACAGACTTTGTTCAAATATATTACTTGAAATATTTAACATTAAATAAAGAAAATCAACCTATAGAATACACGAAGAATAGAAAATATTCATCACTATCATTAGTGTTGATATAGTATGAAAACCTGTAAAAAGACTAAGAGAAAAATAATCCTATATATAAAAAAAGCTCAAGATACAAAACACTCCATCATATATAAAAAATCCTTTGAAAAACTATTAGTGGATTTGATTATAAATATATTCAAAATTTTTTTTAGAAAAAACCCAAGAAATTATTTAAGCATCAAATAAAGATATTTGATTTTACTATTACTAACTTGAACTAATTGTTTTACAAAGAAATTACACTTGTATAAGTGCAATTACACAAGAATATAATATATATCTATAATTCAATCAATATTTGTTGAATTCCACTCAAGATGGGATTATGTATTACTGTAATAAGTAGGTTCAAATAAACAAGGTGTTAGGGAAAGACACGATGATATGATAGTGTTTGGACTGACATGGATTAATAGTGATAAGATTGTGTACATATAGGAGTACATGATGGGAGATTTGGAGGAGAATATGATCTAAGGGGGATTATCATTATGATAAAATTGAGACTATAAGTAGTGAGTAGAGTTCTAAAGTTAAATGAATAACGAGAGATAATATGAGACTGTGTTGAAGTTGAAGAATGGAAACCAAATATAGAGATTGAAAAGGGGATCGAAGATGGAGAAGTATGAGGAGTTTTACGCCAGTGAAATAAACTAGAAGGAGGTGAGGCAAATGATAACTCAAAAAGACATGGCTATAGAGTAGAAATGTGAAGGCAAATCTATAGAGAATCAATAGTATAAGGATAGAAAAACAAGGACTATGATGATAAAGAGGAAACTAATAAAATCGACTTAGTATAAGAAAAGGAAGAATCATGGAACATATAATGACAGATAATATTATAGATATGATGAGTAGAGAGATCCATGCAACAATATTGTATGAAAAAAGAAACAAGAAGTATAAGCAACCAATAATTAAGTTGATCTCGATTGTAACCATAATGAGTTAAGATATCAAGTCTAGGTGATCCAAACTGTAATCAAGGAAGATAGATGGGGAAGAGAAAAAAAATAAATTGATTATTTATATGAGTAAGAAATGTGATAGTTTTTTTGAGGATTTTGAAAACGCTGAATTCTCTAAAACACTCATGAAACTAGAAGTTATTGAGGACCAAAATAAACATAATCTCGAGAACCAAAGGAAACTTTAAGTGGAGAGTCATGTGAGTACTATTGTCTTAGTCTGTAAAAAAAACTAAATAGTTCAAAACATCACGTTTATTGTTTAATAAATAAATCCAATAGTATTTCACTAAGAAAGGTTTAAAGCAAAAAACTACATATCTTGATGTAGTTATTTAAGATAACATTTTTTTAATCTTCTTTAAAATTTATATTTTCTCTTCTAATTAATTTGTCTAGTTTTTATTAAAAAAACTTGACAATTCATTTTTAATTAGACATATTCTAGTCTTTTTAAAATTAAGGTTTTTTCAATTAAGAATCAATCTTTCCCAAAAATTTTGCTTTTTCTTATGGTGTTTTTGAGAAATATTTCCTTTTAAAAATAAAAAGACAATGATTATTGAATATAGTTTTTAAGCAACCCAATTTCTACCAAGTCTTCCACAAAGTATTTGTTTGGTATTGTTGTGTTTCTATAACATATTAACTTTATTTTTTTATTTTAAAAAATATTTAATTGAGGTTTATTTTATTTAAAAATCAAAGTAAAAAATACTTTTAAAAAAGTTATTTTTATAAAGAAGCACAACATCCATTTGATTATTGTTGTAAAACCTAATTTGGATGTTAACACATGGCAAGAGCCGGGTCACGGGTCAGGACCTCTTATTTAAAAAAAAATGATAAAAAACATTATTTTGACAAAAAAAATAAAAAAGTCAATGGATTAAGGGTTAGGTTTTGACCAGGTCGACCAGGTCATCGGGTTAACCTAGGCTTTTGATCAAGTCAACCAAGTTTTGTACTTCTTATATTGTTTTCAACCCAGACCGATCTAGGTCCCAAGTTTACCTAGCTAGTCCAAATTTTATTATTATGTGTTTGATAATAAGTTATGAAAGTACACTAATTAGTTATCAAATATGGATTTTATTACATCATATCCATTAAAATTATGGTTTTAAAACCTAATCCAGGATTGACCCGAGGGAAGACTCAAATCACGGATTAGGAGGATCGACCCAAATTTTTTTTTTAAAATCAAAACTACATCATTTTGATAAATAAAAAAATTACAAAAGAATAGCAAATTGGTTGATGGTCGAGTTTTGACCGGGTTATGTTCTGGTCATCAGATCAACCTAAGTTTTTGACTAAGTCAGCCAAGTTTCAACATGGTTTGGTTGGATCCCAATTTGACTAGTCGAGTCATTTTAGGTTTTAAAACTATGATTAAAACACAATACAAGTAGCAAACAAGTCATTGCACCATCAACCATGTAGTTGGATTTGCATAGTCCATTTGATAACCTAATTAGTTTATGAATCAGGCTTAACCTATGGTCTAATTCACAACTTTTTGATAAAACCAGTTGGTCCAAATTGTATTTGAAAACATCTGGTTCAATGTTGAATCCATTAATGTCATTTTCTTAAATTTCAATAATTTTGAAGATAGAGAACTAATCACCCAAAATTAATAGTTAGATAGCACTTTTCAGAATAGTTCACTTATGTAGTGTTTGGTATGACGGACAATGATGGACTAGACAAGACAATTAATTTTTGTCATGTCTAAGGCTATTCTAGTAGAGAAATATTTGTACCACTAAAAGAGGCAAGATAAGCTTGTCCAGTTCTCTATATAGGGGTTAATCTAGTTGATTCAGGTCAACATAAGAATAAAATGGTTGTTATCATAATTTTAAAACTCGACTAGGTGCCGACTCAGGTCAAAATTCAGGTCACGAGGTAGGTTGACCATTGATTTGAGTTAATATAAAGATAAAAAAAAGTTTTTATTATAGTTTTAAAACCTGACTTTAGGTTCGAATTAGGGTCATGCCCAGTTCTGGTTGACCATTGACCCAAATCAATGTAACGATAAAAAAGATTATTTTTATACTTTTAAAACTTGACTCAAGAGTCGACCCGGGGCCAAGCCGGTCGCGGGACTATTGACCCGAGTTAATTTAAGAATAAAAATATTTATTATTATAGTTTTAAAACCTGACTTCGAGCCATGCCTGGGTCATGATTCGAGTTGACCATTGACCTAGGTCAATGTAAAGACAAACGTTGTTATTATCATAGTTTTAAAACCCAACTTGGAGGTTGACCAGGAGCTAGGATCGGGTTACGGGTTGGGTTGACCATTGACCCAGGTCAATATAAAGATAAAAATGGCTATATTCATAGTTTTAAAACCCGACTAGGGGGTCAACTTAAATATAAGCTTGGGTCACAGGTTAGGTTGGCCATTAACCTGAGTCAATGTAAAGATAAAAATTATTATTATTATAGTTTTAAAACTCAACTCGGGGGTTGACCTACGGCTAGGTCTAGGTTACAGGTTGAGCTGATGATTGACTTGGGTCAACATAAGAAGAAAATTAATTATTATTATAGTTTTAAAATCAATTCGAAGGTAGGCTCGGGTTGACCATTGACCCAAGCCAACATAAAGATAAAAATGATTATTATCATAGTTTTAAAATCCTATTCGGAGGTCGATCTGGAGTCAGACTTGGGTCATAAGCTAGGTTGATCATTGACCCCGGTCAATGTAAAAATAAAAATGGTTATTGTTATAGTTTTAAGAGCCAACTAAGAGGTCGACCTGAAGCAGGGCCTAGATCATGGGTGGGGATGGTCAACTTGGGTTGATCTAAAGTAACGTAAAAATAAAAATAATTATTATCATAGTTTTAAAACTCGACTTAAGGGTTGACCTAGGGTAAGACTCGAGTCACAGTTCAGGAGGTGGCCCAAATTAAAAAAATCAAATCAACCTTATTTTGACCAAAATAAAATAAAAAAATCAATGGAATTTTTAACTATATTTTATCGCGGGTCAACTAGGCCATAGGTTGACCTGAGTTTTTAATGGGTTAGGTTGGATCAATATTTTCTCTATTTTATCTTAAACTCAGAATGGTCTAAACCTTGGGTCTACCAACTTCCGTCTAGTTTCTAGCAAACACAAAATAATGCAAATTCCTCAATCCAAAGCACACCATACACAAGACAAGACAATTATTTGTCTAGTTCAGTCTTATCCAATCCAATCCAATCCAATCAATATCGTCCAGCATACTGAACACTACGTTAGATTACTGTTATGTTGCAAGTAAGAGCAAAATTTTCTTGAAAGTAAAAAAAAAAAGTTAGAGTGGTGGAGAATATTTTAGCATTGTCATTAAATATAGTATAATTGGTTAAACTTAAAAAATCCCAACATGATTTCTTACCTAGTCTAGTTTCAAAATCATATGGGAGTTGCCTAGATCTAACCCAATCAACTTTATAAGTCTAAAGAAAAAAATTCAAAGGAAAAAAAATAACCAAAAAAGAAAAAATAATCAAAGCGTGTGTCACTCCTAGCACCAGCTAGGCAGCACGTCTAGCCTACCGGGCTGACGCCCCTGATAGTGGGCTTAGGCTTTCATGCCTAAGCTCAGGTGTACGCCTAGCATAAGCTCAGGCTATTATGCCCAAGCTCATGCACCTTGGTAGAATTTTATTTTTGGACCTTTTTGAGGTTTTTTGGGATTTTATTTTTGGTCCGTTAGATCATCAGAAGTCCCCAAAATATTTATATTATAAATCCATAAAGACTTGTAAGAATACTCGATTACCATGACGAGTTTATTGTACCTTCTTCTTATGAAAAGAGAGGTGGAAACCCTGGGTAATATACCTGAGAGCCTATGTAGGAGTATGCACCATGGTTGAAAGAAGAATTTTTAAGTATATAGAGTGGGACCCATGAAGGGTAAGCTTATACTTATTAAATTTTTAAGTGGCCAAGAGGAGGACCCATATCGATGCTTATTGTCACTCCCGGACATCGCGGTGACCTTTTAAAAATTAATCTCTCGATTGGAGAAAGAACAAATATCTGACATCTTGTTCTTTTAGGGGAAAATGTCTTGTTTAAGGAGTCGCCACCTAGTATTATGGTCACTAGAAATCCTAACTGGTCAACAGAGATTCTATGGTACGGGACTGGTTACGCAAAAAGGAAGATACTATCACCCCTTAAGCGTCCTACCTGAGGCAAGTTGTATTGCTTATTTTGTCTTAGATTGCTAAAGATTTGTTTTTGTTATATTCTTATGCTCTTCCTATAATATTCCTGACTCTGGCGTTAGTGAATATTCGCCTATAAATATTTCCAACTCTAGCGTTGGTAAATATTGCGCAACCTAAAAAGTACTGTATTCCTAACTCTGGCGCCCGTAAATAAATTCACAAAATTTTGTTTTAAAAGAAATAAAAACTATTTTTTTCTTTTTATTTATGTAGCCCGGTCTCAAAACTAAAAAAAGGGTCAGGTCACTGGTCCAAACCAGTGACCCAGTTTGGCCACTATTGCATGCAAGCGTGAACAATTCACGCATGCAAGCAACAACAATATGCTAATTAATTTTAGCAAAACAGGGAAAGATGGAGAACTCACCTGGCATTGCTATGACTGGAGGCGAAGCTGAGGGAGACGATCAGACACTGATCGCGGTTGAAGACCCGGTCTGCTATTTTATATGGTGTGGCCGTGCTGGAGTTGCATGCTGCTACTGTCAGAGGGAAGCTTGCGGTGCTGGGCTTGTTGAAGATGCTGGGCTGGAAAGAACAAAAATGATAGGGTAAAGGGTTGTCGCTGTTTAAAGATGGTGGCTTCTAGTGTTGCTGAGATCAGTACAGCTGCTTCAATAGAGGACTGCTGGATGTTCATAAAGTGGAAGAGATGTTGGGGCTGGTGTAGCTCTGGGGTAAAGGTGAAGATGATGACGATGGCGATGGAGGGTTGCCTAACTGCTGCTGCTTCACCTCTGTTTATGTTTTTATATGTCTTCCCTAGTCTTTCTTTCCTGTGTTGTTGCTTGTGCTATTATTGGAAGACGAAGACGATGGTGATGGAGGGTTGCCTGACTGCTGCTGCTTCCCCCTTTGTTTCTGTTTTTTTTTTTTTTGCGTTTTCCCTAGTCTTTCTTTCATGTGTTGTTGTTTGCGCTATTATTGGAAGACGAAGACAAAGACAACGAAGTCGATAGTGATTGAGGTTTGAATAGAGAAGATGGACAAAGGTGGGGAAGGCAGAAAAAATGTGTGTTTTCTCTTGTTTGAGGGGTAAAGAGAAAGCCGGGGAACCGGGGAGAAAAGTGTGGCTGCTAGATGAGAGAGGGGAAGAGAACAGTGAAGGTGTTCTCCCCTTTATTTTTGTTTACAGTGGAGAAAAGAAGATGAAGGCGTGGTTAGTGGTTTCTTTCTTGTTCTGAAAAGAGTGAGAATGGGGAGGATGAAGAAGGAAAAGCCTAGGAGGGGGGAGGATGAAGAAGGAAAAACCTAGGGGGGAGGGAGGCAGTGATCAAGATAGGATTCGGCTACCCCTCTTTCTCTCTCTCTCTTTTTTTAAGTCTTTTTTAGTTTTGGAAGTCTCTCTTGATTTTTGTCATTTTTAGCCTCTTCTTTTAGGGTTTTTTGTAATCTCCTCCTGGGGTTTCTTCTAATCGTCCCCGTTCTGCATACACTAAGATCTGTATTTATAATGCAAGAGTCTCATCGTTTGCGAGAAATAAAATCTCAATTAAACTCATTCTCTTTTTTAAAGTTCGAATTTGATTAAGAATCGAATTCAAAAGCAGACAACTATCATTATCTTGAAGATAAGGATAAAATGGCAAAAGCACATTATAGTCCCTAGTTTCTGTGCAAGCTGACAAATCATTATTTTCATTGAAATAAATCTTTGATCTTTTAATTTTACATTTTAAACCCCATAAAATTAAATTAAAAAACCAATGGGCTAAAATTGGGATACAACACTTATACTTAGAAAAATTTTGAAGTGGTTAAGGGGAAGGGTCTATGTCAATGCTTATTATTTGAAAAACTTTTAAGAGGTGGAGGGGATGTACCCATAAAGAGTGGTGTTATTGTATTAGAAGGACTAAGTTCATCCTTTTAAAAGTGGTTGCATTAGAGTATGAGAGGTATATAACCCCCCAGGATGGCATGGGATATGTGAGCCTCCCAATAAGTTCGAGACTCTATTGGAGAGACGGGAGATCCAAGATCAATCCCTAATGAAGTGGTGAGAGGCTCTTTAGCATCACTCGAAGAATGTGATTGTCTAAGACTACACTAGAAAATGAGGGATCAAAGATCAACCCCTGGC
>Ga0325400_1007017_pt1 | contig 10749 bp, 5 predicted proteins | sample PopdelMetagenome_2_FD_205662 | JGI IMG/M metagenome (GOLD analysis project Ga0325400, IMG submission 205662) | Populus deltoides microbial communities from Bellville, Georgia, United States - Xylem-PdKOR-R1 | ecosystem: Host-associated > Plants > Phyllosphere > Stem > Wood/Secondary xylem...
CTTTGCCTCCATGATCGCCTCTTCCAGCATCGACTGGTAGAGCTCGTAGCCGACCTCCTTGATGTGCCCCGATTGCTCGTCGCCGAGCAGGTTGCCCGCGCCGCGGATGTCGAGGTCGTGGCTCGCCAGCTGGAACCCGGCGCCGAGCGAGTCGAGGTCGCTCAGTACCTTGAGGCGCTTCTCCGCAGCGTCGGTCATTTGCCGCTCGGGCGGCGCGACCATATAGGCATAGGCGCGCGTCTTGGAGCGGCCGACGCGCCCGCGCAGCTGGTACAGCTGCGCCAGCCCGAAGCGGTCGGCACGGTTGACGATGATCGTGTTGGCGGACGGGATGTCGATCCCGCTCTCGATGATCGTGGTCGAGACCAGCACCTCGAACTTCTTGTCGTAGAAGGCGCTCATCCGCTCCTCCACCTCGCTCGGTGCCATCTGGCCGTGCGCGACGACGTAGCGGATCTCGGGCACCTCGCGGCGCAGATAGTCCTCGATGTCGGGGAGGTCGGCGACGCGCGGGGTGACGAGGAAGCTCTGTCCGCCACGATAATGTTCGCGCAGCAGCGCCTCGCGCAGCACCACCGGGTCCCACGGCATGACATAGGTGCGCACCGCGAGCCGGTCGACCGGCGGGGTCTGGATCACCGACAGCTCGCGCAGCCCGCTCATCGCCATCTGCAGCGTGCGCGGGATCGGGGTCGCGGTGAGCGTCAGCATGTGGACATCGGCGCGCAGCGTCTTGAGCCGCTCCTTGTGCGTCACGCCGAAGCGCTGCTCCTCGTCGACGATCACGAGGCCGAGCCGCTTGAAGTCGATCGTCTTGGCCAGCAGCGCGTGGGTGCCGACGACGACATCGATCCCGCCGCTCGCCAGCCCGTCCTTGACGCGCTTCGCCTCGGCGGCGGGGACGAGACGGGAGAGCCGGCCGATGTTGATCGGGAAGCCCTCGAAGCGCGAGGTAAAGTTGTTGTAGTGCTGGCGCGCCAGCAGCGTCGTCGGACAGACCACCGCGACCTGCATCCCCGCCATCGCGGCCACGAAGGCGGCGCGCAGCGCGATCTCGGTCTTGCCGAACCCGACGTCTCCGACGATCAGCCGGTCCATCGGCTTGCCCGCGGAGAGATCGGCCAGCACCTCCTCGATCGCGCGGTCCTGGTCGTCGGTCTCAGTATAGGGGAAGCGATCGACGAAGGCGGGATAGCCAGCGCTGTCGGGCTCGGCGACCTCGCCCGGACGCAGCGCGCGCTCGGCCGCGACCGCGATCAGCTCGCCCGCGATCTCGCGAATCCGCTCCTTCATCCGCGACTTGCGCCGCTGCCACGCCTCGCCGCCGAGCCGGTCGAGTGCCGCGCCCTCCTCGGACGAGCCGTAGCGCGACAGCACCTCTAGGTTCTCGACCGGAATGTAGAGCTTGTCCCCCCCCGCATATTCGAGCGCGACGCAGTCGTGCGGCGCGCGCGCGACCGGCACCTGCGTCAGTCCGACATAGCGGCCGATGCCGTGATCGGTGTGGACGACGAGGTCGCCCGGCGACAGCGTCGCCAGCTCCGCCAGGAAGGCGTCGGCCGACTTGCGGCGCTTGGCGCGGCGCACCAGCCGGTCGCCCAGCATGTCCTGCTCGGTGAGCACCGCGACATCGGGCGCGGTGAAGCCGTGGTCGAGCCCGATCACCGCCATTGCCACGCCGCGGTCGGCCGCGCCGAGCGACTCCTGCCACGTCTCGGTCAGCCGCGCGCCGGTGAGGCCATGGTCCTCGAGCAGCGAGCGCAGCCGCTCGCGCGCGCCGACCGAGTAGCTGGCGAGCACCGGCTTGCGCCCGTCGCGGCGGAGCTTGGCGACATGCGCCACCACCGCCTCGTAGACGTTCGCCTGCGCCGCGCGTTCGGGCGCGAAGTCGCGCGGACCGTCGACCTGGAAGTCGAGCACGGTGGCGGACTCGGGCTCATGGAAGGCGGTGGCGAGATGCGCCGGCATCGCCGCCACCTCGCGCGCCCATTCGGCGGCGTCGAGGTAGAGCGTCTTGGCCGGGAGCGCGCGATAGCTGCCGGGCTCGGCCGCCTCGGCGCGCTTGCGGTTCTCATAATAATCCGCGATCGCGTCGAGCCGGCCCTCCGCGGCAGCGGGGGTGCCGCTGTCGCGCACCACAACCGCGTCGGCGCCGAGATGGTCCCAGACCGTCGCCAACTTCTCCTCGAACATCGGCAACCAATGCTCCATGCCGGCGAGGCGACGCCCCTCGCTCACCGCCTGGTAGAGCGGGTCGCCGGTCGCGGTGGCGCCGAAGGTCTCGCGGTAGCGCGTGCGGAAGCGCTTGACGCTGTCGTCGTCGAGCAGCGCCTCGGAGGCGGGCAGCAGCACGAAGCCGTCGAGCCGCCCCGTGGTGCGCTGGTCGGCGGGATCGAAGCTGCGCACGCTCTCGATCTCGTCGCCGAAGAAGTCGAGCCGCAGCGCCTGCTCCTCGCCGCTGGGAAAGAGGTCGACGATTCCTCCGCGCACCGCATATTCGCCCTGGTCGTGAACGGTGTCGGTGCGGACGTAGCCGTTGGCCTGGAGCAAAGCGGCGAGCCGGTCACGGTCGATCCGCGCGCCCGGCTTGAGCTCGGCGACGAGCTGGCGGAGGCGGAACGGGGTGAGCGTGCGCTGCGTCAGCGCGTTGACCGTGGTGAGCACCAGCTGCGGCGCGCGCGGCTTTTGCTGCAGGCGGTAGAGCGCGCCGATCCGCTCCGCCATGACGCGCAGCGTCGGCGAGGCGCGGTCGTAGGGCAGGCAGTCCCAGGCGGGGAGCTGGACGACCTCGAGCTCGGGCGCGAAGAAGGGCGCGGTGGCGGCGAGCCCGCGCATCTGCGCCTCGTCCGCCGCGACGAACACCGCGCGCAGCGGCGCCGCCCGGGCCAGATCCGCGAGCAGCGCGGGCAGGAAGCCGGCGGGCACGCCCGCGAGCGTCAGCGGGGTGGTGGCGCGGAGGATCTTGCTGAGGTCGGGCATTCGGGTCCTTGGTTGAAAGTTCGCGGATGCGCATGGCGGTCACAGTGGCGACGACCAGTTTCGCCCCCACCACCACGCCGTCACCCCGGACTTGTTCCGGGGCCTACCCTTCCGCATCCCTGGTGGTTGCGGCGCCTGCGGCCCGGTGGATCCCGGAACCAGTCCGGGATGACGGATGGGGAGGGCGGCGAGGAGTCACCAGCGCTCCCCTCACGGAATCGTCACGAAATCCACGCGTCGCATCACCGCCATCATCTCGCCCTCCCACTCGGGCGGGCAGGGCAAGGAGCCGATCGCCCAGCCCATGATGTCGACGTCCTGCTCCTCCAGCAGCCGCTCGAACCAGTCGAGCTGATCCGGCGTCCAGCTGGCGGCGTGCGTGTCGAAGAAGCCGCCGATCATCAGATCGGCCTCGCGCGTGCCGCGATGCCAGGCGCGGAAACGCAGGCGCTTGAGCCGGATGTCCTGGTCCACGTGATCTCCCGTCGGCCGCGCGCGGCCCGTCCATGCCATAGCAGAGCGCTGCCACGACGCCGCCGCAAGCTTTCGCTGGCGCGGCGGCGGGAGGCAGAATAGTCGGGCGCTACATAGTCATGCGACCCGAGATCCTCAATCCGCTGTTCGCCGAGGTGGCCGCGCTCAAGGGCGTCGGCCCGGCGCTCGCCAAGCCGCTCGACCGACTCGGTATCGCGCGCGTGGTCGACCTGCTGTTCCATCTGCCCTCGGGATGGGTCGACCGGGTCGCGCGCGACGAACTCGACGAAGCCGACGTCGGCCGCACGATCGCGATCACGCTCACCCCGCGCGAGTATCGCAGCGGCTCGAGCCCGCGCGCGCCGACCCGCGTGCAGGCGACCGATGCGGCGGGTAATCACGCGAGCCTGGTGTTCTTCGGCGGCGGCTCGGGCTGGGCGCGCAAGCAGCTGCCGCTCGGCGAGCCCAAGCGAGTCTCGGGCCGGCTCGACCGCTACGGCGACGCCCTCCAGATCGTCCATCCCGAGATCGGCGGCGAGGAGGAGGGCTTCCGCGCGCGCGAGTCGATCTACCCGCTGAGCGAGGGCCTGACCTCGCGCCGCCTCGCCGCTCTGGTCGAGCAGGCGCTCGCACGCGCGCCGGTGCTTGACGAGTGGATCGAGCCCAGCCTCAAGGCGCGACATGACTGGCCCGACTGGCGCGATGCGGTCGAGCGTATCCACACCGACCCAGCGGACGCGGCGGCGCGGGCACGGCTCGCCTATGACGAGCTCTTCGCCAACCAGCTCGCGCTCTCGCTGGTGCGCGCCGACACGCGCAAGCGCCGCGGGCGATCGTTGCAAGGCGACGGGCGCCTGCGCGACCTGCTGCGGCTGCCCTATCAGCTCACCGGCGCGCAAGCGCGCAGCGTGCGCGAGATCGAGGGCGACCTGGCGCAGAGCGCGCCGATGCTGCGGCTGCTTCAGGGCGATGTCGGCGCGGGCAAGACCTTGGTGGCGGCGATGGCGCTGCTGATCGCGATCGAGGCGGGCGCGCAGGGCGCCTTGCTCGCCCCGACCGAGATCCTCGCGCGCCAGCATTACGACACGCTGCGGCGGCTGTTCGCCGGCCTGCCGATCGAGATCGCGGTGTTGACCGGGCGCGACAAGGGCCGCGCGCGCGAGGCGACGCTGATGGGGCTGGCGAACGGCTCGATCCAGCTGCTGATCGGCACGCACGCGATCTTCCAGGAGGCGGTGCGCTACCGCGACCTCGGGCTGGTGGTGGTGGACGAGCAGCATCGCTTCGGCGTGGCGGAGCGGATGCTGCTCCAGGCCAAGGGCCAGACGCCGCCGCACGTGCTGGCGATGACCGCCACCCCGATCCCTCGCACGCTCACGCTCGCGCTCCACGGCGAGATGGACCAGAGCCGGCTCGACGAGATGCCGCCTGGGCGTGAGCCGATCGAGACCCGCGTCGTCTCGGAGGAGCGCATCGACGAGGTGGTCAACGCGCTCGGCCGCCACCTCGCCGAGGGAAAGCAGGCCTATTGGGTCTGCCCTTTGGTGGAGGAAAGCGCCACCAGCGACCTCCAGGCGGCGGAGGCGCGCGCTGCCTCGCTGCAGGCGCGTTTCGGCGACCGCGTCGCGTTGGTCCATGGCCGCATGCGTGGGGCGGAGAAGGACGCGGTGATGGCGCGCTTCTCCGCCAACGAGGCGGGCGTGCTGGTGGCGACGACGGTGATCGAGGTCGGCGTCGACGTGCCCAACGCGACGCTGATCGTGATCGAGCACGCCGATCGCTTCGGGCTCGCCCAGCTCCACCAGCTGCGCGGTCGCGTCGGGCGCGGTGGCGGGCGCTCGGTATGCCTGCTGCTACGCGGGGGCGCGCTCAGCGAGACGTCGCGGGCGCGGCTGGCGCTGATGCGCGAGAGCAACGACGGCTTCCGCATCGCCGAGGAGGACCTGCGGCTGCGCGGCGCGGGCGAGCTGCTCGGCACGCGCCAGTCGGGCGAGGCGATGTTCCGCCTCGCCACGCCCGAGCTGCTCGGCGAGCTGCTCCCCGCCGCGACCGACGACGCGCGGCTGCTGATCGACCGCGACGGCGGGCTCGAAGGAGCGAGGGGGCAGGCGGCGCGGGTGGCGCTCTATCTGTTCGAGCGCGAGGCGGGGGTGGCGCTGCTCCGATCGGGGTGAGCGGGCGGTGCGTAGTCTCATGCGATCGCGGCCGATTGATCGCCTCCGCGAGGCAAGGATCTTTTCGCCCGAGGGTCGAGGCGCTGTCGGTGGTCCTTCATGGAGAGGCGCGGCCTAACACCGCATCTCTCCAAGAAGTAAGGTGTACGGACCGAAGGCGGAAAGGGCGGGCGCCCGCGCTTTCGCGCGTGCCCGCCCCCGCGACGGCTCAGAAGCGAGCCCGAACCCCCGCGGTGATCGACTCCTGATGATCGTCGCGGCCGGTCTGCGCCGAGGCACCGGCGAAGATCTCGATCGCGTCGCTCGGACGATAGCCGACGCCGGCGCTTGCGGTGCCGACCAGCTCGGCGCGGCTGGCGCCGACGCCGATCAGATCGAGATCCCCGTCGCTCAGCGCGCCGACGGCCCGCACGCGCTGCCCCTGCACCTGATAGCGCGCGCCCAGGGTCACATAGGGGCGCCACGCCTCGTTCGAACGCTCGCGCCGCGCGAAGCTGAGAGCGCCGTCCGCGAAGCCGGCGACGTGGCGCTCGCGCGCGACGTCGAGAGCGAAGAGGCTGTAACCGTCCTCGTTCAGCACACCGCGCGTGGTGCGGACATAGGTCAGACCCACGCGCGGCGTGAGCGTCCAATCATGCCCCACGTCGGCGGCGTAGAAGGCGGAGAGGTCGCTGGTCATGCTGTTGAGCTTGTACCGGCTCCACACTTGTCGATCGTCGGGCAGCCAACGGTGGGTGCGCGCACGACCGCCATCGAACACCAGCGCGGCAGAGAAGCCGAAGCCCTGCTTGCTGGCATAACGACCGTGGATGCCGGTGATCAGGCTCTCGACGCGCGTCTGCGCGCCGCGGTCGACGACGTGCTGGCGGTTGGTCAGATTGCCCCCAAAGGCGCCGACCACCCAGCCATGATCGGCGAAGCCGAGGCCGCCGATCGTGCCATAGGTCTGGCCCACCGCGTTGGCGCTGCCCGCCGGCGCGTAGCCGCGCAGCGTGTGCCACTGCCCGAGCGCCTGCCCGAACGTGAACAGGCCCGCGTCATCGCCGTACGGCGCGAACGCCGCGCCACGCGCCGCCTGTGTCAGCAACAGCGCGTCGTCGGTGCCGATCTGCGTCGCCTGGGCGTATGGTTCCGGGGTGAGCCGCGCGAGCGCGGCCGCATCCGCCTCGCCCGACGCGGTCAGCAGCGTCGAAATACCGTTGAGCAGAGCCTCGCTTGCCCCATCCGCCAGCAGGTCGTTCAAGTAACCCACCGTGCCGCCCACCGTACGGCTCGCGCCCTTGGGTGCCTGGAACAGCGTCACCAGCTCGACCCCCTGCAATCCGAGGACCAGCGCGCCAGGGACGTCGGCTGCCTTGTCGATCGTAGTGAAGCGGCCGGTGGTGCCGCCCGACGCGTTGATCAGCTCGAGGGTGCGGCCGGGGCGCACCGGCCCGACCGCCACCAGCTTCAGCGTCGCCCCGGGCACGATCGACAATTTGCCGTTGACCAGGAGCTTGTCCGAGACCGGGCCGAGCTCGAACAGCGAGACCGAACCCTTGCCGAGCGCGACCTCGCCGTTCACGACCATCGTGCCGGGCGAGGCGCCCGGGCTCAGCGTGCCGGCGACGGTGATGTTGGCGTTGACCACGCCGGCCGAGCCGAACGTCGCGTCCTTGCCGACGAGGATCTCGCTGGCGGTGATCGTCGACCCCGACAGCCCGACGAGGCGGCCGCCGGTGACTTCGATCCGCCCCACGTCCGCGCGCCGCGCGATCGTCGCGAAGCCCTGGCTCACCACGAACGACTGGAAGTTCTGGACGGCGGTGAGCGCGGCGGGCGCGTCCGCGGTGCCGCCGCTGACGAGGAACCGGTTGGTCCCGACGCCGCCGTCGATCAGCCCGGTGACACGGCCCGGGCCGGTCGCGGTGAAGGTGTCGTCGCCTTTGCCGAACGTGACGTCGCCGTCGATCAGGCCGGCATTGTCGATGCGGTTGTCACCGTCGCGCAGGTCGATCGCGCCGATGATGCTGCCGGTGTTGACGATCTGGTCGTCACCATCCAAGCCGAGGATGGCACCGGGTAGATCGATATAGTCAGCACCGAGCGAACGGCGTCCTTCCTCGTCCAGCCAGATGCGCCCTCCCGCACCGCCGCGGATTGTTCCTTCGTTCGATAGGCGTAAGGCCGCGCCTGACACGATGGCGGTTGATCGATCGCCGGTAGCCTCGATCACGCCGGAAGGCGAGTTAAGGATTACGGCGGTGTAGTCTCTGCCCGAGTTGGTCCTAATCGCCGACGAGATTTTGTCGTCATCGCCATTCTCGTCGATGTGATCGGCGCCGAAGTTGCTGCTGATCCGACCGCTGTTGCTGATGTTGATGAAGCGGCTTTCATCCGGAACCGAATCGCTTTCCTCGAATGGAAATACGATGTGCAAAGCCGTCGCGTTGGCGGCGGAGGCGGTGATGGATCCGCTGTTCGTGACATTGAGGACCGCCGGCGCACCCGTGCGATCGCCGACCGATACGTCGACGATCTCGTCCGACGAACTGGAGATCGAACCGACATTCTCAAACGTCACGCCGATCGGATGAGTGGCCGCGTCGCCCTCGCCAGTATAAGATTGAAAGCCAACCTCGCCGGTGACGCTGCCGGCGTTTCGCGCTGTGATCTGCCCGGCCGTGGTGCCAAGCACGATCGCTTCGCCGTGATCTACCGTGATGTCCTTATCGTTCGAGAAGGTGATGTCGCCACGATTATCGAGGGAGTCCACGGCGGGCACCGCGGCCGGGGTATCGGGCTCCTGTGCCTGGACCTGTGTCGTGCCTGCAAGCGCCACCATCAATGCGAGAGCGCTGCCGCGGCTCGTGAGTGTCCGCAGGCGGCTCCGCCGGTAAATGGCGTCACACATTTTGTTCTCCCTTGCGATTTACCAGTAATCTCCGCTCCAATATAGATGTTTGTATGTTGAAAGGGCGCGATTCGCGTTATAGCAATCGATGTTCTGCAAAATCAGGTAAGGTGCTGACGCTACTTGAAAATACTTAATGCATTTGCTGCCGGCATGCGGGTACATAAATGATTTTCCACGTCAATGCTGCATTTGGCGGCTCGCCGCTTTGGGTAGCGACTTCTGATTGGAGGCGATGTCGGATCCCGTTCCTGCTCATCATCCTCGCTGAAATTGAGGTGTCGACGCCGCCAGGCAACAACGCTGTGCTTATGTCTTTTCGCCCTTTGCGAGGGGATTACACTGCCGGTTGGGTAGCCGCAGACCCGACACCTTCTCACGGCCTGGTGCGGCGGATCGTGTTGGCCGTGGCTCGGCGGTGGCTGCGGCGCGGCGTTGGCCGCGGCGCTGGCATTGGCTACGCTCCGGTCCGCTACGCTCACGATCGCGGGCGCGGATCAGCTCGTCACAGTGCTGGTAGCCGATCGTTCCGGGCGGTCCGCCCTAGTCAGCAGCCGCTGTCAACCGCGGGGCCCGGCGCTGACGCGGTGGTGCTCGCCGTCCATCGCGGATGCGGCGGCACTGAGCCGCCTCGCCTCAGCGCATCGCCGCGAGGGCACAGGGGTAAAGCGCGGCGGGCAGCTCCTGCGCGAACTTGGCGCCGACGCGCCCGCCCAGCGACCAGCGGATCTCGGCGGTGCGATCGCCCACAACGGGCAGCGTAAGCACGACGCGCTCGCCGCTCGCGAGCGGCGCGTCGCTGCGCGCCATGAAACCGTTGAGCGAGAGGTTCACCACCGTCACCGCATGGCGCGCGCCGGCGGCGTCGAACAGCCAGGTGCGGCACAACGTCTCGTCGCGCGGTTCGACGCGATCCTCATAGGCCATCATCGCTGAACGCGCGACCATCCGGCTTCTCCCGCTCTACCAGCGTCGCGGTTTACCGGCGGGCGGTTAATGCCGGATGAGCGGGGCGCGAAGGAAGGTGGTTAGCCCGGGTTTACCATCCCGTGGTGCTTCTTGCCCGCCGAGACCCGTACCGGCGCGCCCGCGAGCGCGATCACGGCGGCCTCGTCGCTGACCTTCTCGCCATCGACGCGCGCGCCGCCGCCCTTGATCAGCCGCCGCGCGTCGCCCTTCGATGACGCGAACCCCAACGCCACCAGCGCGTCAACCAGCGGCAGCGCGCCGCTCGCGCTGATCGACGGCAGCGCCGCGCCGCTCGTGCCCTCCTCAAAGGTGCGGCGCGCGGTCTCGGCCGCCTCCTCCGCGGCGGCGCGGCCGCGACACATCGCGGTGGCCTCGTTGGCGAGCACCTTCTTGGCCTCGTTGATCTCGGCGCCCTCCAGCGCCTCCAGCCGCGCTATCTCGTCGAGCGGCAGGTCGGTGAACAGCCGCAGGAAGCGCCCGACGTCGCGATCGTCGGTGTTGCGCCAGAACTGCCAATAATCGAAATGCGGCAGCTGGTCCTCGTGGAGCCACACCGCGCCCGCCACGGTCTTGCCCATCTTCTGCCCGTCGGCGGTGGTGAGCAGCGGCGTGGTGACGCCGTACACCTCGGTGCCGTCCATCCGCCGCGCCAGCTCGACGCCGTTGACGATGTTACCCCACTGGTCGCTGCCGCCCATCTGCAGCCGCACGCCCTGCCGCCGCGCCAGCTCGCGGAAGTCATAGCCCTGCAGGATCATGTAGTTGAATTCGAGAAAGCTGAGCGACTGCTCGCGGTCGAGCCGCAGCTTGACCGAGTCGAAGCTGAGCATGCGGTTGACGCTGAAATGCTGCCCCACCTCGCGCAGGAAGGGAATGTACTCGAGCGTGTCGAGCCACTCGGCGTTGTTGACCATCACCGCGTCGCTGGGGCCATCGCCGAAGGTCAGGAAGCGCGCGAAGATGCGCTGGATGCCCGCGATATTAGCGGCGATCACGTCCTCGCCGGCGAGCTTGCGCGCCTCGTCCTTGAAGCTGGGGTCGCCGATCTTGCCCGTGCCGCCGCCCATCAGCACCACGGGCTTGTGGCCGGTCTGCTGAAGCCGGCGAAGCAGCATGATCTGCACCAGGCTGCCAACGTGGAGCGAGGGGGCGGTCGGGTCGAAGCCGATATAGCCCGGCACCACCCCACGCCGCGCCAGCGCGTCCAGCGCGGCGGCGTCGGTGAGCTGGTGGAGATAGCCGCGCGCGGAGAGCAGCCGG
>Ga0325400_1007018_pt1 | contig 10749 bp, 10 predicted proteins | sample PopdelMetagenome_2_FD_205662 | JGI IMG/M metagenome (GOLD analysis project Ga0325400, IMG submission 205662) | Populus deltoides microbial communities from Bellville, Georgia, United States - Xylem-PdKOR-R1 | ecosystem: Host-associated > Plants > Phyllosphere > Stem > Wood/Secondary xylem...
TGGCCAGGACGCCAGTCGGAGAGCAGCGAAGCGCCGGAGGGGCTGAGAGCCACAGGATCGAAGGAGTGGCGATCGAACAAGGCGAGCGGATCCTCGTCGCGCGTGAGCCGAGCCCAAGGCACCAGAAGCGTTGCTCCTACCGATACGCGGATAGCCTTCCGGTACAGCGGGTCACAGCAATCCGCGTCGAGCAGCACCGCCGCCGCCCCGAACGCGGCCGCGTTGCGGAAGATGCCGCCCATGTTGTCGTGATTGGCGATGCCGGACAGAAGCAGCACGTCGGCCGGGCCGCGCAAGCGGGAGAGAAGCTGGTCGACATGGGGCGCGTCGACACGGCGGCCGGTCGCCAGGATGCCGCGATGCATGGCGAAGCCGGCGACGGCGTCGAGCACGGGTTGCGCGGCCACGAACACCGGCACGCCTTCGGGCAACGAAGCAACCAGCGACTGGAGGCTCGCAAGGCGTTTCTCCGCGATCAGCATGGAGAGCGGGTGGTGACGCGCACTCCCGATCAGCTTCTCGACGACTACCTTGCCTTCCGCCACGAACAGCCCGGCGCGCCCGACCAGATCGCGTTCGCGGATGTTGCGGTACGCTTCGATCCGCGGATCGTCCGGGTTCTCAATCTCGACAAGGTCCGGCACGGGCATGGCGCTCAGGCGAACAGATGCGTGACCAGGGCGTCGGGCATGACCGCCCCGGTCAGGAGCGAGCGATGGCAGACGGCGGGATCGCGTTCGAAGCACAGAAGTGCGGTCGGTCGCTCGGCGGCGAGCGCCCGGAGCTGCGCCGCTTGTGCCAGCGCTTCGGGCAATTCCAGCTGCCCGGCATAGACGCGCGCCAGCGTGGCGTGATCGCCGCGTCGGGCCGCCTCCCGGCCCTCTGCCGGGGTGCCGAGTGCCTTCAGCCCGACATAGTCGATGCCGGCCTCGCGCAGCCCGCCCGCCAGGATGTTCTTGGAGAAGCCCGGCCGGCGGGAGAGCGGCACCGCACGTATGTCGGCCAGGAGTTTGACCCCGGCCGTATGAAGCGCTGCGACGACCTCGGGCTGGGTCGCGCCCTCATAGCCGATGGTGAAGATCCGCATTGGGTCATCATGGTAGCACCGGGCGAGCAACACCACCTCGCATAGCGGAAGCAGCTGGACTCTGCCCCAGGTGGCGCGCTTGCCAAGGCCGAACCGAAGGCACAGGATCACCTCTTCAGCCGGGGGGAGGGAACGTGATGCATCGGTGCTTCGTCGCGCTGGTCGGCCTGGCGATGCTGGCTGCTCCGGCAGGTGCGCAGGGCGACGATCCGGAAGCGGTCTACAAGGCGGCGGGCGCAGCTGCCTCAAGGCCGGCGGCGACCATCGCCTACGGGCCATCTCCGCTGCAGGTTGCTGACCTGCGACTGCCGAAAGGCAAGGGGCCGTTCCCGGTCGCCATCATCATCCATGGAGGCTGCTTCATGGCCAGCGTCGACAAGTGCGAGGGCATTGCGGCCTTCGCCGACGCGCTGACCGCACGCGGCTTTGCGACCTGGAACGTGGAATATCGTCGGGTCGGTGACGTCGGGGGCGGCTGGCCGGGCAGCTTCCAGGACGTCGCTGCCGCTATAGACAAGCTGACGGACGTAGCCTCGCACTACCGGCTCGATCTCGCACGCGTGACGTTGGTCGGGCATTCCGCAGGCGCCTTCTTCGCGCTCTGGGCCGCATCGCGCAACCGCCTCGATCCGCCCTGGCGAGGCGAGAAGGTGCGGCCGGCAAGCGTCGTCGCGATCGACGGGCCGGGCGCGCTGGCGCCGTTCGTCGGGGTGGATGCCCAGGTCTGCGGCCGGCCGGTAATCGTGCCGCTGATGGGCGGGACGCCGGTCGAACGCCCGGCCGAGTACCACTTGGCGAGCCCTGAGGATCACCTGCCGTTGGGCATGACGCAGCTCTTGGTCGAGGGCGAGCTGGGTGAACTCATGAAGCCGTACGTCGCTGCGGCCAAGGCGAGCGGCGACAGCGTGCATGTGCTGGCGCCTGACAGGGCCAACCACTTCGACATCGTGACGCCCGCAACCGCGAACGGGCAGGCTGTGGTGGACTTCATCGCCACGCATGCGCTGCCGCGTAGATAACATCAGGCTGACGCTGACGGCCCCGCGATTTGCTGGAGCTGTGCGCTGCATGAACGGGTGTCCACATATGGAGGTCGCCTAGGCAGCCCCGAACGCCCGCAATCAGGTTTTCTGAGGAGCAGACCGGATCGATCATCTTGCCAGCGAGGTGGACGCCGTTTTCGCCAAGATGGACCGGGCCGACACCGCGCCTCTATCAGCCGAGCTCCGGACTGCTCGATCGCCTTCCGTAGGCTCTCAAGATAATGCTGCCGCCTCCGATACTCAAAGCTGCGACCCGTGCAGCACAAGTGCGAGCGACCGCCAGCCGGCCCCGGCGGCAGCTATCGCGCCTCAGCTGGCGGACATGCTCTTGGGGCGGCGCTTGGAGCCGTTCTGTTCGGGCGGCCGCTCCTTCTTCGGCTTACAGGCTTTCTTGCTGCTCTTCTGCCGACCCTTCGCCACACGTTCTCCTTCTTAAGGCAGCCGTCGATCGGTCCGATCTGCGCTTGAAGGGCAGCCTAACGGTTCAGCCGCCGTTGGTTCGCGGCAACCTTGCCGCTGTGCCGCAGCGCGCTGCCTGCCGCCAGCTTGGCCGCGCGCAGGCTGACCACCGCAGACGCCTTCTGGCGGGGGGGGGGGGCGTGTAGCCTGGCGCGAAGCCATGCGCCCGATGCCTTGCTGCACATGGTGGTATTTGCGATGGGCCGACGCTGGGCTCAACGGCGGGGAGGGCTGTCAGCGTCCTTTCCGCAACGTCCGCGGGTCCCACTCGTTGGTGCGCCGGCGCCGGGACATTCCCGTGACGCCATGCTCGAGGAGCTACCCCATGGGCCTGTTCACCAAGGACATCGCGACGCTGCACGACCTGTTCCTGCACCAACTACAGGACGTCTACTACGCCGAGAACCAGATCGCGAAGGCGTTGCCGAAGATGATCGCGAAGGCGACCAATCCGGAGCTGAAGGCTGGCTTCGAGACGCACCTGCGCGAGACGGAGGTGCAGATCGAGCGGCTGGAGCGCGCGTTCGAGAGCGTGGGCGAGAAGGTGAAGGGCGTCGACTGCCCGGCGATCGACGGCATCATCAAGGAGGCCAACGAGATCATCGGCGAGGTCGCCGACAAGGACGTGCTGGACGCGGCGCTGATCGCGTCGGCACAGGCGGTCGAGCATTACGAGATCACGCGCTACGGTACGCTGATCGCGTGGGGAAGGCGGATGGGCCACGCCACCGCGGTCGGCCTGTTCCAGGAGACGCTCGCGGAGGAGAAGGCCACCGACGACCGCCTCACCGCGCTCGCGGAAGGTACGGTCAACGTCGCCGCGGAGATGGTCGAGGGCTGACCACCGCCCGGCCCTGCCGCGACCCTCGACGCCGTAGCAGGGCTGGGTTGTCGCATGAGCGATGCGAGGACAAATTGACTACGCCGCGCTGGAGTGCCTCGCCTGCCCGAGCCGTCTCTAACAGTACCCGAAGTGGGACCTAGACGCGCCCCCACGCAAAAGCGTCCTGCGCCGGACAGCGCCCTCGAGCATCGTGAAAAGCCGCAGAGAAGGATGGTGCCGCCTACAGGACTCGAACCTGTGACCCCCGCATTACGAATGTGGGGGAAGCAAAGCAGAAAACCTATATGGAGCAATCGCTTAAACGTGACCCGGGTGGTCCGAACTGCGGCGACCCACACGGGACCCAGGCGGGCGGGCGCACGGTTCGGGGCGCTTTCCTTGTGAAGGCGCTTTGGCGTGGGAAAAGCCGAAATCCCGACCTGCGCTATACCTGCGGGGAACGTCGGGGCGGCTCAGTTTTCTGCCGACGCGGCGTTCTTGTTGCAGATGCTCGGCGGGCGTACGATCCCGCCAATACAGTTACCTCGCACACCCAGATGCCTGCACCGAGAAGGCTGTGCTAGAAAATAGATACAATCGCTTCAACTGGCAGAAAGACGTTCTGGCACGGGGCTGAGTGTCCGCTACCCTCTAGGCTCAGCGCTCCTGAAACCGAACGAACAGATAAAGGATTGGTGACCGAAGCAGCTTAGAGGACGAAATCCTGCGCCACAATGTGCCACTGCGTGGATGCTGAGCCGTCATAGGACCCCTGGTCAAAGCCGGGACCGTTGGACGCCCAGGTGGAGACTGCGCCATTGTCGTTTCGCCAAAGGATGTCCGCCCGGCCGTCGCCGGTAAAGTCGCCGACCTGGGCGATGTGCCAGTCGGTTGTGGCGATGCTGTTGTAGGTCCCTTGGTCAAAACCGCTGTAGTCGTTGGCGTGCCACACCGATACCGCCCCGTTGTCGTTTCTCCATAAAAGGTCGTCCCGGCCGTCCCCGTCGAAGTCGCCGATCCCGTCGATGTTCCAACTGGTGGACGTGCGCTGGGAAAATCCCCTCTCGTTGAGGGCGTGCGCATCGCCGTACGTGTTCCAAACCGCCATCACACCATTTGCATCGCGCCATAGAATGTCGGTCTTGTTATCGCCGTTGAAGTCGCCCACGCCGACGACCAGCCAACTGCCCCCAGGCGAGGCATGCGCATAGCTGTTCTCGACGAAACCGGTACCCGAAGACGACCAGACGGAGATCGCGCCGCCCGCCTGCTGCCAGAGCAGATCGTCCCGGCCGTCGCCGTCGAGGTCGCCGGTTGCGGCGATGCGCCAGCCGGCCGATACGGGCTCGGCGCGATAGTAAGTGCCGGCGTCGAACCCGCTGCCGGTCGACGCCCACACGGCCAGCGCGCCACTGCTGTTTTGATAAAGGATGTCAGACCGGCCATCGCCGTTGAAGTCGAGGCTGTCCACCGCGTGCCAGCTCCGGTCCACGGCTGCGTTGAAGGTCGCTTGAGCGAAGGACCCTACGGTGCCAGCGGGAATCGCCGACCACGTGCTGATCGAGCCGTCGATCTTCTGCCACAGGATGTCTGATCGGCCGTCGGCGTTCAGGTCGCCGTTCCCGATGCGGAACACGTCAAAGTCATCGACGAAGCCGACTGCCCGCAACTGCTCGCCAGTGTAGGTGGCAACGCCGAAATTGCTGTCGGTGACAGTGACAGAGGCGATCTCGACATGCTGTGGAGCTCGGCTCGCGAAAGCAATTCCGGATGCGAAGGTGTCACCCGAAGCCGAGAAGGTGAAGTGTGCCTGTGGCACGTCAACTTTATAGAAGTAACCCGACTCGATAGTGCTGTTTCCAAAATAAGGGTTAGCTATATCCAGCTGAGTGATGCCGTAGTCTCGGTCGTACAAGATTGTTGGAGGTGAGCGGCCGCCCGCTTGTTCCACCGCGCCCCTCACGGAAACTGGATCGGCCAACGTAACCACGATGGAGCGGATTGTAGCGCCTGGGTCGCTAACGTGCGCGGACAGGACCAGCGGGGTGGGGCCGCGCTGATGCGTGGCGGCGAGGCCGGTCAGCACGGGCATGGTGGCCGGCAGCAGGGTGATGGTGGTCGGGCCATCGGCCGCGACCGCAGCGGCATCCAGGCTGGTCACCCGGCCGCTGGCCTGAGTAACGAGGCCCGAGACGATATGATAGTCGCCCAACCCCGCCGCCTTGCTGATCTGCAGCATGGGATCGGCCAAGAAACCGTCCGGCCCGCGCTTGAATTCGAACTCGCTGACAAGGCCGCCCGTCGTTAGTATAGATCGATCCAGCTGCAGCTTCACGTCCAGGACATCGTCATGGGTGCTGCTGTTGTACGACGGAAAGACGTTCGCGAATAGCCGTGTCGCGTCCTGCTGGAGCACGAGGCTCGTGCTAAGCGAGAAGTTGATGTCGAAAGATTCGTCAGAGTCCGCCATCGCGACAGCCTTTTCACGCCGGGTGAGCATCGGTCATCGGCACCGTCGCCAAGCCGGCTTCATGATCAAGCCCTTAGCAACATTTTCCGTCCGGTCACAATGCCTTGCCGCCCTGCTCGGGTGCTCTCCCGAGGTTGGCGCGGATTGAGACGCTGCTAAGGAAAGGCGCGCTCTAGCGGCGGATTGCGACGGGGATGACCAGCAGACCTCGAAGGAGATCGTCAACCGGGGCGCCTACTGTACCGTGCGGTCCTTCCAGCTTCGGAAGTCGTTGCGGGAGGCGGCAGCTTGAATCCAAGGCGTGCGCGACGGGGGCATGGTTGGTCCACCCGGCGGGGCGAGCCCGGACGGCCACTGCGCGATTGCCTCGTTCCACCTGGCTCTGAGCAGCTTGGCGTCCGAGATGACGGTCTGCGGTGCAATCGTGAGCAAACGGGTGCAGCCCATGGAGTAGCCAAGCAGCAGCGCTCCGCACCCGTCTATGCTCACGCCGTAACCAATCCCGTCCGTGTAGCTTGCCCCGGACATACGGACAGCGGCGCACAGCTCCTCCCGATCGGTGAGTAGCCACCAGTGGTTTGGTGCGCGGCTAAAATATCCCGGAAAACCACGTATTCCGGACAAAATCCTCGCCGAAGGCGATAAGCTGGCCTTCGACACGATCGACGAACGGAAATGTGATGACTACAGCCGGCGTGTCTCCCTACCTTGACTGCTGCACCTAAGCGGAAGTTCGCTTCCACCTATCGTCGCCGTCCTGCCGAGCCGCGCAGCTGCCCCCAAGGTCGAGCACTGACAGTGCTCGCGGGTCCTTAATCCGGTAAGCGCTGCAATCTCCAGCAACGCCATTGCTATGGACGCCCAGCCCCGCGCGGGCTGAGCGGGTCGTACGCCACGCGGCGGAAGCGGGCTTTGGCGAGCGCGGTCATGGCTGCGCCCATGCAGCGCCAAGGGGTCTGGAGGTCGTAGCGCAGCGTGGCGCGCGGCGTAGATGCTCTACGCGGCCGCAGGGCGCTGGCGAGCGCCTCTTCCGCCACCGGCGCCGCGTCCACGCTGTACCGGCACGGAAAGCTCGGCGAGACGCTGACGACGACCGGCGCGTGCGAGACAGCTACGGCCAGCAACACCGTCCCGATCATGTCACCTCCTCCTCTTGCGCTTGGTGCTGTCGCGATGGTCAGGTCACCGACGCTATTTGGACCCGCCGACCAAGGCTCACGTGCTCCTCGACGGCGTAGCCGAGCCGCTCGTAGAACCGCACGACAGCCTCGTTCGTCGACCTGACCTGGAGGTTGACCTTGCAGCACCCTAGCGCGAGCAGCGCCCGCTCGGCGTGCCGCACGAGCGCGGTCCCGAGGCCTCAGCGCCGATCCGACCGGCGCACAGCCACGGAGTAGAGCCAGCCCCGGTGCCCGTCGTAGCCCGCCATAACCGAGCCCACGATCTCGGCGCCCTCGGCCCCACGAACAGGAGGTCGGGCTGGAAGGCGCGCTTGGCCGGAACGGCGCGCTCGGCACGGTTCCACGGCGGGTCGGCCGGGAACGCCTCCTTCCAGAGTGCGTCCAGGCCCTCGAAGTCTGCATCTTCGTAGCGCCTGATGCTCAAGCCTTCCCTCCTGCGCTCCCGGAGCGGTAGTATTACCGATCACGGCCGAGACGATAAACCGTGAACTCGCTCAAGACCGTCAGCTATCCGCTGATGGTGCCTCCTGCATGGAGCGGCAAAGCGCGGCGAGAGTCGTGCTGTAGAAGTGTCGGACGCCCTTGTGGTACCAGCAGAGATGCTGCTTCACGTAAGCCTGACGGACCTCCTCGTCCGAGACTACGATGAGGCGATCGCCTTCTATGTCGACAGGCTCGGCTTCGAGCTTCGGGAGGACACGCCGTTAGCGGACGGTAAGCGGTGGGTCGTGGTGACACCGCCGAGCGGCCGATCAGGCCTGCTGCTGGCGCGGGCGGCGGGCGACCAGAGCGGCGGCCGGGTGTTCCTGTTTCTCGAGACGAACGACTTCGCCCGGGACCACCGCGCGTTCGCGGAGCGGGGCGTGCGATTCTTGGAAGAGCCCCGTCAAGAGCCGGACGGTATCGTGGCGGTGTTCGAGGACCTTTACGGAAATCGCTGGGACCTCGTTGAGCCCACGTTGCGCAGTGATGGCGGCAACCAGGCGGCGGAAGTCGGGGGCGCCGCAGGCGGGTAGGCCTGGTGTCAGCTAGGGCCGGCGATCTCCGGACCGAAGCTGATGCGGAAGTCTGATCGGCATTCCTCAATCAGCTCCGCCAGCAGTGCGTGTGCCGCCTCCGGCGCCTGGTTCGCGTCCAGGTCGTCGCGCAGGCCCTGCATCGCGTTGAGCATGCTCCGGTAGTAGTCGCGGGCTGGAGAAGCTGCCATGGGACGCGGCTATAGCCTCGAGGCGGTCGGACCGCTTTACCAAACATCGCCGGCCGGCCGTCGCCCGCTGCACCGCGCGGCGCGCCCCAGCTTTGACGTCCCGGCGGTCTTGTCGGTGTGCTTCGGCGGCTGGGGCCCGAGGGCGCTCGCGGCGGGGGCGGCATGGCAAAACCACGGGCGTCGATGCGGCGGGCTAGGCAGTGCTTCCTCAAATCCTTGGCGGGCCGCTCCGGGGCGGCGGGGAGTGGACGTCGGCGGCGCGCGGCGGCGGTGCGGCCCGGGGCGCGCGCATCCTGCTCGGCGGCCGCAGCAGGAGGGAGCAAAGGGGGCGCGGTGTCTGGCCGCCCCTTCACCTCTTTCCAGCGGGCCGCGCGTGGGGCCGCTTCGCGCGGTACCAATGGCGCTGGCCGGCTTCAGCCAGCCGGCTCAGCGCCCGAAGTCGTTGCGGTAATAGAAGCGCGCCAGCTCTCCAGCTCTCCAGCCGACGCGAGCCGCACCCACGGCAGGTCGAGGCCGTCCAGCATGTCTCGGTAGCGCCCCGGGTTGACCCTAGCCTCCACGGCGATGTGTCGCACCATGTCTCACTTGACGTTGTCGCGGCCGCCCTACGGCGTCCCCCGCCGGTCGCGCTCGAACTAGCAGCGGCGCAGGTTTACCGTGGTGGGGCGGAGCAGGGGGTTGCGCGACCTGGACGCCGCCTCCCGCAGCCGCGCCGCCTCGTCCGCGGTGAGGTAGCGCTCGCGCGCGTTGTCGACCTGCTTGCGCTCGACCGCCTGCGCCGGCTTCGCCTCGCAGCCGGCGACGCCCCAGCGCTTGCCCAGCACGAACGACCGGGACAGGATCATGCGCAGCTTCTCGACCGTCGCGGGGGCGAGGCCCTCGTCCCGCTTGGCCTTCAGCCAGTGGGCGACCGCGCGGCCGTCGATGTCGGTCAGCCGCGTGCGCCCCCATCTGGGCACGATGTGCTTGCGCATGTAGCCCTCGGTCGTCGAGAACGAGCGCTGGGTGAGCTCCGCGTCCACCATGTGCTGGGCGGCCAGCTCGGCGTAGGTCGGCACCGCGCGCGCCTCGGCCTTGGCGGCCGACGGGTCCCCTCCCATCACCACGTCGGACCGGAGCCGCTCCGCTGCCTTGCGGGCGTTCGCGAACGTGACGTCGCCGCAGGTGGCGATCTTGTGCTGCTTCTGCCGGCCTTCCTGGTCGTATCGGAGGTAGTATGTTTTCCCTCCCGTCGAGCGGCATTCCAGCACGAACCCGGTCACGGCCGTGTCGTAGTAGTCTGGACGCTTCTTACCTTCCTCGCATTGCGCGGCGAGGCAGAAGGCGTGGTCGAGCTTCACCTTGGGCATTCTTGCTTCCTTTCTGAAAGTGGGATGGCCGCGCCGCCGCAGAGGCGCCCGAGGGCGCACGCCGGGCGGGCAGCATGGGTGGGGCATCAACGGCCCCGCGCCGCGCGCAGGCGGTGCCCAGGCACTGCCCAGGCAGGCCCGAGGCGGGCCGTTTCGGCTGCGGCGGCGCGCGGCACCGGGTGGGGGGAGCGGCGGCACCGACGCAATCCGCGCGGGGAGCCGGGGCAAAAGGGGCGAAACAGGCCTCGCTCCCTTCGCCCCTTTTCCTCCGGCCCCCGCGGCAGATCGATCCGGAGCCGGGCAGCGACGCGCGGCGGGAGCGACCCCACCGCGAGCCGTCCCGCGGCCGCTACGCCGGCCGGACTACCCAGGTCGTGCGGCGGGAGTCGGGCCCCGGGCTGACCGTCAAGCCGTCGGCGACCTGCCCGACGCGCTGGCGCAAGTACCAACCGAGCTTACCGCGGTTGATCTTACCGCCGTCCGTGACTGACAGCTCCATCAGCGCGTCCTCCAAGTCCTCGTGCATGCGGACCTTCTCCATCACCTCGCGGACTATCGTCGGTTTGCCGCCGAAGATTCGACCCAGAGGCGCAGCATCCGCCCGTGCTGCTCGATGTCCGGATCGTGCTCCACCTGCCGGATCAGGCTCGCCGCCGGATCGGACACGCCGAGCCACAGCAGCGGCTAGCGGACCATCGCGGACCAGTCGTCGAAGTTGACGATGTTGCTCGCTTCCGTTTGGGGCCGCCTGCCGCCTGGTGCGCCCGCGCGATGGTTAGCGCGGCCGCCACCGCCTCACCCCGCCGCCGGCGCATGAACTCCATCGGGTCGCCGCTGAAGGTGCGGAGCGCCGCAATGCCCTCGGGCGCCAAGCGGATGGTGACCACGCGCCGGCTCAGGTCGCGCGCTGGCCGGATGTTGTTGCCGGTCCCCATGACGAAGGGTGCGGGTGGGCGCCGTCGCGGTCCGGCTGGAGCCGAGGAGGCGCTCGGTGATCGTCTGTTGGTCAGCGCCTTGTTGATCGCGGTGTGCGGCTTCCAGTCGTGCTGCATGTCGTCGAAGATCACGACCGCCGGCTTGCCTAGTAGGATCGCGAGAATGACTTAGTCGCCTCCTCCTGCGTGGCGGGG
>Ga0325400_1007020_pt1 | contig 10748 bp, 11 predicted proteins | sample PopdelMetagenome_2_FD_205662 | JGI IMG/M metagenome (GOLD analysis project Ga0325400, IMG submission 205662) | Populus deltoides microbial communities from Bellville, Georgia, United States - Xylem-PdKOR-R1 | ecosystem: Host-associated > Plants > Phyllosphere > Stem > Wood/Secondary xylem...
AAAGTAGGTTGGCTTTCTTTCGGAAGTGTGGAAGTGAGGACACAGTGGTATGTTTTATTCACATAGATGATCACTCATTTTGAAACCTCAATCTGGAAGAGAATATTGTGAGCTGGTTGAGAAATGTCATTAAATTGTACTCGTACAAGCTTTAAATCCATTTTATTAAATGAAATCCATTTTATCCGCCTTTGAATAAATTTACTTCAAAGAGTTTTTCCACCTTATGAAATTTTCAATATAAACGGTTCACTTTCTTGAATTTTTTGTGTTCAGTGGATTTATTATGATAGAATGTATATATAGGAAATATTATAGGCACTACTCTAGTATTGTAATCTTTACCTTAACTATTATATATTGCCCTACACATATAAATAGAAAAGAATTGGCTAACTAAAGGTTAAGCCTCCTACTTTTTCTTAACTTGGTATCAGAGCCTTCTGCCATCAGAACTCCTCTCACCCTCTCTCAAATGGATTCTATTGTTGTTGTTGTTGCTGACTTCACCCTTCACACCGGCATTGCAACCCAGACGGCCAGCCACCCACAAGCTATTGTCAGTGGTGTTCTTCCACAGCAGCAGCCTCCTTCGCTTGCAGAACACATCAATAACTATTCTTCTCATGTTTCTGTCATTCATCTTCATATTATGGGAACATCAACTCCAGCCATAGTAGTTTATCCAACATCTAAGAAGTTGTTTCGTTGAAACTTACAAACACAAATTATCTCTATTAGCGAATGCAGATGAAGTCATATCTTCTTAGACAAAGCGTTTTTCATTTTATTGATGGCTCGGTGTCGTGTCCTCCATCTCATGAACCAACACGTTACACCTGACCTTACAACTATGACTGATTCTGCATCATATCTTGGTAATGATCATTTTGCATGTTAGTGATGGTAAGGGCCTTGCCATATTATATATTGGACATAACACATTTCATTCCCCAAAACACATTTTTAAATTATTTAATGTTCTTCACATGCTTTATATTACCAAACCGCTACTTTCTATTCAAAAATTTTATCGCGATAATCATGTTTATTTTGAATTTCACACTTCTGTGTTTTATGTCAATGATCTCATCACCATTAAAGTGCTCCTTTCGAGTCAGAGTAGTGATGGTCTCAATGTCCTATCTAAGTCTTTTGCCACATCAATCCCTCAAGTGTATTGGTCTCCTTGCATCTCTATGACTGTTGATCTGTGGCATCATCGTTTGGGTCATCCTACTTCCTGCATTTTGAATTTGTTAGTTTCCAAAAATAAACTAGTTTGTACTTCTAGATGCTCTCTTACTCAATGTCAAGCTTATCTACTAGACAAGTCGTTGCATCTGTCGTAGAGACCTACGGGTCACAAAACTATTGCCCCACTTGATTTAATATTTAGTGATGTTTGGGGCCCTACTCTTATGTTTTTTTCTGATGGTTTTTGTTACTTTGTTATTTTTATTGATGCGGAATACCAAACATATATGGTATTACCCTCTTGTTGCAAAATCTGATATGTTCTCTACTTTTCATTGTTTTTAAACATTTGTTGAGTGTCAATTTTCACATAAAATTAAATCTATCCAAACTGATTGAGATGGTGAATATTGTAAGTTACATCAATTCTTTCATGCTATTGGTATTCATCACAGGTTAATTTGTCCTCATGCCCATGAACAGAATGGCACCGTTGAGCGTCGTTATCGGCACATTATCGAAACTGGCATCACCCTTCTAGGCCAATGTAGTGCACCATTACGACTTTGGAACTATGTTTTTGAATCATCGGCATATCTTATTAATCATGCCTATTTTTGTTCTCCAAAAAAAATCTTTGTTTGAGTGTATGTTTCGTCATACTCCTGATTATAACTTTCTAAGTACTTTTAAGTGTCTGTATTTCCCTTTTTGGCGTTCATATCATGCTCATAAGTTGGATTTTTGTTCCTATCCATGTGTGTTCTTAGGATATAATTCTTCTCATTTTGGTTATCGTTGTCTTGACTTAGCATCTCAACGTATTTATATCTCTCGTCATGTTAGTTTTCATGAAGATGTGTTTTCTTTAGTGAATTTTAAACAGATAACACAACAACCGATTACCCAACCACAACCTACACGCCTCTCAACCTTGAATCCTCCCCAAAACTTTCAGCGTACTATCCCACAAACTCGCCAAACCAGCACCCTTGACTTGTCATCTATCGCACCTTTTCTAACCCACCACTTGCCCACCGGGTCTGCAACCATTTCATCGCCACCCAGCCCTGTTATACTGTCACCATCTGCTTGTTTTTATAATAATCATTATGCAGGAATAGGTTCTCCCTCTACAAAAGTTCATGCTTCCAGGTCTATTACTATAGAACAGACCGATTCTGCAACAGGTTCTCCGTTGTCTGCTGTGCAATCCGGCCCCTCGACAGGTTCCCCAACAGATCTACAACTCTGTGTTGATCTCTCCTTATATCCTCTCCAACATCTCACAGATACAGGTTCTTCTTCCCCTTGACCTGCTGCTCGTTAACATCACATGGCCCTCAGTCCTCGGCAGCCGAAAACAACACTATTAACAGCGTCTGTCACCGTCATTGATCCTTTAATGTGTCGGGTAGTGTCTCCTCCTAACCAAGAACCCATTACTTTTACTGATGCTAATATGAGGTCTGGCATAGTACTATGCGCGAGGAAATTCAGGCCTTGCGCACTAACAAAACTTAGACCTTGGTTCCCTTTCATCCATCAATGAATATTGTTAGTAGTCGGTGGGTGTACATAATAAAACATCGGGTTGATGGCAACATTGAGAGGTATAAGGCGTGCCTAGTTGCTGGAGGCTTTACTCAACAAGAAGGTATTGATTACTTTGAAACTTTCAGTCTTGTTATCAAGCAGGCGACAGTCAGACTAGTCTTCTCCATTGTAATTTCACGTGATTGGAAGATTCATCAGCTTGATATCCATAATGTCTTTCTCAATAGAGTTCTTGATTAAGAGATCTACATGAAACAACCTTCAGGTTTTGTTGATTTTGCCCTTCCCTCTCATGTGTGTAGATTGTATAAGTCTCTATATGGTTTAAAACAGGCTCCGCAGGCTTGGTACACTCATCTGAATGATTTTTTGCTTTTTATTGGTTTTCGTGCTTCCAAGGTTGACACCTTCTTATTTATCTTCTCTGTTGGTACTGACATCTATTTTCTCCTAGTTTATGTTGATGATAATCTGCTTATGAGTGGCAACTCTAGTATGCTTAAACGCCTAATACAGTTGTTGAGCTCAGAGTTTAAGCTTCATGACTTAGATGTTGTTCATTATTTTTGGGCATTGAGGTTCAGGAAAGAGAAAACTCAAGAAAAAAAAAAGATGTACAGGTTGAAAATTAAAAAAAAAATTCTCACAGCCAAGGTACAAGGTAAGATTGGTTGTGACAGGTTTTGGTCAGAAGAAAGGTATTGATTTTAAAGAAATCTTTTCACCAATGGTTGAGATGTCTTCAATCCAATTTGTGCTTAGTTTAGCAGCAAATTTGAATCTTGAAGTTGAATAGGTTGTTAGATGAGAAGATCTACATGGAGCAATCTGAAGGGTTTGAAGCGAAAAGCAAAAAGCAACTAGTTTGCATGAAGAAAAAGAGTTTGTATGGGTTGAAGCAAATTAAGGCAGTGGTATAAGAAGTTTAATTCTTTCATAGTGGAGCATGGTTATGATAAGACCACTTATGATCATTGTGTGTTTATAAAAAGGTTTCATGATGGTAACTTTATTATTCTCTTGATATATATGGATGATATGTTGAATGTTGGTCATGATGCTAAGAAGATTCAAAGTTTGAAGGGAGAGTTAAGTATGTATTTTACAATGAAAAACTTAAAACTAAAAAAAAACAAATTATTTACATGATGACTAAGCATGATAAGAAGAATGGAAAACTTTGGCTATCTCAAGAAAGATATGTTCAAAATATATTGAAGAGGTTCAACATGACAAGTCCAAATCTATTAGTTCTCTACTTGCAAGCCACTTTAAGTTAAGTTCTTAACAATGTCTTTTAAGTGATGAAGAAATAAATGAGATGACCTTATACATTCGCAGTAAGTAGCTTGATGTATGTTATGGTTTTGTACAAGGTTAGATATAGTTCATGTTATTGGTATGGTCAATAGATTCCTCTTTAATCCTGAAGAGAACATTGGTTAATGATGAAATGGATACTTATATATCTCAAAGGTACTTCTACTTATAGTTTATGTTTTGCCAATGATAAACCTATATTAGATGGATACACAGATGCATATATGGCTGGTGATATTGATTTTAAAAAGTCCATATTAGGATAGTTAACAACCTTTGTAGGGGGAGGAGCAATTTCATGGCAATCCAGGTTGTAAAAATATGTTACATTATCTACTACAAGTGCTAAATGCATTGCTTTTACTGAAGGGGGGAAAATAGTTATTATGGATGAAAAAATTCTTGCATGAACTTTGTCTAGTGCAAGAGAACTTTATGTTGCACTGTGACAGTCAGTGTGCAATTCATCTTAGTAAGCATCCTACTTTTCATTTTTTATCAAAGCACATTAAAGTTGGATACTAATGGATTCGAGATGCTATAGAGATGAAGTTCTTTGTTGTTGAGAAGATCCATACCGATGACAATGTGTTAGATGTGATGACCAAGCCTTTTCTAAAACGGAAACTTGAGTTTTGTAAAAAGGCAAACGAGCTTAGTAGAGCTCCCTAAATGAGTCGGGAGGTGGTGAATTTCTTACATGATACGTGAAAGGGGGATTTATTAGGTGGTCCTGCTCTATGTGAAGTGGACCACCACATATATAAAATGAAAGAAAAGATTGAGCAGAAATTTGTCAGCTTAAGCATAGTTTGTTTAATCTCTGATTTGCAACTCATTTACTATTAGATCAAGCTGAAATTTTAAAATAAATTCCAGATGCATAACCTTTCATTACATACGGTTGGATTGAAGATTGGAGCTGTCTAAGTTAGTTGTTTCATCATAAAATGAAGTTGTTAGTTTTGTGAGGATTTCCGAACTTTTTCTCTTTAATTTTGTTGTATTCTAAGAATATGTTATTCTTGATGAATTATATGTCATAGTCCTTAGTTTTAACTAAGAAAGATCACTTTTTTATTTCATTATTTGTTGACAGTAAAAGTTTTAAGGATAATTAAGGTCCTATGGTTTTTTCCACATCAAATTTTCCACGTGAAAAGTCTTGGTGTTGATTTGTTGTGATTGGTTATTTAATTTTATTGCTTTATTAATCCTATTTTAATTGTACAAAAAAAAATTGAAACTTGTGAATTATAAATTTAGTTATATTAGTGATTTTTCACAAATCAAACAGGTTTAAAGGTATTTTTGTGTTAAATTAACAGGAAATTGCATGTGATATCTTATTTATTATTCCTCAAAGCTTTTCAAAGTAACACAGTTCAAACAAGCATCCTTGGATCATAAAGCAAGTGGGCAATTTTGAAATAGGCATAGTAACTCTTGCATCAATAATCAAATCATTAATACCAATTCAAGGGGAAGAACATTCATTGGTAAAAGGGACATACAGTATAATGATATTCCTGCCGCTGCCAGACTTCAAATTCCTTCTTTTGCTACTGACAATAAAGGGCAGCATCTCCCTGCCATAAAACAAGCCCAAACAATTCTCTAATCAGCATTACAAGATTCTCCTAATCAGATGGTTAATTTTAATTTCTTGCACTAATTCGTTAACTCTAGCCAAAACATGGCAACATTGCAAAACACTGCTAGTAGTGATGTTCGCCAAAGAGCATAGATGCGTTCACATTCCTGGAAAAAGATGGAGAATAGCATCTTTAATCTTGTTTAAAATTGCTTTTGAATTGGTCAATAAACAGAGCAGCATAAAGAAAACGAAACTACACTTTCTCTAACTGTAAAAATCACAGCAATATAACTGGTGGTCTAGTGGTAAGAGTTTGATATTAAAAGGTTTATTTTCCCTGTGATCTCAAGTTTGAGCCCTGTGGTTGCTAATATGATAGCCGCTGGAGACTTACATAGTCGTTAACTTCAGGACCCATAGGATTAGTCGAGGCACGCGCAAACTGATCCGGACACTCACGTTAATTAAAAAAATCACAGCAATATGACATTACACGCAGTTAATGCAATGGAAAAACTTCAAGAAGGTGCATCCATTCGATTGCATGCATGATGAAAATAGCAAACTCGACTCGACTGAAAAAGTATTAGCTCCAAAATCCCAACTTGTAGAATTTATTTATTTTTTTCTACTATTGTGATGATAAATCATGAAATACGTACAGGGCAAGGATCCAATAACGCCTAAGAGCAATTGCTAAGCACATGTCTGCAATTCTAGTGGTAAGAATTATACGATAATTATGACGACAGCCCTACTGGAAATTAATATTGTAAAAGCTCCGACAACCTTTTTTTTGGTTGCAGTCCGATTCATGCATATATAGTAATAAGAGCACAGCTCAGACTTCAAAACTACTATTATTCATGAATCCCACATTAACGAAAGGGAGAGCGAATCTATACATATCAAGACGATTCAAGAGCCGTACAGTGACTTTGTAAGGTCCTTTCAAAAGCAAAACAAGCCCACTGACTCTCAAGACAAAGCTTTCTGTAAACTTTGTTTGGTCTGTACCAAAAATCATACGCACATATATACGTATATGGCACTCTGAAAGAGACACAGATACCAGAAAGACAAAAGAGCTTTTGGGATTACCTTTTGGGTATTTTCGCTTTGTTAACGTCATTTAAAAACAATATTGGCCAAATAATAAAGGGTAGAAAACATTTTGATAAAATAACATAATTTGGTATATATTGCAATTGAAAAATGAGATATTTTAAGTTGTGTCAATTAAAAAATATAATATTTAAAGTTTGCATGATTGAGAAACGGGACATTGTAAATAAATTGTTAAATGAACCGGAACAAATTACAATATATGTAGAGGAGAGAAAAGAAAAAAATAAATAAATAAAAAGACTCTAGAGATAAAGAAATTTTAATTATAACACAATTAATATCATTAAAAAGATCTTGATGAGATAAATCTAACAACACCAATAAAATAAGTTGCATGCTTTACCTGAAGGCAGATAAACAATTACAATGAAGGGGAAAAGAGAAAAAAAAAAGATTTTATAGACACATTAAAATTCTGATGATAATATAGCACTGTTATAGTGTCAATTAAAAAAATTCAATATCAACACCACCACCAATATATCATATTGAATCTTCAAAGATGTCATCATCAATATAGTGTAAATTATATAAAAAAAAATCAACACGAACACCTACAAATAAAGTGCTAATTTAAAAACCACCAATATATCATATTGAATCTTCAAAGATGCCATCATCAATATAGTGTAAATTATAAAAAAAAAAAATCAACAAGAACACCTACAAATAAAGTGCTAATTTAAAAACCACCAATATATCATATTAAATCTTCAAAGATGTCATCATCAATATAGTGTAAATTATAAAAAATTCAACAAGAACATCTACAAATAAAGTGCTAATTTAAAAACCACCAATATATTATATTGAATCTTTAAAGATATCATCATCAATATAGTGTAAATTATAAAAAATTCAACACGAACACCTACAATAAAGTGCTAATTTAAAAAAAATTATTTTATTTTATTCTCTCTGTTTTTTTAGCAGAAGTTTTTGAACTTCTTTCTTTATATGATCATCTCAAGCCATAGACTTTCTTTTTATTCATTGTGCGCCTTTAATTTTGGCTAAATTTTCACATATTTCATGCAATTCAAGTTCATTAAGGTACCAGCTTCGATACTATGGTTTAAACGTTTATTAATAAAAAATTTGAATTAAAAATTTATTAAAATAAAAAAAATTGAATATTTTATAATAGTTTTAATATCTTCCATAAAAAAAACTGCAAAACTCATCACTTTTAATACTTTAAATCGCGTTATCAAAATTAAATGTAGCCACATGTAAACTTCCAGTGAACAAATATACCTTACCAACACAAATTAAATCTACGAGGTTTAATATGCCAATGGTGGAGTACATGTGTTTGATTCAACCAATTACCAAAATTTGAGTGATTATTCCCATCGTTATTAAACTAGATTTAGTTGCTTGAGTCTCAGATCTGGTTTTTAGCCTTCACTGGGCATAAAAAATTTTATTTTTGAGTTGACTTGATTAACATGGAGAGTTAACTTACAATAAGATAGACATAGTTAAAAATTCAATTAATTTTATAAAAAAATAATATTTTAAAATAATATCATTTTAATTTAAAAAAAAAATTAATTGGTCCATGGCAATCGAAGTTAACCCACTCAAACGATAACATGAGCCTTGCATTGGGTCTACCCTAGGTCAATTTAATAATTAATAGTCAACTTAGTTGTGCTCCATCACGAGTAGAATATGAAGTTAATTTGTAAAGCAAAAAATTATATAGGAGATGTTAATTTTTTTTCAACATCAAGAAATGTGTTAATTATGAAATGAAAATTTGAAACATGTAATTAATAAAAATAAATTGAGAATTACAAGCGCTAATAAATATTAAAAAAGATTTGTTAATAATAATCAAAAATAAATTGAAAAGTTAAGAAATAGATACAAATTAAAATATATAATTTTTTATGTCGTGAGAAGTTTTTCGATTTTTCTCAGGTAATTAGATGTTAAAATATTTTTAACAAAAGTAATAATAAACAAAAACTAATTGGGCTAGGTAATCCAATTTTGCATATATTCTGGATGCATACCCATTGACAGTGTGGATTCTCGTAGTGCCAATTTTATTTTTTATTTTTTATTTATCTGATCCTTTTATATTTATTTTATTAATGATTGGTGTTGATATTTTACTTCAGGCTATCTATAAGATTCTTAAGAGATCAAGAAAATTCTGGCATTTAACTCAAACTTGATTTTGCATGATATTGTTCGAGTTTTTTTGTTTTTCAAGAGATCAAAACTCAAGGGACTCTAATTAAAAATTAATGAAAAAAGATAAATCCCTTGAAGCAAGAAAAAAATAAAAAAAAAAATAGTTGTTAGAAGACATCTCTATAAGGAGATCATGGCGCCACATACCACCTCTAATGGAAGAGGCCATCAAGACACATTAAGAGAACCGAAGGAAGACCACTTCGGAGGCTGGAACATGTTGCACGTACCGACACAATATGACGGGTCTCCCACATGCCAGCGCATGTTGGACACGTCCCAATTATTTCTTTTTGCCTTTTTAACTTTGGGTCTTGAGTGTATAAGAACTCGAATTACATTCCACGTGAGTTCAAGACCTTTTCTTTCAATTTAGGTCCTAATTATCCAAAAACTCTTTGATTTTGGCTTGAATTCCATTCAACCTAAACCCTAATGAAGAACCAACTAAGGAGAGATTAATGGCAGGGGAACGAAAAAGACACGATCAACAAGTTCAGTGTATTGTGATTGTGTGCCCATTACCCTGATTGTGATTTTTATGCTTAACTCAGGTTTACCTACGGTGATTTATAATGTGTTTTGCCTCAAAATTAAAACAATAAAAATTTTCATTGGTTATTTGAGTTTTCTTTAACCTTATAAAATCAACTTAATCATGTCCTGACAGGTCTTACTTCGATAATTTGATGCTCAACCTAAGTAGAGGGATGTATTAAAAATATAAAAATAATACACCACCCACACATTGTTTTGGGAAACATTTAGCAATGTTATTTAACTTGTTGCTACCTATCGAGTCAACTTAAAAACCCCCTAGGCCTCTTCTCTGGTCTAGGTTTGAAATTAAACATATTTTGAATTAACTTTACATGACTCGGTCAACCATGTAAATTAATATATGACTCATTCAACCAATTGAAAACTTGGATTGACAAAAACAAAACAATACAGTGTGATTTTAACATTATTTTTTAATTATTAAATCAATGATGTTTTTCATTTACCCAGGTCAAGCCAAGATAAGCCACCACACTCGTGGCCTCATTAAGCGACTCAGTTGTCTAATAACTTTAATTTTTGGAATTATTTCTTTATTCAACACTACAACATTATCCAGTTTTACCGACGGGCTAATTCCGTTGGTAAAAATAATACCGACGGAGTCACCGACGGATCACGTCCGTCGGTATAACAGTCGTCGGTAAATCCCATTTCCGTCGTTAATTCTGTCGCAAATAAAAAAAACCACCCACCGATGGAAACACCGACGGAAATACAGACGGATACGCGCGCGCCAAAAAAAAGTTTACCGCGGGAACATTACCGACGGAATACCTCCGTCGGTAATTTCAAGGGTAATTACCGACGGCATTACCGACGGAAAACCCGTCGGTAAGGATGGCATGGCTTGTAATTTTTGTTGTAACTCTCTGTGTAATACAGACGGATATTATCCGTCGGTAATGCCGTCGGTATGAAATCACCGACAGATAATATCCGTCGGCAATCCGTCGGTGAATGTGGCAAAATCACGTAATTTTTTTGCAACTCTCTGTTAAATGCCGACGGATATTATCCGTCGGTATATCCGTCGGTACTTATTTAAAATATTTAAAAAAATAATTTATTAATTGTAAAAAAACCTTGATAAACAAATAAAAATGCATTAAACATTAAAAATGTAAAAGTAATAATATTCATTACAAATTTAATGTGTTTAAAAAACAAAATTAAACTA
>Ga0325400_1007022_pt1 | contig 10745 bp, 9 predicted proteins | sample PopdelMetagenome_2_FD_205662 | JGI IMG/M metagenome (GOLD analysis project Ga0325400, IMG submission 205662) | Populus deltoides microbial communities from Bellville, Georgia, United States - Xylem-PdKOR-R1 | ecosystem: Host-associated > Plants > Phyllosphere > Stem > Wood/Secondary xylem...
GAAGGCCCGAAATCATTCTGTTAACTGCATCATGAACTCTGTTATTGACATCAAATTTATTTGATTCTGGAATATTGACTTTGTAAAGTCTCTGCAATTTGCAAAATTCGAATGCTCAATTTAAAGACTCGGTATGATTTTTCTCAATTCTAGGAGGTGCCTATATTTTTATCTGTCAAGGAGTATTAAAGAATTGATTTTTTCTCAATTCTTGCAAATACCTCATTTGACAAATAAAAATACTCCTTGGTCTTTGCATTACTTCCATACCAAAAAAATATCTCATTTTTCAAGAATCTCATAGCAAACTCATACATTATAGAATTTTTTAAATTCAACAAACATATTCTCATCATTTCTCATAAAAATCAAGTCATTAACATAAAAGGATAACAATTAGAATTTTACCTTCCTTCTTCTATTTATTTGATGTACAAAGTATCTTGAAACCTTAGTAAAATATGACTTTATCCGACTTTATCAAGCTTGTGAAGCTTGTTGTAATCCATATAAAATCTTCTTAATCTGTATTTTTTTTTTTTGTTCATGACCTTTCTTTTCACAAGCATGAGGTTGCTCAATGAAAATCTTTTCACTAAGTTCTCCATGAAGAAATGCCAACTTTATACTTAGCCAAAATAACTTTCTTATTGTTTTTGTCCCAATTCCAGCTGATGTCTTATTTAAACACTACATCTTTACTTATTAAATCTTCTAAAAAATAAAATCGTACAACTTATATGCCTTTAACTCCTCACCGACTCTAAGTAAAATGCTTCTTATACTCTTTTCATTGACATGTATCCCTTTATAATTAGAAATACAAACACGAGAAACACGTTCAAACACCCTGAAGTGATCCTCTGATGGTTTGAATCCACTCCAAGCTTTTTTTAAAGTTTTGTTCTTCATTAGAAGAGTTGGGATTTTATTGAGAACATGAAATGTCCAAATCAAAACTTTAGGCTATGAATCTTCTTCCTTGATAGCATACTTTGAACCATACTCATAATAGTTCGATTCTTCATTTTCATAACATGTTTTATTGATCCAAATCAAAACTTTGGGCTATGAATTTTCTTCCTTGATAGCATACTATGAACCATATTCATAATAGTTAGATTCTTTATTTTCACAACATGTTTTATTGAACGGTGTAGACAATAATTAATTATCTTAAAATTCCGTTCTCACTACAAAAATTAGTGAATTCAAGTTAGGTAAACTTACCCTTATGATCAGTATGAAGACCTTCTATACTCTAACTTATCTCTTTTTCAACATGATTCTTATATTTCCCAAAAGTAGTATATGTTTCTAGATTTCCAACCAAAAAATAAACCTGAAACTTACGATTATAGTCATCAATAAAACTAACCTTATACCTTTTGTTCTCGTTGGACATGGGGCTGATTGGTCTATATATTTTGTCCTTTAATTATTTTGAGCAAATAGCTTGAACATTCGATGTAAAGATATTATAACCTTTATAATTAGCCTTTTTCCAGGATGATAATTTTACATGTTTCTTAGATTTTAAGTCCTTTCTCAGATAACTGATCAAAATTTATCAAACTATTATTTAATCCTGTAATAAAGAATACTTCAGCAATAATTTGTACAAAACCATTTATCAGTATTCACACATTACATTTACCCATCACAATCATGCTTGAATTATCTCCTAATTTTACCTTTTTTTTTAAGATTTCCTTAAAATCTAAGACAAACTCCCTCTTGCCACACATGTGATTGTTGTATCCAGAATTAAGAACCCACAATTACTCTTTATAAGCTTATTTACCCCATCAATAACGTTTCTTCACTACTTTCCACATAGCTTTCTTTTGTATCTGTCTTTTTTTAGACATTCGTACTAGAAATGTCTAAGCTTATAGTAGTTCTAACATTCAACAGTGGATTTGTTAAGGCTATAGTTGCCTCCTCCTTCTCCTCTAATTCCACAATGACCTTGTCCTTTTTCTCACAAAGACTCTTCAAAAATAACCTTTAATGCATGCTCTTCCACAACATGAGTTTTCATACATTGCTCATGTACTAGAAGATTATTTTGTAACTCATCAATGGTAAGAACATTCAATTCATCTAATTCTATCCTCAATAAAACACACCGCGTGATTGTACTTGGTTGTCATAGATCTCATATCTTCTTAATCACCTTTTCTCCTGCTTTAGTGAGTTGAACTCCTTTTATTGTTGCAGGAATCCCATCTTCCACCCTGCTCTAATATTCTTTTGATCTCATGAAATTCTCCATAAGCATACACCAATAGTCATAATGACTGTAAAGAGAATGAAGAAAACAATGTTGTACTGGTTATGGTTTTTGAATTTCAGGTTTATGGATTTGGTGTAATTTTCTTAACCCTCACTAGCATTCATTTTTTTAACCCTAATGGTCATAATACCTTAAGATAGATTCATTTTTTTTTTGTTTAAATTTTAATTATGTGGTGACCAGTATACACAATATAATATATAAAATTATATTAAAAAAATTTTATTTAGAAAAGCAGTATAGAAGTTGTCTCAACTAAACTAATATGTTTGAAATCATGTTTTTAAAAATTTTAAAACTTTTTTAATTTAAAATAAATTTTTATTTATATTTTCAAATCATTTTATTATCTTTTTTCTCTGTTTTTACGGCAGAGGTTAATTATAAGAAACTCAAAAGGGCCGAGGAGAAGGAGCAAGGACAAAAACTGCTTTCTCTGCGGATACCAACGACATCTGGGCACCATTCACGTTGTCTCTCTCTCTTTTTAGTTTACTCATGATCAATATTCTCCTTGAGCCCAACTTTTTGCAGAAGATTATATCCATTTGATTTGTTAAAACTAAGTTATTCACGTCAAAACTCTGTTTTTTTCACAATCTGGTGATTAAGGGGAGAATATATAAGATATTTTAATTCACAAACCAACTCCCTTGTGTGTTACAATCCACACTGCATCGGATATGATCCAGATGTTCATCAAGAAGCTGAAGAGCAGCAATCTGTAACCAAGCAGTGAATCTAAGCACTTGCTGTTAGAGAGGCACTGTGGGCCATCATAATTGTTGCCTCCGTCCTCAATTAATTTTAATTCCCTTTCTCACCGTATTACTGTTTATATTTATTTTTGTGTTTTAAAAATATTTTAAATATTTTATTTATTTTTTGTTATTTTAAATTAATATTATTTTAGTATTTTTTAGATATGTTAATATTAAAAATAATTTTTTTAAAATAAAAAAATATTATTTTAATATATTTTAAAAAAGAACTGTTAATACATTCCCAAATATCCTTTTTAGTTTTTGACAAATATTTTCAATGGCTTTCTACGTCAAGAGAAGCGTGCACATGAAGAACTCGGACCAGCATTTTCAAAGAAAACTGAAGAATCTGACCTTCATAATTAAAAAAAAAAAAAATTTAGAAAAGAAAAGAATGTCTGTGCTGCCAATGAAGAAGGGCCAGAGAGCAGCTCTAGAAGGCGATGGGGTGTATTTGGCATCTCAAGTTGCGGAACTTACATCTCATGTCAATTCCTTAATGATGTCATACTCTTTTCTTTTCATGTTTGGTTCCTAGACTTCATTTGTTTGAAAAAAAATTGTTTTTTTTTTAAAATAAATTTAGGGAAAAGTAAATTTTTAGAAAGTGAATTTTAAAAAAGTATTTTTTGATATTTAGTAGTGTTATAGAAAATGAACTGGAAAACACTTTCCAGTGTTTGGTTTTGTTATGGAAAATGAATCGCAAAATAATTTATTAATAAATTAATTTTTTTTTCAAGTTTATCTAATATATATAAAATATTTAATCACTTACAATAAAAGAATGAAATCTAAAAAGTATAATGATAAATTGTTTTTATTATAATATATATTCATACATAGCTTATTTTATAAAATATAACTATATATGTTATATCATATTATATAGAATTAAGCTTGCGAAATATTTTTTAAGTAAAATCCATTACTACATTTTTTTCAATTTTAAAAGCTTAAAATAAGTTTTTTTAAAAAAGATAAATAGATTCAAAAAATATTTTGATAGGTTTTTTTGATAAATATTTTTTTTTATGGGTAAAGGCAATTATCCATTTAATATATATCAAATAAACATCAAGAAATAAATATAAATATCTAACATCAAACAAAGTCATGCATAAATATTAAGTTTCGATATCATATGTATACATATTAGTTCGAATTACAAACATAAATATGCTAGACCGAATTAAACAAGTAAACATACTTGTCAAATAACAAACATAGTCTGAACTCAAATTTTAAACATAGTCAAACCATTTTAGCAAGCAGGCCTGTAGTAGTGTTGGTTCATAAAATTCTGAACCCAAATTTTCCTCAAATTAGCATTTTTTGCCATAAATGCTTTTGCCATCATTTCATTTTGGACCAAATGATCAAATGCATCCCCAAGAGTAATCTCATCAAAGCCTTCAATTTTCATCACTTCCGCGTACAACGCATTAAGATCAAGTTGATTTTTGCTGAGGCTTTGAATTGCAAGTGCTACATCTCCAATCTGTTTATACAACTTTTCAACACCATCATCTTCATACATGCGATTTCTCTTCCTATGTTGCCTCTTTTGTGTACTAGAGGAAGATATCTTTTTTCCCTTAGCAGTTGCTTCATATTCCCCTTCATTTTCAATTGAAATTGATTGCTCTTCAGTGTTCTCTTCCATGTTGATATCAACATATGTTTTGACATAATTTTCGGTTGCCATGTCTTTTTCAACGACAATTACCATTGCCTCGTACATATCTAGTTTTTTGTTGAGAAACTTGTCATGATTGGGATGTGCCTGTTCATAAAGTTTAGAATATGCAATTTTTTAGTTCATTGTATAACATTTTAGAAACAAAAGTAAATATTAAAATTACAAAGAGTATACTATTTATCATACATTTACTTCTTTATCATATACATCTTTCAAAACTGTAATCATCTTCAGACAATCATCCCAGCCAAAGCCACTTTTATTTTTAAGTTTGGTTATTATACCCCATTCTTTTTTCACAGTCTTAAGATGATTGTCCATATGCTTAGGCTCGCATCGCACGTTGAACTTTTGACTGATTTCTGTAGCCACCTTAACAAAAGATTATGCTTTAAATGTCAAAGAAGGTTTGTTTCCTTTAAGTGTCTCCTCAGCTAATATCTCAAGTAACATGTGTGACATAGGCTTAGACCATGTGAAGTGCTTGCCCTTGCATTTTTCATTTTGTGTGGAACTCATTTCTACAAAAAAGAAATTATAAATTTATACAAAATAAAATCATATAATATTTAGATTTAATAAATTTCATATAAAAACTACAATTAATATTTAAAAGAGAATACATAAAATACATAAGAACTTATAATAAAATCAACATCTACTCCAAATACATAACAAAGATAATACAAACTCAAGCAAGACATAATAAAAACAAACATATAAAATTAACACTCAATTACTAGTTTTTTTGAGTGTTATAATCATGCCACATGGTTGATGCAATCATTTCTCTTTTTGTTATCCATTCCCTATTCTCTTCCTTTTCCTCCCGTTGACTTAAGTTGATTGTTTGTCTAATTGGTTCACTTTCCGAACATATTTCTTCCATAAGAAAGTCATAAGGATCAACTCCCATTATGTGATTATGAATAATACAACATGCAAGCACAACATCTACTTGTGTTTCATAAGACCAAAAAGATTTTCCATCAATTGATCTAAAACGACTCTTCAAAATACCAAACCCTCACTCAATAGCGGTTCTCAATGAAGAGTGTCGAAGATTAAATAACTCCTTTTTATTTTCTGGTGAACGTTCTGTAAACTCATTCAAGTGATATCGAACTCCACGAAAAGGAGAAATGATTCCTTTTCGAATACCGTAACCAGCATCACCGAGATAATATTTCCCTACAAATTAAAAAAACCTATTACTATATTTATGTAATAAGACATTTTATATGTTTATTGCATATAATACATACTTTATTATATATCTTCTGGAATTTTTAGACCATTAGGTCTTGATAATGCATCACCTAAAACCCGTGAATCATAGGCACTTCCTTCCCAGCCAGCTAAAACATATATAAATTTCAAATCAAAAGTTATAGCTGTTAAAACATTTTGTGTTGTTTCTTCTTTTCGACCTCGAAACTTTCCTTGAATCTCAACAAGAACATTTGCAGGAATATGGGTACCATCAATTGCTCCCACAAAATAATTTATAACCTTTTCTTCAAGATATAATTACTTAATGTATAAAAATATTGGTATTGTTTTCATACCTTAAAATAAGGATAGAATCTTCAATTATTCATTATCTCTGCTGGAACTGTATCCTCTGGATCTTTAATAAGGTATTTGTATAATTAAGAACTGCTTTTAAAACAATTCTAAAGTAACGATGGATAGTTTCAACATGCTTATAATATACACCACTAATAAAATGAAATATTTGGTTTTGGCCTACAATTTGTAAGAACACTATTACTTGCTCCCTAATGAATACATTTTGAGTTGATCGTAATAGGTCACGACTTGTGAGAACATCACACAATCTATATAAGACAACAGATTTCATATGAATTTATTCAATGCAATGTCTATCACCTTGATTCAAAATGCTGTCAATATAGAATTCTCGTTGATCAATTGCATTTATACGCGATTCTCTTGGTATATAAATTCTATTTCTTTCTTGTTTAATAATAGCTACCCCTGTTGCTATCACAATTACAGCTGCTCCCATACATGCTGCTCCCATACATGCTGCATGAATTATCTTACTATCCATGACATGAAAGTGAAGTTTTCTGATAACAAAACCTAAAAATTTAGGGAAATAAATATTAAAAAAAGCATATAAAATACTTACACAATCAATACAATAAAATCGTTTTAAAAATTATACAATTCAAAGTTCACAACGATTAGAAATTGTGCAATGAAATCTATATAATTACCAGCATCGTCCCACAAATTTATCCATATGTAACAAATATAATCAAACACTAATCATAAATTAATCAAAGCAAAATAAAACAAGCACATCTATAAATATAGCAAAATAAAACAATAATTGTGGAAAAAAAACATGCTTTTTAGTGTTATCAACGTTTTTATATTTGATTCTGTTAATTCCCCTTATTAAACTTCCTCTCGGTCTCGGTGGATTCCCCTGCAATCACCTCTCATGCCCCTTCCTCTAATTCCCCTTCCCCTTCCCCGGTTTCTCCCTGTTCAGTTTCTGTCATCCCCTTCCCCTTCCCCTGTTCGGTTTCTCTAGGTTTGTGTCATCCCCTTCCCCTTCCCGCTCCTCCTTCCCAGTTCTCCTCCCTCTCTCCCCTGATTACTTCTACTGGGACTTGAAAAAAAAAGAGCAAGGGTTGATTAATTCCTTGATATGGTGGCTAATTCCAATTCTACACATTGCCTCTCTCTCTTTATGCTTCCACCCGGGATATGGTGGCTAGATCAGGGGACGGGGAAACCGGGTAGGGAATGCTTTTTGTTGGGGAAGTTTGGCCATTTTTCTTTGATTGATTCACAGTAATCTTCAGGGTAGGGATTGTCGCACGTCAAAATCCGTGCGGCGTCGGCTGGCGATTTTTTTCTTTCGTTATGCTTGATTTGATTGGTTCGTTGGAGTCACCACCTAGTAATTTATTGAAGGCTACTAGGAAACCGGTTGTACTGGTCTTGTTAGAGATTCGCGGGTAAGGGACTGGTTGTGGTTAGGGAAGATATTAGCACCCCTAACGCACCTTATCTGAGGTAAGCTGCTTCATGGCTTTGATGTGTTAAAGAAGTTTTAATAATTTTCTTTTCATCGGATATTAGAAATACGACTTACATGTAAATTCATAATTCTTAACCGTGAGCAAATCAAAATATTAAATTCTTCTTTATTCTTTGCAATTCTATCATAAATAAAAAGAAACATCCATAAAACAAATACAAATACACACATACACTATCACTATATTTCTTTTCTTTTCTTTTTGTTTTTTTTGTTACATCAACACTACAAAATTGTACAAAATCAAAACTAAACAAAAAAAACATACATTAAACACTGTTAAAACTACAAAACAGACCCAAAACATCCCGGAACAGTGTTAGAAAGCGTTCTAGAACCACTGGAATAGTGGCGGCGCGTTGCCCAACGCGCCACCGCCACTGGCAGCGCGTGGATTCATGCGCTGCCACTGATGAAGGTGGTAGAAATCGGTGGATCGGGAACCTCCTCCTCTTCTCTGTCTCCCTGTGCCGGCGGTGACCTGCAACAACAATAAAAAACGCAACAACCAGTTGATTTTAGTTTTTCTTTACTTTGTTTTCAGATCTGCGTCTCTTTCTCTTTTTCTCCGTTTCGAATCTGCTCCTCTCTACATATCAGTTCTTTTCCTTTTTGTTTCCCTTTCTCTATTTCAGGTGGTCGACTATATGACCAAGAGGGCCGCCGGCTGCTAGGCTTTTGTCGGGTCTGGCCGGCGGAGATGGAGAAGAGATCTGCTGTTGCCCGCGGCCGCTGGAGCTGTTGTGGAGATGGGAGAGGTGGCTGACAGTGTTAAGGCGGAGATATCACCGGGGAAGACCGGTCTGTGGTTCTAGTGATGATGGGGACGACTCTATGGGCGCTGCTGTGGCTGACGGAGGGAAGCTTGTCCGGTGTGTGCAGCAGCGGCTGACTTCTATGGGTGAAGAAGAAGAGCAAGCCGGCTGGGAGAGGAGAGGATATCAGGAGTGTTGGCTATAGTGGAGGGAAATGGGGGTAGGTGTGCAGGACGTGGGGATGGCTTTGGGTAGCGGCCAGGGAGAAGGGTTAGAGGCGGCTGTGAAGGGAAAAAAAAAGGCCAGCGGGAGGGGGCGGCTGCTGGATTTGAAAGTGATGGTTTAGGGTTAGGTTTCTTTTTTGTGTTTTTTTTTAATGTGTAAAATTGCCCCCCCTTTGAGTGTGTTGAGAGGACCAGGATTTATAGGCAAAAATGTTGCAAGGTTTCCAAACTTGGTCCCTCAACTTCTTTCTTTTTGTAAATTTGATTTTTCTTATTTTTTTTTGTATTTTTTGAAAATGAGCAATATCAATGTCGACTCAATGAGGAAAATCAATAATTTTAAAAATAACGCGTGAAAAGTTGAACGAGTTTGGAAGACCTTTAAAAATTTAAATTCTTTTTAGACGACGCTGAAAATGCTAAAAACGATGCAAATATATTAAAAATGTATTTTTTGGATTTTCGATGTTTTTTTGCTATTTTTGGATTTTTCTGAAAATTTACCGAAACGTGGGTCAAAAATTGGGTAGCAACAGGGATTTTGCTTTGATTTGTGGTTTGTTTGGTTCTGCCGGTTCTGCAGGATGTGAGTGAGGAAGAATGGAAAACATGTGCTTTTTATGGTTTGCTTTGTGAATTTGGGTTGTTTTGAACACACCAAATGTGACGAGGAAAGATGAAGAAGCAAACTGTGTTATGTTATTGGAAAAATATGACAGGTAGCAGATTTATCAAGAAGATGAAGAATTTATGCTATAATTCTTACAGATCTAAGAAGATAAAAACATAAAGGAGAATAAAATAAACATAAAGGAAATAATAAAGGCAAACAAATACCTAAAATGATTTAAGAGCTTCCAATTGTTCAAGAGAAATGATGCACTTGTTGCTGCTTCCCAATTGTTGATGAAAAGAGAGAGACCGTGATTTGAGAATTTGAGAAAAATATGTGTAATGAAAGAAAAGGAAAGTGTTTTCCGGTTCTTATCAAAAGGAAAACACTTTCCTTTGTTAAAGTTGTGTTTTATGTGTTGACCGGAATTAAGTTTCTGTTGACTAGTTTTTCATGTTGTTGCCAAACATGGAAAAATAAGAAAAATGAATTCCAGGAATTGGTTTTCCTAGAAACAAACAAACACTTAATATTTTACTCTGATTCTTGTATTTTATTTTCTTGTAAATTATAAGTTCTTAATTAATTTTATTTTTATCCTCGTATTTTATAATGAAATGATTAGTCAAATCTTAAACTTGGTCAAGATTAGTCAAATGATTTAAGAAGATTTAAGAAGGTATATATGTTTAAAAAATTAAAATTTTTATTTCCTATAACATCATATATCTATTGCCATGGTTTTTTTTTTTAAAAAATATTATTTTCAAAGATATATATTAAATTAAAAAAGCAAGACAAGATATACGAGAATGATTTAAAAATAAAAAAGGGAAAATACTCTCATAATATTTATATGACATTACAGGGAATAAAAATCTTTATTGAAATTTAAATTATAAATACCAAAATGTACATTGATGAATATTCATGTTGTGGGGAGCCGACATGTGGCATTGTTTAACAACGTTAATGTCAATAATCAATAGAAAATCTAACAATGACAAAAATAAAATATATAAGGATGATATTAAGATTTTGGTGTTTTGGAGAGTGATAATATTGTTTTTTTTTAATTTTTTTTGTATGTAAATATATTAAAATAATATATTTTTTTTATTTTTTAAAAAATTATTTTTATATCAACAAACATAAAAAAAAAATAAAACTTTTTTTTTTTCAAAATTTACAACCGGGGAAAAGATTGGTAGAAGTACCTTTAAATATAAAAGGAAGAATGCAAGGACATGAGACAGCATCAATCCAAAATCTTAAGGTTCTGACTCATGTGATCAGAACTATCTTC
>Ga0325400_1007024_pt1 | contig 10744 bp, 9 predicted proteins | sample PopdelMetagenome_2_FD_205662 | JGI IMG/M metagenome (GOLD analysis project Ga0325400, IMG submission 205662) | Populus deltoides microbial communities from Bellville, Georgia, United States - Xylem-PdKOR-R1 | ecosystem: Host-associated > Plants > Phyllosphere > Stem > Wood/Secondary xylem...
AGGAAAGCGGCACGAGCTGGCAGGAAATGTATAAAGTGTTTAATATGGGGCACCGCCTGGAGGTTTACCTGCCCGAGTCTCACGCCCAGCAGGTCATTGCTATTGCGGCCCAGTTTGGCATTGAAGGTCAGGTTATTGGCCATGTTGAAGCCTACGAAGGCAAGCAGGTAACCATCCAAAGCGAAGTAGGCACGTTTACCTATTAGCGGATGGTTCTCCACATCAAAGTAAAACCCGGCAGCAAGGTTGACCAGCTGTTTTATGACGCGGCTGGTCAGCTTAACGCCAAAATTAAAGCGCCCGCTCAGGACGGTAAGGCCAACGCCTACCTGATGGACTTTCTGGCGGGCCAGCTGGGGATTGCCAAATCAACCATTGAAATCCGTTCGGGCTTCACCAATCCGCACAAAAAGCTGGAAATCAACGCGGATGAAGCGAAGCTCAGGGCTCTTCTCGCGGCTCTTTAGTGATTCCACTGCCGGGCGAGGCCCAACTGACGCGCGTGGATACCCGGTCCGCTGCTGTGGATGAAGGTTAGCATCCGATTGACGTTCTCCTCAAATTCAATATAGTAGTCAGGATTCAGCTTGTTGAGCTTTTTCAGGATCGATTCAGCTTTCTTGGCGACATACGCGCAAATCCGCTCGTTTTGTCGACCCAGATGCCGGAAGTGCTGCCCCTGCGCGTCGAAAAAAGCGTTCAGCAGATACAGGCTTAGTTCGATATCGCCGTATTTATCCTTCGTGATTTTAACGTGGTGCGTAATGGCCGAACTCAGCGACCGCATCGCTTTCAACAGCCAGCCGTCGGGGTTGCTGTAGTTGCCGGTAGCCGTGGCTGCGATGCTTTCCTGCACCGCCAGGCGCCGTTCTTCGGTGGTGCTCTCTTCTTCAATCAAAACGAACCGCAGCCGTTCAACCAGATCGCCGTCTTTGGCAACCAGGCGGAGCAGTAACTTATCTTTTTCACCCTGCGGCAGTTGCAGAATCTCTTTCTTAAGCTCTTTTTCGATGGCGGTAGGCATCTGCTACTATTTCCTAATTTTTGCGAAATTAGGAAATAGTAGCAGATAAGTATCAATTGTTTAAACCCGGCTAAACACTACAATGGCGTTGTGCCCACCAAAACCGAAGGTATTACTCATCACCACGTTGACAGTTTTTTCTACGGCCACGTTAGGCGTCAGGTTAAGGTTTGGGCTGATCGTTTCATCCCGGTTCTCCAGATTAATCGTGGGAGGAACCGTGTTGTGCTGAATGGCCAGAACACCCGCTACGGCTTCAATCGCGCCGGCGGCTCCCAGCAGGTGGCCCGTCATTGACTTGGTGGCGCTGATGTGCAGATGCGTCGGATTTTCGCTAAATACGTTCTGGATGGCTTCGGCTTCACTTCTGTCGCCGATGGGCGTTGAGGTCGCATGAACATTCAGATAATCCACCGCTTCGGGCTTTAGGTTGGCTTCGCTTAAGGCTTCGTGCATCGCCAGCGTCGCACCCAGACCTTCCGGATGGGTGGCTGTCATGTGGTATGCGTCGGCGGTGGCCCCTGTCCCAACCAGTTCGGCGTAGATTTTGGCCCCCCGCGCTTTGGCATGTTCGTATTCCTCCAGGATAAGCGCTCCGGCCCCTTCACCCAGGACAAAGCCGTCGCGGTCGCGGTCGAAGGGACGAGACGCGCGGGCCGGATCATCGTTGCGCTCGGACAGCGCTTTCATTGAACTAAAACCACCCACGGCGACCTCGGTGACTACGGCTTCGGAACCGCCGGCCACAACCACATCCGCTTTACCCAGCCGGATGTAGTTGAACGCGTCAATCAGGGCGTGCGTGGCCGATGCGCAGGCCGACACGGGCGCGAAGTTAACACCCCGAAAGCCGTACCGGATGGAAATCAGTCCGGCGGCCATGTTGGCGATCATTTTGGTAATAAAGAACGGATTAAAGCGGGGCATCCGGCCGCCGTTAGCGTAAGTCGCCACTTCCTCCTGGAAACTGTGCATCCCGCCAATACCCGACGCCCAGATAACACCCACCCGATTCGTATTGAGCGTATCACTCAGCAGGCCAGCGTCCCGAATGGCTTCGTCGGCCACCACGAGCGCATACTGGCTGTAGTCGTCCATCTTGCGGGCTTCTTTTTTATCAAAAAACTGCAACGGATCGAATCCTTTTACTTCGCAGGCAAACTTGGTCTTGAAGTGAGTCGTATCAAATTTGGTGATTAAAGCAGCTCCACTCTGGCCCTGCACCAGGCCGTCCCAGAAGGCGTCGGCTGTATTACCAATGGGCGTCAAAGCCCCTAAACCCGTTACAACAACTCGTTTTAAAGACATGGGTGGTTTATGTTTACGATTGAGTCGATTTCTGGAGATCGTCAAAGCGCTGTAAAGCCCGCGCCAGACAGTCGTCTAATAAATGGCTGTTGCCGTATAGTTTAATCAACAGCAGCGAACCCTGAATCTCGACGGCCAGTTGCTGGGCTATGGCAAAAGCCCGCTCCGGCGAACAAACCGTCTGGTAGATATGGGCAGCCGCGGCCATTATATTGTTGAAGTGCGTTTGCAGCGTCTCCTTAAATTCTTCGGTTACCAGCGCCGTTTCCAGTACGGTGTTTCCCATCAGGCACCCGCCTTCCGTCTGGGTTACCGCGGCAAACAGCGTATGGAGAAAGCGTTCCAAACGTACTCTGGGAAGCAGGGATTGATCGTAGACAATCGAAAGGATATTAGCTTCATTGTACTCATTCATGTATTGAAGCACCGCTTTCATCAGCGCTTCCTTGCTGCTGAAATGATGGTAGAAGCTGCCTTTCAGCAAACCACAGGCCCTGGCCAAATCATCCATGGATGTCCGATGATACCCCTGCCGCTTAAATACCTGCAGGGATTTTTGCAGAATCTCCTCCCTCGTCACTTTCTGTACTGGCATATCGCTTAAACTTGCTGCAATTTTACCAAACAAACGTTTGGTAAGCAAACAAAGTTTAGTTTAGGTCACCGGAAGCCGACGGATTCTTCCATAAATAGCACTGGACGGCTCTAAGATTCGCTTTATCCGGGACAAGTCATCTCTTAATCCATGCAGACGGGTTATCTTTGCGGCATGATTTTGCAAAACGACATCCTGCTGCGGGCGGCCCGTGGCGAAAAAGTAGAGCGCGTTCCCGTCTGGCTGATGCGACAGGCCGGACGGATTCTGGCCGAATACCGCGCCGTTCGCGAAAAGGCGGGCAGTTTTATTAAGCTGGCAACAACGCCGGAACTGGCGGCCGAGGTAACCATTCAGCCCGTGGATATTCTGGGTGTCGACGCAGCGATTATCTTCTCCGACATTCTGGTCGTTCCTGAAGCGATGGGATTGCCTTATGAAATGATTGAGCAGCGGGGTCCTGTTTTTCCGCAAACGGTTCGTACCCAGCAGGACCTGAGCCGATTGCGGGTTGCCGATGCCGAAAGCGATTTAGGTTATGTACTGGATGCCATCAAGATCGTCAAAAACGAACTGGCGGGTCGTGTGCCGCTAATTGGTTTTGCCGGAGCACCGTTCACCATTTTCTGTTATATGACGGAGGGCAAGGGCTCTAAAACCTTCTCCGTGGCGAAAAAACTGCTTTACACGGATCCTGAGTTTGCGCACGCTCTGCTTCAGAAAATCACCGACAGTACCATTGGCTACCTGCAGGCGCAGATCCGGGCGGGCGCCAACATCGTGCAGATCTTTGATTCATGGGCGGGGATTCTGTCGCCGGAACAATACGATACGTTCTCCCTGCCGTATATTCGGCAAATCTGCGATGCCATTACGGACACCCCCGTGACGGTTTTTGCCAAAGGGGCCTTTTTTGCCCGGCAGGCCATCGGCCAGCTCAACTGCTCCGTGGTTGGTCTCGACTGGAACATGGATGCGGCCGAATCCCGGCAGCTAATTCCCGAAAAAACGCTGCAGGGCAACCTCGATCCCTGCGTGCTGTACGCCAGCTTCGACCAGATTCGGGCGGAAGCGCGGAAGATGGTTCAGACATTTGGTACACAGCGCTACATCGCCAACCTTGGTCACGGCGTTTATCCGGATACCGACCCCGATAAGGTTCGATGCTTTATCGACGCCATTAAGGAGTTCGGCCAGGCTTAACAGCGTACGTAACGTAAAGCTTAGTGACTGCCCTGATTATATCTACCGCACCTTCCCGATCAGGAAATTTCTTTCTATTCCCTCCAGAGCCCTCCGCTAGCCCCGGAGGGCTTTCTGTTTATCAACCAATCGAACCGTTTATCAACAAATCAGAAACTTTCTGTTTAAAAACTTGGTTGATATATCAACAGGATATTAAGTTTGCGTCATGATTGTTGATAAAGAGCGAGAGATACAAAAGAAGTTTTCGTCAAAACTGGGGCGCCTGTCCATTTTTATGATCACCCATATTGGTCACTTAATGGTTCGCAAGGCAAACCGGGGCCTCGGTCAGCAGGGCTTTTCATTGCAGTTTGAACAATTCCCGGTCTTGTTCATTATTTATTTCGCTGGTAATGAACAGCTGTCCCAACAGGAGATTGCCAACATGCTGCAACGCGATAAATCAGGCATTCAGCGCTCAATTCGTACGCTTGAGCGGGATGGTTACCTCCGAATCGTGCCCGACAGTAATGACCGCCGTAAGAACTTGATTCAGTTAACCCCGGCCGGGAAGATGGCGGTTGAAAAAGCCATTGAAAGCGCCGAAGTTCTGGATCAGCAGGTTACGGATAAACTAACCCCGGAAGAACTGGATGCTTTTCTGAAGACTTTAACCAAAATCTCTACTTTATTGGACAAAGAGGATATTTGTTCATTTTAATCGTTGATATATCTACAGTTGATATATCCACTTTACCATTATTTCTTAGTATAATTATAATTATGAAAAAGACATTCGCTCTTTTTTCGTGGCTTGTCCTTACGATTCCATTGTCCGGATGGGCGCAGACCAAGTGGTCGCTCAAAGATTGTATTGATTACGGTCTGAAGAATTTCGGTACTGTTCGCATTGCTCAATACCAAGTCGAGACGGCGAATCAGCAGGCTCGGCAGGCGGTTGGTCAGTACCTGCCTCAAGTATCCGGAACTGCTACTTCGGTTGACAACGTCAAATTGCAGACTTCAATCATTCCGGCAGGTTCATTTGGAAACGCAGAGCCGCTGCGCTTGGCGTTCGGTCAGAAGTATCAGAATACGATATCAGCTCAGGTCACGCAGAACATTTTCGACCGCTCATTGCTGATTGGTCTTAAGGCTAACAAGCCAAACCAGCAGCTAGCCCAAATCAACACCCGGCAGACTCGCGAAGACGTCATCTATAATATTGCCAATAATTATTATCAGGTCTTCATTGCTCAGCAGCAGATCTCGCTGCTTAAAGACAATCTTGAGCGCACTCAACAGGTGCTGAATGTGCTAAAATTACAGCGGGACAATGGCGTTATTCAGCCTGTCGATTACACAAACACCGAGGTAACTTATAATAACACCCGTTCTCAGTTGACGCTGGCCGAGAACGATCTGAACCTGTCGCTAAACCGGCTTAAATATCAGATGGGTTTGTCACAGGATCAACAGCTGGCTTTGCCTGATTCACTGCCTTCATCGCAGATTCCTACGGTAGAACCAACTCAATTTGACGCTCGCAGTCTAGCTAGTTATCAACAAGCCGAAACAAACCTTGTCTTGCAGCGTCTTCAATTGGATCGCATTAAAGCTGGCTATTTGCCAACCCTCTCGTTAGCAGCCAACTATGGTACACTTAACTTTTCGCAGACTACCGCTAACTTTTTCAACAACTTTGTTGGCTTCGGAAGTGTAAGTCTTCGCTTAAACGTCCCCATCTTCGACGGTTTGCAGCGGGATGCGCAGGTGCAGCAGCAACGGCTGACCGTCCTGACGCAGGAGGAACAGCAACGACTGAACACGGCTTCGTACCAGCTTCAGTTCAACAACTCACAATCGCAGTTACAGCGGGCGCAGGCTAACGCCCAGAATGACAGCCGTAACGTGCAGCTCGCCCAGGAGGTTTATAATGTTACTACCCTGCAGTACAAACAGGGAACAAAAGGGTTAACCGATTTGATCAATGCGGATAACTCCTACCGGCAGGCACAGTCTAACTACGTTAATTCACTAATTAGTTTTTATCAGGCCCGGCTTGATTTAGAACAATCGCAGGGAACACTGCTTAATTTTTACAACCAACTTTAATCGTATTTCCTGTCTATACAAATGAGAAAGAGCACTTTAATTATCGTCGTTGTATTGCTGGGCGTTGTTTCGCTCATTGGCTTCCGGCTGGCATCCAACAAAGAAAAAATTGATGAGCAGAAGAAGCCGGTCGTTAACACCAATACGTCCATTCCCGTTACGACTGCCCGTGCAGAAGAAGGTAGCGTCAGCCAGCAACTGGTTAAAACCGGAAGCCTGATTCCCTTCAAGGAAGCCAACATTACGGCAACTACCGCCGGCAAGGTGACCCGCGTCAACTTTGATCTGGGTACCGGAGTTCGCCAGGGTCAGACGCTGGTGGAACTCGACAACCGGCTCAGAGAGCTGTCCCTGCAGGCTACGCAGCTCAACATCGATAAGCTGAAGAAAGATGTCAGCCGCTACAACACGCTTCTGGCCGGCAACGCAACCACCGAAATTCAGGTGAACGAGACTAAGTACAATTACGAAAACGCGGTCAATCAGGCGGAACAGATTCAAAAGCAGATTCAGGATGCCAACGTAAAGGCACCGATCAGCGGTCAGATCGTTCAGAAGAGCATTGAACCCGGTGTATACATTACGGTTGGCAGCACGTTAGGTAAAGTACTGGATGTGGCACGTCTGAAAGTTCAGGTGCAGGTTAACGAAAGCGATGTTTACAAACTGCGCAAGGGCCAGCCGGTTCGCGTCACCGCTGACGTGTTCCCCGGCAAAGTATTTACGGGTCAGATCTCGTACATCGCTCCGCAGGGCAGCGACGAACACAACTACCCGGTTGAGATCACGATTACCAACGCCAACGGTCTGAAGGCCGGTACGTTTGTTAATGTCGACTTCTCGCAGAAATCAAATCAGAAAACCCTGCAAATTCCGCGTCTGGCGCTGGTTGAAAGCGTTAAGAACCCGTACGTGTATATCGTAGAGAACAACGTGGCCCGGCAGCGTCCGATTAAGATTGGCCGGGATTTTGGCGATTCCATTGAAGTACTGAGTGGCTTATCGGCTGGCGATGTGGTAGTAACCACCGGCCAACTGAACCTGACTGACGGAAAACCGGTACAGATTACCCAATAGTGAACCTGTTTTAAGTCCCTGGCGACTTATCACTTAAATCAAACAAACAATGTCTATATCCGAAATAGCAGTAAAACGGCCATTGCTGGTGACGACCGTCTTCATCGTATTGATTTTGTTCGGTGCGTTGAGTTATCAGCAATTGTCTTACAACCTGTTACCTAAATTCGAGGCTAACGTCATCAGCGTGCTGACGACCTACCGGGGTGCTTCTGCCGATGAGGTAGAGACGAACGTGACCAAACGCATCGAAGACGCCCTCTCTTCCCTGGAAGGTCTCGACCGGATGACTTCAACGTCGCAGGAAGGGGCATCCAGCGTAATCATCCAGCTGAAAAACGGGGTCAGTACCACGCTGGCCCAGCAGGATGCTCAGCGTAAAATTGAGCAGATACTTAACTTGCTGCCCGACGAAGCTGACCGGCCCATTCTCAATAAGTTCTCAACCGACGAACTTCCCGTTCTGCGGATGGGGGTAACGGCCGCCATGACGCCGACCGCCCTGTATGATTTGATTGACAATGATATTAAACCGCAGTTATCGAACGTATCCGGCGTTGGTCAGGTCAACATCATCGGTGGCAACGAACGTGAAATTCAGGTAAACGTCAACTCTGAGAAACTCCGGGGTTACGGTGTATCGGTGGGTCAGGTGGCGCAGGCTATCAACGCGGCCAACGCCAGCTATCCGGCGGGTCAGCTGGAAACGCGTCAATCGCAGTATTCCATTCGGTTTGATGCTTCGGTGCAAACGGTTAACCGCCTGCGCGATCTGATTATTGCGCGTCGGTCCGACGGCAGTCAGGTTGTGCTAAGAGATGTGGCCGAAGTCGTTGACGCCACTACGAAGCCAACCGCCATCAACCACATCAACGCGCAGCCTTCGGTTGGGGTGCAGATCCTGAAACAGTCGGATGCCAATGCCGTATCGGTTAGTGAACTGACGCGGAAAAAAATCACCCAGCTTGAAAAGCAGTACAGCAACGTAAAGCTGAAATTCAATATTGCGGCTGACCAGTCGACGTACACCCTGGCTTCGGCCCACGCGGTCGTTGAAGATATGGGGCTTGCCATCGTAATCGTGTCGGTGGTGATGCTGCTCTTCCTGCACAGTTTACGTTCGGCCATGTTCGTTCTGGTGGCGTTGCCCTCGTCCATGATTCCAACCTTTGCGTTGATGTATCTGATGGGCTTCTCGCTGAACCTGATGACGCTGATGGCACTTTCGCTGGTCGTTGGTATCCTGGTCGATGACTCGATTGTGGTATTGGAAAACATCAACCGACACCTTGAAATGGGGAAAGACAAGCGGACGGCGGCCCTCGACGGACGGAGTGAAATCGGCTTTACGGCCCTGGCCATTACCCTGGTTGACGTGGTGGTATTCGTGCCACTGGCCATGACCGGCGGTCTGATCGGTAACATCCTCCGCGAGTTCGCATTGGTCGTTGTGTTCTCTACCCTGATGAGTTTATTGGTATCGTTCACTCTGACTCCGCTGCTGGCTTCCCGCTTCGGTAAAGTAGAAGTGCTGAATCCGAATACATTGTGGGGTAAGCTTAACTTAGGCTTTGAGCATATCATCGACCGCATAACGGCAGCTTATGGCCGCATTCTGGTCTGGGTACTGGGTCACAAACGCTGGATCTTCCTGGCGGTTATCGCGATGATGGTTGGCGCAATTGCCCTTGTACCGGCCGGTTTTATCGGTGGTGCATTCATGCCGAACAGTGATCAGGGCGAGATGGCCGTCAACATCGAGTTGGCTCCGACCGCTTCAATCTACCAGACCAACGCGGTGTCACAACGGGCTGAACAGATTATTATGAAGCATCCGGAAGTGATCAATGTATTCACGAACGTCGGTTACACCAGCAGTGGTATCGCTACGTCGTCGAACAGTAACATTGCTGACCTGAACGTAAAGCTGGTTGATAAAAAAGAACGGAGTATTTCGACCGAAGCGTTCGGTCAGATTCTGAAGCGTGAAGTGGGTCAGATTCCGGGCGTGAAGGTCACGGTGAGTCCAGTTGGTATTGTGGGTGCCCAGCAAGCTCCGATCATGATTGCCGTCAAAGGAACCAATCTAGAAAACATCCGGCAGGCAGCCGCCACGGTTATGAACGTCACCAAATCCGTGCCGGGTACGCAGGACGTGAAGTATTCCGTGAAAGATCCAAAGCCGGAAGTAACGGTTAATCTGGATCGGGAGAAAATGGCGCAACTGGGCATCAGTGCTTCCGACGTGGGGCTTGCGTTGCAAAACGCATTCCGGGGAAATGACCTGTCCAAGTTCAAGCAGAACGGTAATGAGTACGATATTCTGGTCAGTCTTGATCAGTTCGACCGCACGCAACCGTCTGACGTGGCGCGTCTGACCTTCGTCAACAACCAGGGCAAAACGTTCGAACTGTCGCAGTTCGCCAAAGTGCAGGAGCAGATTGGGGAAAGTGTGCTGGAACGTACGGACCGACTCTCATCCATCACGGTTAACGCCCAGGTGGTTGGTCGTCCGGTAGGTACGGTTGGTACCGACATCCAGAATAAAATGGCGCAGGTGAAGTTGCCGGCAGGGATTTCAATTGAGTACCTGGGGCAATTGCAACAGCAATCGGATGCCTTTGGTAGCTTGGGACTGGCCCTGATGATCGCTATCCTGCTGGTTTACTTTATCATGGTGGCCCTTTACGAAAGCGTTGTTTATCCGTTTGTCGTGTTATTCTCAATCCCGGTTGCCCTGATTGGTGCTCTGCTCGCGCTGGCCTTGACGATGGAAAGCTTAACGGTATTCTCAATCGTCGGGATGATCATGCTGCTCGGTCTGGTGGCGAAAAACGCCATCCTGATCGTTGACTTTGCCAATCAGCTGAAAGCGGAAGGTCACAATGTGATTGATGCGCTGATTGAAGCCGGTAAAGAACGTCTACGTCCGATCCTGATGACGACGCTGGCGATGATCCTGGGTATGTTGCCGATTGCATTGGCCTCTGGTGCCGGTGCCGAAACGAAAAACGGTATGGCCTGGGTAATCATCGGTGGTCTGACTTCCTCACTCCTTCTGACGCTGCTGGTTGTTCCGTCGATGTACCTGGTTGTAGACCGACTCATCGCCCGCTTCACGAAGAAGAAAGTGGTACCGAAAAAACCGCAGGAACTGGAAGTTGCGAAAGCAATCGACTAATCCGGAGTTTATAAACAAAAAGGCCAGCCTGGTGTCAGGCTGGCCTTTTTGTTTATCGGGTTACGGGTTTCCAGAACACATTACCCAGACAGGCAAACGAAGTGTAGTTAGTCAGTATCGGCGCGTAACCGATCTAATCCTGGTCGCGGTAGAAGCTAAAGTGCAGGGTGGAATCATTTATCTGCTTTTGCAGGGTTTCGCGCCAAATCTCCCTAGTACGACTACTGATTGCAATAGAATCGTGGATTATATCAAACTA
>Ga0325400_1007028_pt1 | contig 10743 bp, 10 predicted proteins | sample PopdelMetagenome_2_FD_205662 | JGI IMG/M metagenome (GOLD analysis project Ga0325400, IMG submission 205662) | Populus deltoides microbial communities from Bellville, Georgia, United States - Xylem-PdKOR-R1 | ecosystem: Host-associated > Plants > Phyllosphere > Stem > Wood/Secondary xylem...
AAAACAAAAGAAATAAAATTAAATAATATTCATTACAAACTGAATGTGTTTAAAAAAAATGTTAAATTAACTATTAAAGTTAAATAATATTCATTACAAATTAACATAATGGTGGAGTTGGAGGAGGAGGAGGCTGGTTGTTATACGGCCAAAAAGAAGTAGGCGCACATGTATCACCACTCTGTGATGCTATGTTCATGATAAATTCGCGAAGCTGGTCATGCTCTGTTTTTTGTTGTGTATAATGTTGTGCATGCTCCGCTTTGAGTTGTACATACCATTGTGCATCCTCCGCTTTTTGTTGTGCACGCTCCGCTTTGAGTTGTGCATGCTCTGCTTTGAGGTGGTCGTATTTTTCGGTGAGCTGAGCCGTGTGTTGCTGCAAGGCCACGAACTCCTTAGATTAGGTGCTCGATACTGATTGGGAGCTCCCAATGGTTGAAACACTATGGGCCGCCTGCAAGTTCTCGGTCGTACTGTTGGAGAGCCCGTAAACCTGATTTTTATCGGGTCCGCCAGACGATCCAACCTCCATCCATAAATCCGGATCGAATTCTGGAAGGGTCAAAGGATCGTCTCCATATCTCTCCCTCAACCAATTATTATAGGTCTCCTGAAAATAAAAAAAGTAATCATCATATTCAATTCAATAAAAATAATAACTTATAAAATAAAATGGTTGAATAAACATACCATGAAGTGTTGAACACGGTTGTCAACGAACTGTTGCACCCCCTTTTGGCGGTTTTGACTCCGCACGTGCGTCTCCACAAACAGCTCCATCGGGCTCGGCTCACGTCCAAGAGACGTAGCCTATAATGAAAAAAGATTAAATAACAACAAATTAATCTAACGATATATTTCTTTTAAATTAATTTTACCATCCGTTTTGCATGTGCAGCAAACAGAATGGAGCCGCCGGTGTGTGTTGTCATTGAGCCATGAATTGGCTGATTCCGGTTGCCAGCACCGAACTATAAGCATCGTGTGAACCGCTCAGACATCACGTGCTCAAGATAGTGTGGCCATATATCTTTCGGGATGTATATCGGTTTGAAATCCCTCTAAACCGCCATGTCGTTCTAGCCTTGAAGACCCCGATCTCTCGCGGTTTTTTTTGCCTTCTTTTATGATTCATACCAAAAATCACGCAACCTACTTCCATAGCAAGAAATTAGAAGTTGAAACATAAATTTTTTTTCTAAAAAAATCTTGTATTGTTTTCAATGTTACCTAATTGCCGCGTGATTTTCCCACATCCTCCTCACAACTTTGTCATGCTCCCTGTCCTAGGCGAATTTGTGCTGTGTATAAATAATTAGATAAATAAAAATAATAATTTAGTTACAATTATATTAATAAATTATTAGATATAAGCTAGAAATTAGAAATTAACACTATCCTCAAATCTGCTAAACCACACATCAATTTGAGTTATCCATTCAGGATGTCTGGATAATTGACTCCATTGAAATAATAGAATCTCCATCGACGATTTAAACGCCGATGATATTACTCAGGCGACCTCAATGTTTGTGAACCTGAAAATAAATTAAATTCATGAAATATTGATTAGTTGCTTATAAATTATTTTATAATTTAAAAGAAAAAACTAAAACTTTAACAAACTTACATGGAAAGATCGTCCTTCCACTGTGCCTTGTACTTGCGGGTGAACTGATTCCGTTGCAAAGGCACGCCACTTCTGCGTTGTGAACCTGCGCTGAAAGAGGCAGCATCGGTTGACGGTGCAAGTGGCGTAGGTGCCTCTTCTTGAGAGGCACCTACGGATACGTCATCCTCACTACTAAAAGAACTAGTTGCGACCATACGTGAGCGACCAGATCTGGTTTTCGTTCTATGCATCTACACAATTGTATACGAATAATTATATAATTAACTTCGAATGTTAAAAAAAAATCGACAGCACCTCCCCTATACTGAATACTACCCAAATCCACAAATTTGCAAATATTGACAAAAGCCACAACCAATTGACTCCATCTATACTAATATTGTATATAACATAACATCTATACATATAACATTCATACTAATTACAAGGTAAATTCAACATTAACAACATATTCAATCATTATATAAATACAAACAATAAAAAATATTCAATAAATTCAACAAAAACTCTAGACTAACAATTAAAATTAATGCAAATAATTAAACACAAATCATGCAATAATGTAGTAAAATTACTAATTATTCCAACATATTCAATTACTCATTCTAAGGTAAATTCAACATTAACAATTACAATTCAACAAATTATTCAATCATTATATAATCACAAACAATAAAAAATATTCAATAAATTCAACAAAAACTCAAGACTAACAATTAAAATTAATGCAAATAATTAAACACAAATCATGCAATAATGTAGTAAAATTACTAATTATTCCAACATATTTAATTACTTATTCTAAGGTAAATTCAATAGTAACAATTACAATTCAACAAATTATTCAATAATTATACCAATACAACAATAAAAAATATTCAATAAATTCAACAAAAACTCTAGACTAACAATTAAAATTAATGCAAATAATTAAACACAAATCATGTAATAGTGTATTAAAATTACTAATTATTCCAACATATTCAATTACTTATTCTAAGGTAAATTCAATATTAACAATTACAATTCAACAAATTATTCAATAATTATACCAATACAACAATAAAATATATTCAATAAATTCAAAAAAAAAAACTATAGAATTTAGGAATGAAACATGCATACCTTAATAATGTATTGATTTCAAGACTTTATACACCAAAACAAAAAACATAAAAAAACTAAAAATAGCTAAAAAAAACCCTTAAAGTAAAATGAAATAGAGGAAATACATACCTTTTAATCTGATAAAGATTCACAAGAACACTTGCTAGAGATTATAGGTGAAAGCCTTGGAGAAATGAGAGGAAAAAAATCAAACTTGAAGATGAAGAACGGAAGAGATGAAAAATGAACTGAAGGGGCGGACGCTGTGATTTATAAGGCAGTTTTACCATTGGCTTCACTAACGGATATAAAAAAATATTATTTTAATTTAGTCCGTCGGTGACGTTTCAAAAATCCGTCGATAATTTTTGAATTTCACACCAACATTTTTAAATACCCTCCATATTTTTCACTGTCCATCGGTAATTCCGTCGGTAAACTAACGCGGTCAGAGATGCATTTAATGCACCGCCCTTTGGAATTCACACAGTTCGTCGGAGATTTGGTCGGTAATATTATCAGCCGATAAATGACCAAAGGTCTTAATTCCGTCAGTAAATTTGTCGGTGATTGTGGCATTTCAAGTGATTATTTTCGAACTCTCTGTGAAATGCCGACGGACCTTATTCCGTCGGTATGTACGTCGGTAATTTGGTATTTTAGGTAAGCATTTTTGAACTCTCTGTGAAATGCCGACGAACCTTATTCCATCGGTATGTACGTCGGGAATTTTGGTATTTCAAGTGATTATTTTCGAACTCTCTGTGAAATGCCAATGGACCTTATTCCGTCGGTATAGATGTCGGTAAGTATACAAGAAAAATTATATTTGTATTGGCTATTTACGTTCCAGCAAACATTTAAATGATAAACTATCTATCGCACAAAACAATAACAACAATTCTTAAACAATATATATTTCATGTTACAAAATATATCATCTATAATCTATATTACATGAAAAAAAGGGTTTTACACAGGGCTTCATTCTGATAGTTAGTCAGAATTTTCTTCTTCTTCGTCTTTAATTGAATAATCATAACCTTCATCGCAATCTTCAATATGGTCATCATTTTCATCGACATTTGCTTGTTCGCTAGAGCTCAAAACAACATTCAACTCCTCTGCATCAACATCAACAAGACTATCATCGAAAATACGAAAATTTGAATTTTAATCCAAGTCAACCGAAGGAGCAACTCGATATGGTTCAACCAACTCACTAACTCATCCTGAACAAGCTTGACACGACCACTAGGTTTCATTTTTAAAATGGACACCCAATCCACTCTTGATCGATCCTTTATAAAAGAAGGGGTGTATGTGTAATAAAATTGTTGACATTGCTTTGCAAAAACAAAGACATTGTTTACGTTGTGGAGTCTAGCTTTTGAGTTGATTTCGACCAGACCATAGTGCGGATCAACTCTGATTCCTTTGTCAGTCGTGTCATACCAATAATATTTGAATAAAAACACTATATTCTTCTCGTTATAATATTGCAGTTCGACAGCCTCTTCTAATCTACCATAGTAGTCAACTTCTAACTCACTACTAGTCGATCCCTTAACACAAACATCGTTGTTGTATGTCTTTCTACCATGCCCGTATTCTTCAGTATGGAAAACATATCCATTGATAAAATACCATTATAGCACTAAACTTTTCTTTCAAGGTTCAAGCTTAATGAAGACAATGACTTACAACACCCCTTCCCATTTGATAAACCTTGTATATAATGTACATCATTGAACAGTAAACGAGAATCACGTAATGACATGCATACAATAATTTTACAAGTGAGAATGAGTTTGTGATAGTGCTTACATGTGTTTTGAACCAAGTGGAAAATTGTTCATCTTGTAATTGAAAGATCTGGGATTCGGTCAGTTGTGAGTTATTGAACAGCAAATATTGTCGATGTTCCCTGCAAGTGGTAATGAGTGTATTATATTACAATATCTAATTAATAGTATATTATTGACAAAGTTTAATTAGTATTACACATATATACACTTACTGAATAAAAGATCTCAACTCATCACAGTTAAATATAACATAATTGTGTGCTTGTATGAACTTTATTTCTGACAAATATCTTCCTCTTACAACATTTTTAGGTGTGGGCCATCCAGGATTGGAGAATATTGACAAGTTCCCACTAGAAGACACTTCACCACCATCATCATGCCGTGGAACGCGATTGATTCTCATTCTCAGATGAGGTTTGAAATAGTACAAGATAAATGTTGAGATCTCCTCAACAATATAGGTCTCACATATTGAAGCCTCAACATGTGCCTTGTTCTTAACCTTTTTCTTGAGATTGAACAAGTACCTGCATTGAATTAATCAAGTATTTTCAATGAAGAAAAACAAAGAAAATACTTTCATATATGAATTACATTGCAACTGTAATATCTAACCATTCGAATGGGTACATCCATCTATACTGGATTGGTCCTTCAACTTTTGCCTCGAACGGTAGATGTATGGGGAGATGCTCCATTGAGTCAAAAAATGATGGAGGGAATATCATCTCAAGTTTGCATAGTGTCTCGACGATATTCGTTTCAAGCCTCTTAATGTAATCAACATTCAACTTGATGGAGCATAAATCTCTAAAGAAATGACTGATCTTCGTGAGTGCATTACATATCCCCTTTGGCAACAAATCATGAAAAGCTAATGGGATGAGTGTTTGCGTAAACACGTGGCAGTCATTACTTTTCATTCCATACAATCTGCATTCCTCCATATTAACCAGCCTTGATATATTCGAGGCATGTCCATCCAGAAAACATAGACTCTTAAGCCGTTTGTAGACTAGTAGTTGTGTGTTTTTCTCTAACACGAAGCTTGCTCTTGGTTTTGCGACCCTTGACCCATCACAAACCAACTCCATATTTTTATGGTTATAGAACAACGCTACATCCAATCTAGCCTTGATGTTATCCTTTGTCTTCCCCTTCACATCCATGACAGTGTTGAAAATGTTCTCAAACACGTTTTTTTCAATGTGCAAGACGTCAAGGTTATGACGGAGAAGATTGGTCTTCCAATAAGAAAGCTCCCAAAAGATACTTCGCTTCACCCAATTATGGGTCAAACCAAAACCAGGAAACTTCTCCTTACCTGATTGGAGACCAAACACAATGTCACCGTACAATTTTACAACATCATGCAATTCTTCAGCATAAAGACGCGGGGGTGCAACATCCTTTTCAACTCTGCCAACAAAGAAATCTTTTCTGTTCTTTCTGTACCGTGATTATGTGGCAAGAAACGACGGTGATAGTAAAAAAAAAGAAGTTTTACCTCCATTTCTTAGCGTGAATGCCTTGTTGTTTTCCATGCAGTATGGACATGCTAGTTTCCCATGTGTGCTCTAACCAGAAAGCATTCTATAAGCTGGAAAATCATTGATAATCCACATAAAAGCCACTCTCATAACAAAATTCTGTTTCCTCGAGATGTCATAAGTCAAAGCTCCAGAGGGTCACAACTGCGTCAACTCATCAATCAACGAACGAAGACAAACATCTATATTCCGCCCTGGATTGCTCAGACTTGGTATGACCATAGATAAAAACATGAACTCCGGCCTCATACACATCCCCGGTGGCAAGTTATAAACCGTCGGTATAACCGGCCAACAAGAATAAGGAGCAGCAAATGATCCGAATGGGTTGAATCCGTTTGTACACAGCCCAAAACGCACGTTCCTTGATTTAGCTGAAAAGTGAGGATGCACACTATTAAAGTGTTTCCATGCTTCGCCGTCAGAAGGATGCACTATCACTCCATCAACCGCATCATGTGATTGGTGCCATGTCATGTACTCAGCAGTCCTTGGTGACATGAACAACCTCTGCAGTCTAGATGTGATTGGGAAGTATCTAAGTTTTTTATATGCCACTAGAATCTTTCCCCTACTAGTTCTGGGTTTGTAACGGGAATGCCCGCATATCATGAACTCGGTCATCTCAGCATTTTTAAGGTAGTATAACATGCAGAAGTTAGGGCACATGTCAATTTTCTGGTATCCTAAACTGAGGGGTTTCATCATAGACTTCGCAGCATAGAAGTTTTCTTTCAGCCTGTTCCCTTCAGGTAAAATGCTTCTCGCCCATTCAATAATCTTGTCATACCCAGCCTTACTCAACCTGTGATCTGACTTGATGGTGAACACCTGTGTTACGGCCGATAATTTACTGTGGTTCGTGCAGTCATCCCATGATAGTTCGTCAGAATCTTTCAACAAATTAAAAAACCTAGTTGCATCTGCATTAGGTTCTTTTTCTACAATTGAACATTGACTGACATTCTCATAGCATCCATAACAATATTCCTGTAAGGATTAGTGTTGTTATTTACTGCTTCATGCACGTTGCGAGCACTAGAAGTTGACCCAACCACCATTTTTTCCATTCTCCTCTTACTAACAAATACTTCTCCGTGTGCATACTAACACTGGTAAATTCTCCATAAACCCTTTGTGTGGAAGATGCATCATTACAACATCTAGATGCATATACTTTTTATTTTGACACTTCCTGCATGGACACATAATACCGCCTCTAGTAAAATTTCTAGGAATAGATGTTGCGAAATTAATAAAACCCTGAACCCCGTTACAATAATCCATCCCCCGCAATCCTTGGGGTGAATATCGATACATCCATGAACGATCATCCATGACTTCTATCGAATGTCTTTAAAATTATGATGACAACATGTAATAATTAACTATGTTAGGTAAATAAATTTGCAAAAAAATTAGTTTACCTCGAGATTATCCAACAAACAAATTACAACTTCTCATAAATATTAAATATTCATTATCAATTATCATTAACATCCACACAAATTAATATATATATATATATATATATATATATATATTAATTTGTGTGGATGTTAATGATAATTATATCAATTTACGAAAAGTACGAATCCGCAATACCATTGATGATAAAAATTAAAACGGACCCATTAAACAAGCTATTAATTATTTCAAAACAACACATGTAATTCGGTAATTCAATAAAGTTTCAATAATTTACAAACAAATACAATCTAACAAAATCTAAAACAAACCATAACAAGTATAAAATTATACATTCATATACTACAAGTTTGTTTGAGAAATAACAATAAAACATGTACATCTACTAACAAAATACATATACTAAAAAAAAATAAAAACCATGATATTTAAATGTTAAAATTTAAAAAGATAGAATTACTTACAAAAACTGATAAAAATCCGTAGGTAAATCAGAATACGAATACTGTGACAAGAAGACTTCAAGATATATGACTTGTTGTGCTGAGAAGAGGTAGATTTTTTTTGGGAGGGGGGCTGGATGTTTGCAGTTGGGGAGAGTTGAGATGAGAAAGAAGAAGGAGAAGAAGAAGGAGAAGAAGAAGGAGAAATAGAGGAGGATAGGGTCAAGGGGATATATTAGCTTTTGCCGACGGATTCACCGACGGAATGTTCCATCCATGATTCCATCAGCTATTCTGATGGTAAATAAGACACGTCATCGTACGTAGCTGCTGTTTTGAATTCCTCGGTGATTTCGTCGATATTTTTCAACGGTGAACCTGTCTCGTCACTGTACGGAGCTGCTGTTTTGAATCCCTCGGTGATTCCGTCAACATATTCATTGGTGAACCTGTCTCGTCGCTGTACGGAGCTGACTTTTTGAATCCCTCGGTGATTTCATCGGTAAAAAATACCCGCAATAACCTCCACGTTAGCGAACCGCCTTTTTTTTTAATTCTCAACATTCCGTCAGTAAGTCCGTCGGTATTTACTGACGGATTATTTTCATCGGTATATGCCGATGACCATACCGACGGATTAAATTTTGTCGGTAATGGCGACCTCAAATTGCCGACGGAATTATTCTATCGGAAATTCCGTTGATATTAAGCGAATTTCTGGTAATGAAATATCACAAAAATAAAATTATACTTCAGCCCCTCCTCTTTACAAAAGGATAAGATTCATAGACTATATAAATACACCATGAATTCTTCAAATCATAGGTTCACAATCTTCTTTTTCTACTACATATATATTTTTCAGATCATCTCTTTCTATAATATTATTGTATTTTTTTCTCTAAAAAGATATTTATTTAAGCATCAAAGAGTCATCATCTCTATCAAAGAGGACATTTTACAGGTACTACCATAAGCCACCGTGATCTACCAAGTATCAAGTATAAACTATCACCCACCTTGGCTAGGGAGAACGGACAAGATTACTATGATCAATTAATTAACCTATTATCCAAACCAGAATTCTATTCCTAGACTACTTGAATGTTTTTGGACATAATAACTAGCAATTTTATGGTTTGAACTCAAGATCTTTACATAGAAATATCCTAAATGCAACTATTAAATGATGTTTAAAGTGGACTGCTTCTTGCTTACAATGTACAAATATCATCATGAATTTAATTCTCCTGACTAGCAAATCAAGTTCAATATAGAAGATATTAAGCAGATTTTTCTAAAATAAACGAACCCTTTGTTGCTTATTATACATTTTCAGGTTTTTTATATCTTATAGTTTCTTGAATCTTTTTTTAATTGAAAGCAAATGCACATAGTGCTGTGTTTTTTAATGCTTGATTGGTTTTTGTAATATATATATGGCGGAACATAGGATTACTTCAAGATTTGTCTTTCTTTCTTGGGATATTGATATGGTGCGTGTGTGTGTGTAGGTGTTTATAACGTGCATGCGTTCTTTTATTCCCAGTTTCTAGAACCACACGACTCCATGCTCTGCACGTTGTGCTTGATGTCTCGATAATGATAAAGTTAGATTACTGAACTTTTTAAGTTTTCTGTCACCTGCAATTCTAGGGTTGAGCATGAACAGACGCAAAGAGATTGTTCAAGAGATTACCAAACATATTTATATATTAAAACTATATATATATATTAACTCATTTTTATTATAAATTATTTAAAAGTCATAATTCCGAAGTTATATCAAATCAGATCATGTAGCGAGTAGAAAACCAACCAAATCGATCCGCACCCAACACAGGCCAGCGTAGCATCCAGAATATTCTATGAAATAAAGACAAAAACTATGACGGCACCCATTGCGCAAGGTGGGAGCTTCTTTGTTTTTGTCTGTCAACCAGAATACAAAACGTAAAAGAAGACAAAATGCGATCTATTTTATGGCTGGTGTCTAAATCCTATAATTCAATGGGGTCCTTGTGCATCCATGTCTCCTCGATCGTGTCCCATATTGCTGACAGCCCAAGAGGACGATAACCACCTTTCCCGCATTATAATTACGTTTACAAACGTTGTTTAAACGCCCGTACATGTGATTCAGTTCATTAACCACCGCAAGTTCTCATGTTCCTCGCTAACCATGTGTGGAAGAATAAGCATTCAGAGAGGAATAAAAGTTCAGATACATAAATTTTTATCCATTTTTATTTTTTCAAGAAAATCCAAAAAATACATGTTTGATGCATATGCGTTATTTTTTTGCGTCTTCTCTCTTTGTACGTGCCATTATCAACCGCCAAGAACTCTTTCAGTCAGCTTCTTAACCAATACCAGCAACAAGCCCACCTCTATCGCATTAACCTCCTTCTCTCCATCAGAGAACAAGCTGACTCACTCTTCTCTTTTTTTCCCCTCACTCTAAGACTAACCTCAACCACCACCATGAGCAACGTCCTCTCTCAAACCCTCAACACTAGTAGCAGCGACGGGTTCTCCCTCACAACAACAACTCTCTGTGTTCCTCTCGGCCAAAACAACTCCACTAGCTTCAGCCACCAGCTCCTCAACATCATAGAAACTATTGACGCTAACACAATCTCATCTTCTGGAGAAAATCTTTCCAAGCATTCAGGAGAAGATCATGCCATTTGATTGTATTACAGTTAATTATATACGTCTATCTAGGAACTGATTAATCCTAATTATAGTATAGTGTATATCCTGTA
>Ga0325400_1007030_pt1 | contig 10742 bp, 6 predicted proteins | sample PopdelMetagenome_2_FD_205662 | JGI IMG/M metagenome (GOLD analysis project Ga0325400, IMG submission 205662) | Populus deltoides microbial communities from Bellville, Georgia, United States - Xylem-PdKOR-R1 | ecosystem: Host-associated > Plants > Phyllosphere > Stem > Wood/Secondary xylem...
CACATGAGGGGAGGAATACTAGCATGGCTGCTGCTCACCATTTGCTTCACGGCTCTTTCATGTTATGCATGCGAAGGAACGGTCGCCCCTCAATACAACGCATTGATGAGAAGAGATCAACTCCAGAGTAAGTGTTAGCAAGATTGTTTCATACGGATTGTAGAATTTGCCTTCTTTGTTTCGAAACTCCCTGTTCCTCCTGTCCTGTGCAGATGTATACGGGATAATAAGCGAATCAAAAGAAAAGGGTGATCGGAGAAGGCTTGAGGGGGTCATGCATGGCGTTGATTTAAAGAGTTTGCAAAGAGCCAAGGGGATTTATGGTGGCGGAGATATGCTTCGTCCTCGTACCAAGTCCAAGAGTGGAGCACATACTTTACTGTTGAAATCCTCTACAATTCTGTCAAGAACATTCGGATCTGCTGTAGTTGGATTCGTCATGTTTTTGGTTTTCTTTTGATTAAGATCGAGATACTATAGATTTGTTACCAAATCCTATTGTTACCTAATTTACCTTGCTTTCCTCCTCCTTCTTAATGGTGGATTTAGCTTCTTGTTGGAATATTGATGTTAATCAAGTATTCAATTTGCTCCGACAATCTTTTATTTTCTGAACTTTTGGAATACAAACTCATTGACACTAATAACTCTTTTTAGTGGCTTGAATGTTGATATTTAACCATGTTTTCTCTCATCAATATTTTTCGGTGATTTTCTCTTTTGCCTCTCTACTTTCAAACATTGGAAAGGAAAAAATATAATAAATTTTTGAATCAAAATGAGAAATTCTAAAATAACAAGGACCACACAATATTAGATGAGCTAAAAACTATAACGAGCAAATTTTAAAAAAACTATAACGAGCAAATTAAAGTTTTTTGTGCCCATATCAAAATGGTGTTTGGGTTTTTTTTTTTTTAAGTTTGGTCCTTCTTTTAATTTTTATGTGTAACTATAAATAAATTTTTATTTTATAAAATTGCTCTTCAATTCATCACAAAATATCACTCAACACTTTATATGTATGAGAAAATACAATTCAAAAGAAAACTCAATTTATAAAACCATGATAATGAAACTTGGGAGGATGAAATTGCAATTAAGAAAGTTTGAAAATTAAAATAAAAATAAAATTTGTTACTATTCATAAGAATCAAAGTTGTCATTTCCAATCTATTTCACTATAATGGCTGATAAACCCCATACTATTTCAAAAAATGAAACAAGATGAAACAAATTTCATCTTGCTCAGGATCTTAAGTCATTTCAGATTTCTCGCCTAAATTCTAGCTGAGACGTTCCATGTTTACTTTGTTTCATTTCGGATAATAATAAATGAAAATTAGAGTATGTTATAATGACGTGAAATAATTATTCCAGGAATTTATATACTAGATTGACAATGTCAAGCCTGAAAAGAAGTCCATAAAGAAACCCGGAAACATCTTATATAAAGCATTAAGTTACTATTTTCCTATTTTAATTATTTTTCTAGTTAATTTTATTTTTTAATTATTTATTTTTTACTTAGTTTAAGACTTTTAATTTAATTAGTATTTTACTCATTATAAATTCTAATGCTAAATTTATTCAATTAGTTAGGAAAATTTTAAATAAGAATCATTTTATATAAAAGATTTTAATACTAATATAAATATGAATATCTGGTTTATTTAATGGAGATCAATACTATTATTCAGATTTAATAAAAATAACAAAGATTTTTCTTTAGATTTCTCTACAATTTGATCTAGAGAGCCCTAATTTTATCTTTGCTAAATGCTACGTCATAAAATAATAAATTAGTGGGCTTTGTATACTGGATTCTAAGAATTTGTTATCAGGAAAAAAATAACAAAACCCTCATGATCATAACAATATTCTTAAGAAAACTAAATTGCTCAAGGAAAATATTTAAGACGTGTTTGGCCGTTGAAAAAGTAATAAATTAGGCTAGACTGTAGCATCATCAGAAGATAAGCATTATACTTTGGGAATGGATTAATTCTGAATATTTATTCTGCATATGTAGGATTTAAAGATGCAGTATAGTTCGATATTTAGTTACAACATAAAAATAAGTGTTGTGTAAGTTCTGCATTCATTGTATCTGGTTTTGGTAATATCATTAAATCTAATTAAATAGTTTGATTTTAAAACTTGTCAATCCGGTTTATTGTTTAACTCGAGTTTCTAATTAAATAGCATGAGAGTTGATTCAAAATGAATCATTTAATTTAATGGATTTAATGACAACTTGGATGATTGGTAATCATAACATAACTTTTACAAAAAACTTCAAGACGATATTTTTTTCTTTAATATTGAGACGATGCCAGATTGAATTGACATCGATTCTCATGCGACCTAAGTCATGAACTTCAATGAATTTAATAACTTTGTTGTTTTTGTAAATTATTTTTATTTAATTTTATGATAACAATAGATATTTGCAAAATCGAGCACCAACCTTAAAAAAATGTTTATTTGAAATCGTGATAACCCTATAGAAAGTAGAAAAAAATATATCATGAATTCCATTTCCAAACCAACCCAATATTGAAGAAGAGTGAAATAAAAAAAACAATTAAAAAAATTAAAGGGAAAGAAACTAAAAAAAAAGATATTAAGTTTGATGGATAAACCAGTTAAACTTGTGAATCGGGTGACTCGAGTCAACACATCAAACCCGCAAACCTAGTAATGGACTCCATTGGGATTGATAACTTTTTTTTTTCTTCTAAACTCTTGTTTATTTAACTATATGATACCAAAAATAGACAATTATAAAATCAAGCATCAAATCAATACTAAGACTTTTTTAAGACTACAATAACTTTATATAAAGCAAAATAAAATAAATTATGAATCTAAATTCTAAATTAACTCAATATCAAAAAATTAAATAAAAATGACATTAATGAAAAAAAGAATAAAAGTTAAACTCGTCAAACCCGTCAACAAGCCCATGGACTTTCTAAAATTTATTAATATGCTTTTTTCTGAAACTTTTTCAACTATATGATAAAAAAAGATTATATAATCGAGTTCAATTATAAAAAATAAAAAAAAAACAAAAAGGTACTCCGCTAAACTCGTGAACTGCGGCAACCAGGGTTACCTCATCAAACTTACAACCCGGGTAATTGACTCCATTAATAACCTAATTTTTTAAAAAAATAGATCATGCGATGCTGAAATATTTTCAAAATACCAATCCGATACTGAAATATTGTTTTGATACTGCGATAGCCATATAAAAATAAATTGAAATAAATTAGCAATTCTAAATCTTCATAAACACATCATACAAAAACTAATTTAAAAAAAAAACAATAATAAAAAAAGGGTCAAAATGCAAACTAATAATAATAATTACAAGATCTTGCTAGTATATCATGAACACACATGCCAACGTTTATTTCTGGCTCCAATAGGATAACCACATGTACAATGATTACTCTTATTTAATTTGTGATTCATAGACAATTATATTGCAATTATTAAGGTAGATTTTTTTTTGGAAGGATGAAATTGTACTTGAAAAAGTTAAAGATTGAAATAACAATTCTCATGAACAATAAAATTTTAATCAATTTAATTAAGATTATCTCTTATATATGTCATGTGGATTAATTAGAAGTTGAATCATTCAACTGTAGGAGAGATAAATCCTTAGACACCTCCAGAATATATATATATATATATATAAACAGGTGAGCCTGAGAAAGTCCACAATACTTTTTTTTTTTAATGTTGCTTGATAGGGGGCAAGATACCAAAACAGTCATCTTCATTATCATCTCCAAGGAAAATGGTAAGAGATATCGAGCCAGATGAGCTGGAGTGGGACAAGACTGTTTTTGGATCTTGGCTTTGTATAATGCCTTGTATTATTTGTAGGTATTCTTCTTCAGTTCTAACAGAGGCAAGGAGAACTTCCGTTTGAGCCTTTTGGGCTAGAAACTTTGATTCAAGATGATGATCAATGATGGGAGCCGTTTGGTGTTTTTGTAACCATTTCGTAACAGCTAATTTGAAACTTTTGGACTCAGCTGCAAAGGAATTCCACCATTTAATTTATAGATAAAGCAGATAAAAAAAAAACAACTTAGTACATGGCGTTGTTATATCTGAGAATGATCTAAAAGATCGGGTCACAGGTTTCCAGCCTATATACTGATTTTATGAAAAGAACAAAGAAAAATTAAACAAATTTCTGATGCGAATAAACAAGGCAAAGCCAATAACGTCAGGATCCTTGATCAAACACAAAGCATACTTAAATGTACATAAAATATAACAAGAATATAGATAACAAAAATAGAATCTTACTTAATAAATTTGTAACGTAAATCAGTACATGAGATATTGGTTACAGTGGAGAATGGAGATAGGCTATAGATATGAGTTATAGGGGAGAGTAAAATTTTTTTTGGAAAAAATTAGTCTGTCTTCTGAAATTGTAGGAGTCTCCTTTTTATAGACGAATTGCCATGAAAGAGGCCAAAACATCTTGTTGAAGAGTTTGGAAATGCCTTCAGAACCCATGTGAACCCATGTGGTATTGCCTAACATGATTTGGTGATGACAAAATAGAAGATGCCTATGTTTCTTGTGGGACTTTCATTTGTTGTCTTCTTACTACCGACATTTGATTTGTATGTTTGTAGTAGCAGGTAATATTTGTAGAAAAAGCCTAAGATAAATGGGCTTTTTAGCAAAAAGATTTAAAACAGGTGAGTTAAAAAGTCCGATATATATATATATATATATATATATATATATAGTTTCTATTTTGTTTTTCTACGAATTACATTCTTTAAGTTGCCCAGAATATGGGAATTATGGGAAATAAGGGTATCCAATTCAAAAGATAAAAGCACCATCACTAGCATATTCCCCACGATTAATATAATTAGTATTTTACGAATCTAAAAAGAATAAAGAAATAAAAAGGGGAAAGGAAATTCAAATGAAATGCATTTTTTTTATTAAAAAAACATTTAAAACTTTCTCGACATTGCCCATTACAATTTAAAACATTTAAATCCACCGACAGGTTCTCATTTAATTAAATGCCCTGCCCCATAATCGCGTATTATTAATTAGTTCTATCTTTCTTTTTGTCGAACACACCACTAAGCTCACACCAATAATCCAGGCAAGCTAAAATTCCTAGCTAATTCTTCCAGCTATACCCTTGAAATGAAGAGAAGTATGCTTACATGGATTTTCTTCATGATTTGTTTTATGCTTCTTTCATATTATGCATGTGAAAGTTCTTTTACTCCTCGATTGATCAACAAGCCACTGCAAAGGGAAAATCAAAATAAGAGTAAGTGCTATCAACTTGCAAAATCCTTTCCTTTGCGTCTGAATTTTGTATATATAATCCCCAAATATTGCATGTTATCATATTAATTATGCTTGCAGATGAAATGCATCTGGAAGCAGGAAGTTTACAAAGACGTTCAAGAGGAGTTTATGGTGGTGGAGATCTCCTTCGTCCCCGTACCGGCCACCGGAATGGAGCAGGCTCGTTGCTGCTGAGACCCTCTTCATTCCTCTCCACCTTATCCACACACGTTGCAGTTGGATTGATCATCTTTGTTTTCTTAATTTTTTGAAAGCTAATCACCACGGAAGGTGAGAACATGAAGTGGGGTCTAGCTAGCAAACAACGATCTGCAAGGAATTAGGCCTGCTTTAGTGTCAATCGTACGTTTATTAGTACAAACAAACGATACAATTCAAGAATTAGGACTGTTTAGTGTCAATCGTACGTTACCGGGGCAACAAACTCATCTGCAGAATGTAGGATTTGTTGTGTACAAGGTTTGTATCCTTAATGATTGCTAACGGTTTGAAGTAATATTTTGGGTTTATGGAGTCTTCTTTATTTCATTTTGAGAAATTTAAAGAAATAAATTATTTTTAGATTCGTTTGTTTGCTGAAAAGTGTTTTTTTTAAGTAAATTCCGGGAAAAGTGAATTCCGGAAAAGTATTTTTTGATATTTAGTAGTGTAATGAAAAATATATAAGTTGGAAAATATTTTCCAGTGTTTTGTTATGTCATGGAAAATGAGCTGTAAAATAACTTATTAATGTTTTATTTTTTTCAAGTTTATTAAAATAATGAGAAACAAATCTTACAAATTAAAAAGTTGAATGAGAATGAAATTAAAAAAAATATAATTTCATAAATTATCTCAAATAAAATAAATAATAATCAAGATAATAGAGATCAAATAAAAAATAAAAAAAATTGAAAGATGAAGAAATTAAAATAATAATAATTAACATTTCATAAATTATTTCAAATAAAATAAGTAACAATCAAAAGAATGGGGACCAAATTTAATAGATAAAAAATTTCAATTAAAAAATGATAAGGGAAAAACAAAATAAAAATGAAGACCAAAGTTAATATAAAAATTAAATTCTAAAGGATGAAATTGAAAAATAAATATTCAAATAATATATATATATATATATATATATATAACAATCAAAAGTTTGAGGACCAAATTTAATATAATTGGTAAATAATATGATATTTCTAAATTTTTCACAACTTCCGGAAAGTGTTTTCCGCCCAAAATAAAAAGAAAACACTTTCCTGAAAACCAAGCTAAATTTTTTCATTGATCGGAAAGTGTTTTTCATTGACCAATTTTTCTAATAGCAAACAAACATAAAAAAATTTAAAAAATAATTTTTTAAAAATTACTTTTCAAAAAACAAACGATCGTTAACATTTATCCATTAATGGTATCGAGGTTTTATGATTTTTGGATAAGTCTCATAAGCACTATTACTTATCTGGGTCTTTTATGCATGCAAACAAAAGGTCATTATATGTAGCTTACCCAACGACAAATAGCTTAGATTGGACTTGCATGACAATAGACCTCAATTCAGGCTCGAGGTGGCCTAATACTCATCGACGACAGTCATCCTTAGTGACTCATCCACTGGTAATGAGAGTCACGTGTCAAAGTAGCATAACAGTATTCTAGCGACATGTTTCTTTAATGTCAATAATTATCTACATAGCTGGCATTGCACGTGAAAATGACTGTTAATATGACGAGCAGATAAATTTATAACATACAACTGACATCTCCTTGTCCTCATCTTTCCGTCTCTCTTATCTTAAATCGTTAAAAAAATTCTAGCACAAAACTCATTTTAATTAATATATTTTTCTTTAGCTTGAGTGCTATTTAGATTTAATTTTAACTTTTTATTATATAAATATAAAAAAAAAATTCATAAGATAAAAATTAAAAAAAAAAGTAGATTTCACTAAAAGGGGTAAGAGTTTCCCAAAATGAATAATGCAATCTTATATATTTGGCCAGTACATCCCAGCCAGTGCCATTTCTAGCCAGAACATCATCGCTAGTGCCTGGGTCCTCATCTCTCCCTCTCTCTCTCTCAACTTGAATACCGAGCCAAAGTTACAAGATGCAGATTACCATAAAGGAATCATCCATGGTGCTGCCGACCCAGGATACACCAAACCACCGGCTAGAGGTCACTAACCTAGACCTGTTTCATGCAAAATATCATGTCCCTTTGCTGTATCTTTACAAGCCAAATGGATCTTCCAATTTCTTTGAAGTTAAAGTGCTCAAGGAGGCACTGAGCAAAGTTCTTGTGTCATTTTATCCTGTAGCTGGGAGATTGGCAAGGGATGCGAATGGTAGAATTGAGATAAATTGTAATGGAGAAGGGGTTTTATTCATTGAGGCTGAAACAGATTCTGCTATGGGAGACTTTGTTGATTTCAAGCCCAGCGACGAACTTCGACAGCTTATTCCTACCGTTGACTACAGTGACATCTCTTCTTACCCGCTCCTTGTTTTACAGGTATGAGTATTTGGATCTATTAGAGTTTCATGTTGAGTTTTCTTTTATATATATATATGCGTGCGCGCTCCGTTGTAGTATTTTTTTTCTGTCATTGTGCTGGTTGCTAGAATTAATACGCTTGTGTCTGGTATATGCTCACTAGATTAAAGATTTTTGGGTTTGATGTGTGTGGCAAATCCAAGGTGTTTGAGCTTAATGTTAAACTCAAGTCGTCTGGGCCAGCTAAATTTCAACAAAGAAGACGTGTCAGGCAAAGCATCGCTTATAACACCTAGATTCCAACAATTATAGTGGCCGAATAATCCTAGTAGATGGTTTTTATCCTCAAGAAACTTATTTTTAAAACACCTAGAAATCATTTTAATCATATTTTTAAATCAATTTTTAATCTTTAAAGCATAAAAAACCGGTAAAAAATCCAAAATCAACTTGGAAACCAATTTTTTCTAGATCTCATATCTAATTTTTTTAGATACTTTTAAGGTAAAAAAATACTTAAATCAAATTTCTCTTATTGTATGGAACCATTTAAAATAAAAATCTAATATTTTATAAATTAGAATAAAAAAAAGATACTTTTTTCTTTCGAGTCTGGATTTTTGCCATCATTTCTCTCTCTCTCCTCGCACCCTTCAAGAATTGAAAATTAATGAAAATCAAAATGAAATTATTAAAAATGCAAATGATCTATTACCTTATAGAGGACGTAGCGTGATGGCAAAGGGTTTGGGATCTGCACAGCAGGTCTCGAGTTCGAGTCAGGGCATGCACCTCTTGTAAGAGCCTGGGACAGCCAGGGTTTTACTCCCTCACCTGGACCCACAAAGTGCACTTTCCGAGAAATAGGTTTCCTCGAATCCAAAAAAAAGAATTGGGTTTCACATGACTCCAAACTTATGTTACATAGATTTAATATCTTTGTCTGACTCCAGATATTTTTCAAGAATCAAATTAAAATTTTATTATTATAATCAATAGTAAAACGTGAGAAAATAAATAGTAAAATAGTATACAGTGAAACAGCCACGCGGTTTACATGCATGCTTAATTTCTTTTCCATGCAGTGATAACTGACGATATTTTCAGCAAGTAAATATAGCATAATTATCACATGATCCAGTGAAACTTTAGGCAACTTAAATTGGGAAATGCCCCATCTCAAATCCCAAAATTCTTTCTTAATTGGAACTCAAAAGCTGTTCGCTTATCAATAAAAATGTAGATATATAACCAGCAAGTAGCTCACTTCGAGGATTTTCATCCCTGATAGGTAACCAGATTCACATGCGGTGGGGTGTGCCTTGGAGTTGGATGGCAGCATACTCTGGCAGATGGGACCGAATGTCTTCATTTCATCAACACATGGTCTGATATAGCCCGAGGCCTCTCTGTTAAAACCCCACCATTCATCGATCGAACCATTCTTCGTGGCAGAGTCCCACCCAACCCTACCTTCCATCACGTCGAATATGATCCATTCCCTACCATCAACACCCCTTTCCCAAACCCCATTCCCGAGTCAGGTTCTAAAGACATTTCTGTAGCCAACCTTAAGATCCCAAGTGATTTACTTAAGACTTTGAAAGCTATGGCGAAGAATGATATTGCAAGCAAGACCGAGTACAGCACTTACGTGATCCTTACCGCACATATATGGCGTTGTGCATGCAAAGCGCGAGGCTTGTCTAATGATCAAGCAACCAAGATAAACATATCCACCGATGGCAGGAATAGATTTCGTCCTCCAATTCCACCTGGCTATTTTGGAAATGTAATCTTCCAAGCTACACCCATTGCTCTCTCTGGTGACCTCTCATCGGAGCCATTGGCTCACACAGCGGAGAGAATTCACAAAGCAATAAAACGAATGGATAACGAGTATTTGAGATCAGCTGTTGACTACTTGGAAACAGTAGATGACTTGACTACTGTCATGAGAAGCTCCGAAACTTATAGGAGCCCAAACCTCAACATTGTTAGTTGGGTGCGTTTGCCCTTTTACGACGCTGATTTTGGATGGGGCAAGCCAGTGTATATGCGGCCTGCGTTTGCGTTTGAAGGAAAAGGATACATACTACCAAGCCCAACAGATGATGGAACCTTGTCATTGACCATATGCTTAGAGACGGATCACTTGCAATCCTTCCAAAAGTTATTTTATGAGTACCACAAACGGAGCTGCCTGTAATGTTCGTGAGGAAGTTCATGTAGCTTGGCAAGCATGAAACGATACTCACGTCAAGCAGATCAAACTTCTCTTGTATTATTCAATTGGTTGATGGTTCAAGACTCAAGAATTTTCATGAATTGTTTTCTTATTGGGAGGCTATGCCCCCATCAAGGGAACTTTTCCTGCACTAATAAATTCATAAATTCTCAAGTTCCAAGCTCAGCTTTTCTAAATTTGTATCAATACCAATAATATTGGTGGTGGTGGTGTATTGAGGAGGGGTGTACGTTATTATAAGTCATGGAATGATAGTATCATTTTCCATTATTAATGTGTTTGATTTTTTATTTGCTTCTATTTGACATGATTGTGTTTCTCGAGTGTAGAAAGAACGAAGCCTGCTATCGACCTTTTACCTTCCAAATTTAATCGAGCTTTCCTTTCATTATTAATCAACTTAGCATGTGTTTGTTTCATTTTTCATCATCCATAATTAAAAGATGCCATCAAGTTAGGTTTATAGATACTATAAGTAGTTAGATCATTAAAAAAACATTGTTCGATAGGATTTTTTTTCGTATTTGAAAAGGAAGATAACCCAATCATTTTTCAATTCTTGTTTTGAGGAAAATAATTGTTTATTTTAAATTATGCCTTATCTTCCAGATATTATATATATAGTCAATTAAC
>Ga0325400_1007032_pt1 | contig 10741 bp, 9 predicted proteins | sample PopdelMetagenome_2_FD_205662 | JGI IMG/M metagenome (GOLD analysis project Ga0325400, IMG submission 205662) | Populus deltoides microbial communities from Bellville, Georgia, United States - Xylem-PdKOR-R1 | ecosystem: Host-associated > Plants > Phyllosphere > Stem > Wood/Secondary xylem...
ACTCATGATTACTCAATATCACAATAGAAAAGGCCATTAAAAACTTTAGGCTTTGATGCTGACTGACAAGGAATCAAAGGAAAATAAGAAGATGAAATTTACAAAAAGGGCTTAAAGAACCCTAAACGTACTATTTATTCTTAATAAAAATATTTTAGGCATCTCTATTCTAGAAAAAAAAAAAAGCTTAAAATAGTTTAAAGAGGACCCTCATTCACCTAATCCAAAAAAGAAAAAGAAAACTCTATTTAGATAGAAAAAATAAAGGCAAAGATCTAAAATTAATTAAAAAAAATTAAAATTCAGAAACATCTTTTCTAATTTGAGGTCTTTTCTAATTTTAGATGAATATATCAAGTTAACCCATTACAAAACAAGGCTAGTAAAACTCCCTAAAATTTTTTGAGAATTTTTTAATAATCAAATTAAAAGTTATATTTGTTTTTGTTAGAAAAATTGATTTGCAACGTTCCAACCTCGTTTTAGACTTGAATTTGTCTATATAGTCTATAAATATATTTATTAAACATTCTATATGGTCAAATTATAATAAATTCTTATTTGATTGTTCATATCCTTCAAAACTTCCTATATTATTAGGTTGATTGGTAATGTAATATTTTAAGATGACTTGTTGGAATTTTGAGAATATAGTTGTATATATAGAAATCATTTGCATCAAGTGATGAGTGATTTAGCTTTAAGAACAAATTATATAATTCTTCACAACAATGGTTTTTACTTTCTTTTATTCATTCAAAAATCATTTACAATATTTCCACAAATAATTGTATGCAATTATTATTTTATGCTTATGATAATTTTGCAGCTTTATTATTCTGCTCGTTAATCATTTAATTTATTTTTATAAAAAATACCTTGATTATATAGAATTAAACTAAACTACTACATTAATTTTTACCAACATCACTATCTTCGAAACCTGTCCTACCATTAGTGGAGGTTTTGCCTTCAACGTTTAATTTAGTTCCAACAATTCAGTGATAATGCCAGTACTGGATTGCTTGCAAAAGGAAGAGGAAGGGGCAGCAGTCAGATTCCTCGTTGACGAGTAAAACAGTATGACAAGGAATCCTATTCTTTCCTTGATTTAGAGATGATTTGTTATTAGATAAATATTTGTTATGTATATTTGTTTTCTATTATATAAGATCTTCCTACCATATATATATTATTATATATAATGAGAATCAATAACCTCAATATTATTGAGGATTTCAGCCACACTTTACACAGGTTTTTTAAACCTTGTTATGATATCATAGCATATTTAGGTTTTTTCTCTTTTTACCCAATTCCTTTCATGACTGTATCGTCTTCATCACCTTCATTTCCGCTGAACACGATATTGTATATGCTCACAATCAAACTGACCTCCTCAAATTATTTGTTATGGAGAAATCAGTTTATCTTGCTGTTTACAAGCCATGATCTTCTTAGATTTCTAGATGGTAGTGTCTCAGTCCCTTCTCCTCAGATTATTGGTTCTGACCACCACCTAAGTGAATCCAACCTCCATTTCTTGGCTGAATACAGACCAGACTCTCTTAAGTCTCCTCTATTCTTCTCTTACGGAGGAGTCTATGAGTGAGGTATTTGGTCTGAAACATACACACGAGGTATAGACTACTCTTGAAGCCTTTTTCTCTTATAGATTTAAGACTCAAAAACTTCAACTTAAGGACGAGCTTCATCTGATGCAGCGAGGCTCCAAATCCGTGGCTGAATTTTCTCGACTCTTCAAAGGCCTCTGTGATCAACTGGCAACAATTGGTCATTTTGGTTCTTAAGAGCCTTAGGTCCCGATTATAAGATCTTCTCAATTACCATGCTTTCCCAGTTTTCGTTACATTCTTTTACAGATATCATACCGAAAACTTTGAGCCATGAGATTTTTGAAAGATCGGTGTATCAACAATCTACCAACTCGGCGATATATGCTCAGCGACATTCTTCCACTAGACCGAAAAGCACCATCAAAGGAAAGTCAAAACCTTCCTCTGCCTCAAAATTGTCTAATTTTTCTCTAGTTTATTGTCAACTCTGCGACAATGAGGGACACTTAGCTAAACGTTGTTGGACATTTCTTAATCTCAAGAAAACGCAGTTTGCCAACCTTGCTGAGGCTTTCACTACTTGTTCAACCCCTGACTCCAACGACTCTCCCTGTTATCCGGACTCTGGTGCCACCTCTCACATGACAAATGATCCCGAGGGTGTAGATGTTCCTATTGTCTACTCTGGTAATGAAAGGGTGATGATTGGTAATGGTCAGTATCTTTCTATTTCTCACTTTAGCTCTGTTTCCACTCTTGTTCCCAACAGCTCACTACTTTTATCTAATGTTTTAGTTGTTCCTGGTATTACAAAAAAAACTTATTTCCATCAGTCAACTTATAAAGGATAATAATTGTTGTGTCATGTTTTATATTATGGTTTTACCATACAGAACCGAGTCATAAGAGTAGTGCTGGGGGTCGACAGATGTGAGAATGGCCTATATGTGCTTGAGCAACATCATCATGCCTTTGTTTCCATAGTTTCTTCCAACAAACCACATGCCTCTGCTTATTTGTGGCATGCTCGCCTAGGTCATCCTAGTTTTATGTACTGTTGACTCTCTCTCCAAGTCAGGTTTTATTTCCTATAGTGATAAATTAATGGGTTTGGATTATGGTTTATGTGTTGGATGTAACTTTGTAAAAAGCCATCATTTACCCTTTTCACTTAATAATACTCATTGTGATTTGCCTTTTGATCGCTTACATTGTGATTTATGGGGTCCTTCACCTATCTGTTCCACTGGTTTTCAACATTATGCAGTGTTAATTGATGATTGTATCAGATTCAATTGGTTTTTTTCCATTAAAACACAAATCTGATTTTTTTTAATACCTTTATCAACTTTCAACATTATATTAAGACTCAATTTTCTTCCAAAATTAAGTCCTTCCAATATGATGGTGGAACTGAACTTACAAATAATAAATTTCGCTCTCACCTCACATCTTGTGGTATTGTGTTGCGCATTGCTTACCCTTATACACCGAGTCAAAATAGGATTGCTGAACGTAAACGCCGACATGTCATTGAAATAGGACTCGCTATTATATTTCATGCATGTGTTCTATTGCCTCTTTAGGTTGAGGCCTTCTCAATAGCTGTTTATCTCATCAACCGGTTCCCTTCACATACTCTTGATGACAAAACTCCTTATAAGCTCCTGTTTGGTAAATACCCCAATTACACTATGCTTCGCATTTTTTGATGTTTATGGTTTCCTTATTTACGAGATTATGCTCCTAACAAATTATCTCTCAAATCCTCTCTTTGTGTCTTTTTAGATTATACCTCATTCACAAGGGTTTTCGTTGTTTTGATCGCAAGACACAATGTCTTTATATTCTCAACATGTCTAATTTTATGAAACTATATTTCCTTATATGAGTGATGATATCCAATAACTTCATAGTTCAACACCTTATATTACTTTTTCTGATTTCTTGGAATCTAATAATAATATATCCTGCCTTTACGAATTCGTTGATATCTTATCCTATTTTGAATCCTATTTGTTTGCCATGTAGTGATGATCTTAGTGATTCCTTTCCCCGGACATCTCCTGATGTGTCTACCGTCCTGTCTTTTAGTCCGCCCTCCTTATATGTTCCTCTACTAACGACTTCTACCAACCTTCACCCAATGGTTACGAGAAGAAAAGTTTGTATATTTAAACCTAAGGCATATTATGCATTAACAATTTCACCATCTTCTCAGTTTTTTCAGGTCTTTCTTGCTCTATAAGAGCTTTGGGGTTCAAGTATGTTGCCAAACACCCTAAATGGCTCTTGACTATGGATGATGAAATACAAGCTTTGAAAAAGAATGATACTTGGGATCTTGTACCACGTCCTGTAAATCATAATACGGTTGGTTGTTGTTAGATCTTTAACCAAACTCTATATTGATGGATCCATAGAGCATCATAAGGCTCATCTAGTGGCCAAGGGCTTCTCTCAGATTCATGGCCTTGATTTTGAAGACACGTTCAGTCCTGTGGTGCGTCCTGCTACTGTTTAGATTATCATATCTATTGTAGTCACTTCTGGATGGCTCTTACATCAATTAAATGTTAAGAATGCCTTTCTTCATGGTCATATTTCTGAAGAAGTATATATGGATCAACAACCTGGCTACACTGATATGCAATTTCCTTACCGTGTATATTGATTGAAGCGTGCTCTTTATGGACTCAAACAAGCCCCTCGTGCTTGGTTCCAATGTTTTAGTTCGTTTTTAATGAACCTTGGTTTTCTTCTCAGTCAGGCTGATTCCTTTCTATTTATCCATCATACCATGGCAGACACGATTTATCTCTTATTGTATGTAGATGATATGGTGCTACTAGAAACAATCCCAATTTGATTAAAACTCTTATTACACGACTGCCTAAAGAATTTGCTATGAAAGATTTGGGTTATCTACACTGTTTTCTTGGTGTTAAAGTCTAACATGACTCTCACGGCTTATTTCTTAACCAAACCAAGTATAGTCTTGATCTCTTACAACATGCTGATATGGTTAAGGCCAAACCCATTGCCACTCTTTTTATAGTTGGTGAACATCTCTCCACTGGAAAGAAGCTATTTTCGGATCCCACCCTATTTCAGTCTCTTACCGGAGCCCTATAATATTTAACCATTAGTCACCCTAATCTCTTGTTCAGTATCAATTCCATTTGCCAATATATGCATGCTCCGACTGAAGATCATTTTCAAGCACTCAAACATACATTGTGTTATGTTAAAGACACGGTCCATCATGGCCTTCAACTCCACCACACCTCTTCTTGTGAGTTACTTGCTTATTCTGATGCTGATTAGGTTAGCTGTCCTGATACACGTCGGTCTACCACCAGCTATCTTATATTCTTGGGCCCCAATCTTGTCTCTTGGTGCTTCAAAAGACAATCCACTATTTCTCGCTCTAGTGTCAAAGCTGAGTATCGATCCTTAGCCGTTACTATTATTGAAGTTGCTTGGATTGTTCAGCTATTTCATGATTTACATCTACAATTACCTTCCCTTTCGAAGATACTATGCGACAACAAAAGTGCTATATTTATGGCAGCCAATCCTATCACTCAGCCTCGATCTAAGCATATTGCAATTGACTATCATTTTGTTCATGACCTCATTGCCAATGGTTCCTTAAAAGTCGCATTTGTTCCCTCACATTTCTAACTTGCTGATTCTTTTACCAAGGGAGTCACCAAGCCTCAATTCATACGTTTTCATAACAAGCTTCACGTGGTTCCTTCTATCATGATCAGCTTGAAGGGGGTGATAAGGAATCCGATTCTTTCCTTGATCTTAGATGATTTGTTATTATCTTTCCTAGTTTATAAGATAAATATTTGTTACTTCCGTTTGTTTCCTATTATATAGAATCTTCCAACTGTATATACATTATATATAATGAGAATCAGTAACCTCAATATTATTGAGGATTTCAGCCACACTTTATATAGGTTTTTAAACCTTGTTACAGTACCACCACTAATTTTGTCTTATGCATGTTACCAATTTTCGCTTCATTTTATGGTTGCCACAATGTAATTTATTTCTACAAAAAGTAATTAGATGTTCTTAATAACAAGTCAAATTGTTAATTTAGTAAGGAAAATCTGAGAAAGATAATTTAATTGAATGGGTTCCATGGAAACATTATATGCTCTTGGAATCGTTCTTCATTATCTCAATCAGATAGGGTCAGTTTTGATGAACAAGGGATATAGTAGTATTTTTTTTGTTTAAGGGATTATGTCTGCTTGTGAACTTTTTTGCTTGGAAGAAATTATACTTACAACATCTATAAGGCAATGAGTTTCTCTATCAGTGTTCATGTCTCTTGGAATGCTTGGCAAACCAGTATGGCCAATTCTTTAGGGAGTGTCTGGTTGGTGGTTTTTTATGGTCTTTAGGGAGCATTAACCTATTTGCTTCAGAACTCTAATTTCTACAGAGTTTCTATTGATTGATGGAATTAATTTTGAATTCAAAGTGTTTTTTAGTTTTTTTAGGTGTATGTATAAATGTTAGAGAATATTAATCATTTTAAGTCTCTTGATTTATCCCCTACACTGGTATAAATATAAATGTTCAAGTATTGTATTCAAGTCCAAATCCTTAAAGACTTCTCATTTCTACCTTCCCCCCTACTTATTTAGGATTTAATGGGGCTTTTGAGAAATTAAAGCATGTGTGTATATGAAAGATAGAAATCTGAAGAGAGAGTTTATGGACAAGTGACATCCAAGAAAAAAAATAGAGGTGCAAGATGATAGAGCTCAACAAAAAAATTAAGGCTTTGCATCAAGAGAGAGAGAAAAATCCAATGAAGGCTTAGTGCAATCTAGCAACTCATTGCACAAAAGAAGGTGTGGTACAAAGAAGATCATATAAAAAAAGAGAAAAGAGATGAACCTAAAGAAAAGGTGGACAATAAACAAAGAACTATAATGAAGAATGTGGCAGCCGCCACTCGACAAGAAAAAAGGCTTCGATGAGCCATGTTTAAGTAAATAAAATTACTAAAGAAAGGAAGATTGAAGAGATGGCAATGAGATGCCATTAATAAGTTGTCGTACCTTTCGCAAGAGCGCAACATCATGACGATCCTTTTCAGGCGGGTTGAGAGGTATTTGGTTAGATAAAGAGTCACCACCTAGTATTATTGTTACTAAGAATCCAAACTAGTCTTTAAAAATTCTAGGTAAGGGATTAGTTACGTAAAATAAATGTATTAGCACCCCTGAGGTAAACTCGTTTCTAAGTTATATCAGTCTATTATGGCATATTTATTACAATGAAGAAATTCTAGTTTTTTAGATTAAGAACTTGGTCTAAAAGATCCCGACTTAAAAAGACATTAGAAGAAAGCAAACTCATTCACAACTTATATGTCATGAAAGAGCTAAAGTTAGAAATCCAAAGATATTTTATAATTATTGAAATTTCATTTTTCCCTTTGGTATTTCAAACGTCCATAACTCTTGTACCATGGGACATAGATTGAAATATCCCTAATTATCGTTGAAGCTTATTTCAAACAAACTTTAATTTTAGGAACTTTTACATCATCTTTAATAACATTTCAGATAAATAAATAAAAAATCACTTGCAGGTGTTTTATCTTTACATCAAAAATGAATGAGTCATATTACTTCTAATAATATATTAGTTATTAACCTTATACAGGTTTTAATCCTTATATTAAAAGTGAGTTCTAGATTTTACCAAAAATCAATTTTTTATATTTTCTGAATCATAGACCAAAATTCTTTGGAATTTTGCAAATTTATTTGTTATTTTAAAAAAAATTATATTTTATATTTTTAATTATTAATATTTCTTTAAGGCTTTATTTGGCAAAAAAAAACCATTTTCTTTTGGATAAAACAACTAAAATAGGTCTAAGAGCATGTTTGTCAAACAAATCCTTAAGTCAAAAATTCTTTTATCAAAAAGATTGAGAGCCAAACAAGGCCTTACCCATCTGACCCAAATTGGATATAATCGGGCTGACTCGAAATCTTTGGTTTCACTATAAACCAAAACAAAACCCACTAATTTGACCCAAAAAACAAATCAAAACTTAAAATGAATCAAGCTTGCCAAAAACACAGAAATCCAAAAAAAATTTTATCAAAACAAATCAAAATCGAGAAAAAAATAAGAACACAAAGAACAAATAAAGAACATCAAGAACATGCTAGCAACATGAATCAAAATCCAAACCAATTACTAACAATCCAACAACATAGACATGTTGGAAATCAATCATTAACCAATAATTCAGCTTCATTCATATCGATTATCCATGAATCAACAAATTAATCAAAATGAGTTCAGTTTGAAAAAAAAAAAAACCCTAGAATTAAATCCTCGATTATTAATTAATCATCTCATATCGAGATGTTAATGCAAAAAATAAAATCAAAATTGGTCTGAAAGATGTATTTAAGGCAATGTTCTTGCGAAGAACATTGCCCAGAAATTTTCCAAAAAACCCATGTACTAACCATACCCAGAAAAGACATTTCAAGCCCTAAAATCATGCTTTCTTGGTTCACACACATCACACTACCATAGTTACACATACTCAAATCAAAACAGGTAAAAAAAAAAACACCACATTCTAAAAATCTTGTATGGAGTTTTAATCCAAAAACTGACAAAATAAAATAGCAAACAAACTCGAGAATTTAGAGCTCAAAACTGATATATTTTAACATCCAATAGGCCTCAACCAAAACCAGAAGCAAGAACATGTATTAGCCAACACATAAAAGCATTACAAATCTTACTTTCATATTTGGCAGATTTCAAAACCATTTTGTATTAGCCAACACATAAAAGCATTACAAATCTTACTTTCATATTTGGCAGATTTCAAAACCATTTTATTTCTTCAAAATCAATCTAACAAACATCATCTAAGTATTCAGAAACATTAACAACCATCTCAAAACAAGATTTAAACAATAAAACAACATTTTTACATGTTAATTAAAACCAAAACTGTAACAACCCGGCCCAACATGTTGTATATTGTCCGCTTTGGGCCTGACCGCTCTCACGGTTTTGTTGCTGGTGATGCAAGTCCACTTCTGAGCCTAATGCCCCAAAACACGTACAACATGTTAGCAACCAACACTACTAATAAGGCCAGCTACCAAACCCTCATCCGTCGATGTGAGATATTATAATTCTCCCCCTTAAGGAGCCTAACGACCCCGTCGACACAACCGGACAGCTAGTGAGGTCGGCTCTGATACTAAATGTAACAGCTCGGCCCAACATGCTATATATTGTCCGCTTTGGGCCTTACTACCCTCACGGTTTTGTTCCTGGTGACGCGAGCCCACTTCTGAGTCTGACGCCCCAAAACGCGTACAACATGTTAGCAACCAGCACTACTAATAAGGTCAGCTACCAAACCCTCAACCGTCAATGTGAGATATTACAAAAACCAAAATCAATACAACATAAAAAAAATGCTTAGAAACATCATCAAACATGCATGAACAAGCTAGAAATGTGACTCGTGGACATCATCTACAAGACTAAATAAAGGTTTTATACCTTACAAGCTCAAATGATGGTTATTGCCTTTATGTTCTTTATTTTCCAAGCTTGCTACTTTCTCTTGAAGTTGAAGAAATTCTTATGCTAGGCTTTTGAAACTTCACACTTAGGGTTTTTTTTTCAAGGTTTTCATCCCTTTTTTCCTTCTTTTTATTTTTTCTTTCTGGATTTTCAATAGGCATTTATAATCTTTTGCTAGGATTCTTTGATTGATTTGCTCAATAATTGATCATGATTTATCAATACTTGACCCTCTAATCAAAATGAAAGAGTTTTGGGAAGGGTTTAATAGCTGAAAGCTTTGTACTTTGTTGGTTTTACAATGGTGGTTTTGCAACAAACTTGATTTGAAGTTTTTGGTGGTTTCACTAACTTGGAAGCCAATGAGTTGTTTTTGGCCCTTTGATCTTATGGAAGTCAATGTTATGGATTTATTGTTATGGGTAATTAGTTATTTTGTTGATTATGAAAGGTTGTAGGTAAAGATGATGATTTTGAGTTATGATTTTGATTGAATGGTGAATTTGTGTTAGAAATTAGGAGACAACAATAGGCAATCTGTGTAAATTCTAGGTTTGAGGTTGAAGATGATAAAAATTCAGTTTGGTCCCTTAATTTATGAAAATTACAGTTTAGTCCCCAAACTTTGAAAAAAGTACAGATTGGTCCCTGGAGCATATTCTGAGATTCTGGATTGAATAAAAGATGAATTATGGCTAGAATTCCAGTATAGTTATGCAATTTTAACACTTTCAATTTGGTCTTCCCATTTGATAAAAAATACAATTTGACCCTCAAATTTGGTCCCTAGATCATAATTAGAGATTCTAAACAGAAATGAGGATGAATTATGGACATAATTGCACTATAGTCATGAATTTATGATATTTTTAGTTTGGTCCTCTAATTTGACAAAGTTACAATTTGACCCTTAAAAAAATATGATAAATTCCAGATTGGTCTCTAGTTGTAATATTAGCTTTTGTAGATTGGTTTGATGAATAAATGACGGTTATTTAGTGAATTATTATCAATATTATTTTTTTTATTATGGATTAGATTTTGCGAAAACCGTTTAATTTTGGGTTTTTGAAAAAAATGACTAGTTGGTTCAAAAACATATAAGATTATGGAATAGACCTTAGTTAAGTGTATTAAATAGGTTGTACGTTCTTTTCGAGTCGTTTTTTAATATATCTCCTTTGTATTCAGATAACCTGATATTCTACCGTCGGGACATTAGTAGGATTTCCTTTGGTATCTGCTTTCGAGTTTTGTTTGCTTTCGAGTCAAGTGAGTGGATAATTTTCCATATGCATGATAAATATTATAAATATTTAATTTTTTAATATGAATTGGATTATGCTTCTTGATAATATATATGTTTATTATTATCCTTGTTACGATAAAGTATGATCAATTGTTGAATCTGAATTCTTGATATGAACCAGTATATATTTTGAATTGACTTCTGAATTGATAGCTCCTCATTTGATTGATGTCATGAGTTGAGCCTTGAGATATGAATATGTTTGTTTGATTATGATTATGAACCTATGGTATGCCAGTCA
>Ga0325400_1007034_pt1 | contig 10740 bp, 11 predicted proteins | sample PopdelMetagenome_2_FD_205662 | JGI IMG/M metagenome (GOLD analysis project Ga0325400, IMG submission 205662) | Populus deltoides microbial communities from Bellville, Georgia, United States - Xylem-PdKOR-R1 | ecosystem: Host-associated > Plants > Phyllosphere > Stem > Wood/Secondary xylem...
ACTGCACTACTTTAGAGAACTGCAGAACATGGATCAGTTAGTTAATTGTTAGACGTGGAGAGTGTTGTAACTCCTTCCTATTTGTTTGTTAATTATGTTATGAAGTGTATGGTTATAAATGCCAAAAGTATTTTTAATAGAAGGGTGCTGAATTTACCCAATCTTAAATTTCCTCTCTACTATATTTATTCTTCCATAAATTAACTATATCAATATTTTGCTTCAGTGGAGGAGCGAGCAATAGTGCGTTGCTTACCATATTTCCATGAGATGGGAGTGGTGCTAAGAAAGACGATGTAGCCACCAATAGATTTTCGATTATCAATACTCCTCGCCCAGTTCGCATTAGTAAAACATGTAATGATAAAGAGGAGCCTTGAGTAAGGTGAAGACCAAAAGAGGACGTACCTTTTAAATACCATAAAATACGTTTGACAGCAGCTCAATGGCTCTCAGTTGGCGCATGTATAAACTGACAGACTTTGTTGACAACAAAGCAGATGTCTCGTCTAGTAAATGCTAGATACTGAAGAGCCCCGATAATTTACTGATAACGAGTGGGATCTGAGTACAAACCACTAGGCTGGAGACTGACCTTGAAAATAGAAGTCGGTGTATCAACAGGTTTATAGATGACATACCAGCCCGACTAAGGATATTAAAAGCATATTTGTGCCCACTAAGCATGAGCCTCATACTGGTGGGAGTGACCTCAATTCCTAAAACATAGTGAGCATGACCCAGATCCTAGATTTTAAACTCTGAACTCAACAGACTAATAAAGCGGGGAAGGAGAGTAGAATTATTACCAGTTAGCAGAATGTCATCTATATATACAAGCAGATATCATGATTCACAGTCAGAATAAATAAGGAGGCATCAACCTTGGAAGTGTGAAAGCCAATCGATAGAAGAAAGTCACCTAGTCGTATGTACCAAGCCCGCGAAGCTTGTTTTAAACCATAAAGAGACTTGTGAAGGTGACAAACATGAGTGGGTAGAGTAAGGTCAATAAAACTCATGGGTTGTTGCATATAAACAACCTCTTAAAGGGAACCATTGAGGAAGGCATTGTGTACATCAAGCTAATCGATCTATAATGGTTAGATACAACAATGGCAAGAACGAACCGAACAGTAGTTGGTTTAACAACAAGACTGAAGGTTTCTGAGTAGTTGATTCCCTCATATTGAGTGAAACCACGCGCAACCAAACACGCCTTGTAGCAATAAATAACACCATTGGCCCGTCACTTGATTTTCTAAACTCAATGGCAACCAACAACATTCATGGAAGGTTCAAACGGAACCAAAGACCAAGTATTATTGGCATGTAAGGCTGCAATTTCAGATCTCATAGCAAACTGCCAGCATAAAAACTAGTTAGCATCTTTGAAATTTAAAGGTTTGTTATCAGAGGAACATGTTACCCTTGAGTTTGGCTGCAACGGAGAAACAAAACTCAAGTTAGCAGACTTGGGCTGTCGGGGACGCAATACCATATGGTGTTGGCGAGAGACCACTGGTGCAGCAGACCTGTCTAGCATGGGCTGCTGTGGGAGGAAGTAGCTGGAGAGATCAACACAAAGATCTAAGCAGGCGAAGACAGAGTAGGACACTATGAGGAAGATGAAGGCCCAAACGGTAAGCCAGATTGCTCACCAGAAGGCGCATCAGAGGGCACAACAGAGGGCGCAATAGACCAAGTGGTTGTGTCCGAAGCTACAGAACCTGAACCTGTAAAATGATCAATAGACATAGCGGTAACTGGTGGTAAGGGGACCTGTTTAGACAAGGCTGATGGTGTTTTGGTGGATGGGAAGTGTGTTAAAACAGGAAGATGGGAGGAAAGGGTCGGTTGTGGGTCAAAGTCAGAGATGGCAGAAACATGTATGCAGTTTCAAGAAAGGGAAAAGACTGTTCATGAAAACAGACATGACGGGAGATGCAGACACGATCAGAAGACAAGTCGAGACAACGATAGACTAGATGACATGAGCTATACCCTAGAAACATATATAGAGTAAAATGAAAGTCTAACTTATGAGTATTATATGGGCGAAGAAAAGGAAAACACAGACATCAAAAAATGCGCAAGAAACTATAATCAGGTGTTTGATGGAACAGACATTCAAACGGAGATTTGTTTAGTAAGATCGGTATTGGCATACGGTTAATAAGATAAACCGCAGTTTCAAATGCATAATTCTAAAATTTTAAAGGTGTTTTACAGTGCTCAAGTAATGTAAGACCAGTTTCAACGATATGACACTGACGACACTCAACAGTACCATTCTGCTCATGCGTGTGTGGACATATTATCATATTATATGATGATGAATATCAATAATTTTGAAGAAGGAATTTAATATATGATATTCACCACCCCAGTCAGTTTGAACCGATTTTATTTTGCAAGAGAATTGTCGTTCCACCAAGACTTGAAATTGGTGAAACACATTAAACATATCAGATTTTGCACCAAGAGGATAAAACTAAATAAATTTTGTGTGCGCATCCAGAAAGATCACAAAATATCAGAAACCATCAGAAGAGAAAATGGGAGCAGGGCCCCAAACATCACTAAAAATTAGTTCAAGTGGAGCAGATGTTTTGTGACTAGTAGGTCCTGATGATAGACGAGGTGATTTTTCTAACGGACATGCTGAACACTGAAAATTTAAAGGACGAGAGGTACAAGTGACCTTTTTATTTGATGCTAAGAGACTCAGAACCCGGGAGATGGGGTGACCGAGGCGACGATGCCAAACATCAGCAAAAGTGGATAAGCTAGCAGAAAAAAGCTTGTGGCAAAAACATGGCAGAAGGCTCTGAAAGGACATAAAGGTCATCTTTACTCTGATCGGAAAGCAGAACTGTCTTGGTTATGAGATCCTTAACATAGAAACAAGAAGAGTGAAATTGAAAAAAAGACACAGTTTTCATGGAAAAATTGTTGAACAGGTAAGAGTCATTTCTTAATTTGTGGCACATACAATATATTAGACAAAGTAAATGCTCGATTAGGGGTACATAAGATATTATGGGTTGTATTAGATATGACAAGTCCCTTACCATCACCAATATGTAATTGATCATTACCAAGATAGGGTTTTGTGTGTGTCGTACCAGTAATATCTGGAGTAACATGTTGATTTGCACCAATGTCAGGAAACCAAGTTATAGAATTTTCTGCTACTGAAGCGTTACTGAAAGAGAGATTAGCTGATGCTTGATTCCCATAGTGCACAAGCTATGAGCACTACTGTGCGGAATGCCCAATCATGTTGCAGAGCTGACACTTTAGCTGGCACCCCTACTGTCTAGCATTGGATCTATTTGGCTGCCAGTCTAAACGGTTTTACTGCCAGTTATACCCGTTATTGCCTTTTCTAAAATTGTTGCCACCATACTGGGCAGAGGAGGGGCGCATGTTACGCCAGCCATTATGTCTTCCTCTACCCCGCTGAGAGGAAGAACTAGTGCCATTAAATCCTAAAAATGCTCGCTGGGCAGCAAAGGCAGAAAGGGGTTGTGTAGGCGTTAACAGCAATGGTGCAGCCATGGGATTGAATGGAAGAGAGCTTCGATGTAAAAATTCATGAGTAGATAGGTGGCTATGAAGTTTAGAATACGACAGAAGGTCAGCTTTTGTTGACAAACCTGTAACAAGATCACGAAAGTCACTGTGGAGACCCCGAAAAACGTATAAATTGAAGTCTATGAGAGAGATGGGGCGACCTGCGGCAACAAGTTCATCAAAGAACCCCTTAGCTTTTTGCAAATATGTGGTGACAGAATCATCACCTTGGCGAAGATCCTGAAGACAGCCATGTAATTGCATGATTCAGGAGTTTGACGGAGATACAAGAGCATGTTCTAGCCTGCTCCATACACTTATAGATGTTAGGCAATCTACCACAAGATGGAGCACGTATATAGACAGAGAGGAGAGGAGGGTGCTGAGGATGAGTTGATCTTGCTGTTTCCATGCCAAAAAGGCTTGGGAAAAACCAATTGGTTGTTTCAATGGCAGAAACATCATTGTGCGGAGAAGGACATATTGTCGAGCCATCAACAAAGAAGAAGACACCTTAACCAATCAAATATGGCTTCATCTGCATGCGCCAAAAAGATAATTGGTGTTGGTAAGCTTAAGGTTGATTACATGCTGTGTGTTAGAAGGTGGGATGATGACTGTTTTTGTGGTAGAAACTGGTGCAGCAGTCATGGCTGTATTGTTGGCAGAGACAAGTGCATCAAGGAAGAAGTAGGAGAGGAAGAGCTGTCATTGTTCATGGCTGTGGCAACAGCAGAAGGATCCATAATCAGTAAATTACTGCTGGAGAAATAACTTGCAGGTGTAAAGTTTGTAGGAGAAATAACGCTGGAATACTGCAGCGGAGGAAATAGGCTAGAATACTGCAGCGGAAGAAAATATCATGAGGAATGAGAGATGGCTGAGGATGCAACAATGCAATAGCAAAAACTGCACCAAAAACCTGCAGTAGTAAAGATCGAGCAAGAGAGAAAACACAAGGAAGAATTTGTTCTGCATGGGAGGCAACCTTGAATCTGTTTTGCATAAGGGAAGGAAGCCTTGAATATGTTCTAGATGTTTTCTGTTCTGATATCAAATTAAAACAAGGTTTTGTTGTGTGGTCCCGCACCATGTGATGGGGGGACCACCACATTAATTAAGGAGGCAGCTGGCTGCCTCTTTGGTTTAAATTAAATGAAACAGTTACTGTAGATGGCAGTAGCAAATTTGAACGAGAGAGCAGAGAAAAACCGAGAGAAAGAAAGAAGAGGAGACAGCAGAGCAGTCTGTCTTCTTTCTTTGATTTCCAGTTCGTTCACCGTTGGATCGGGCTGAGATTTGGACAGCAGCTTTTAGACACGTTACTCTTCATTCTAAACGGTTGGATTGAAGATTGGTGGTGTGGAAGCTGGTCGTTTTGACAGAAAACGGGGCTGTCAGTGTTGTGAGCTTTTCTCTAACATTACTCTCTTTAATCTTGTTGTAATCCGAGAATAAGTTGTTCTTGATGATATATATGTTGTAGCCCTTAGTTGAATCTGAGGAAGAACAATTGTGAACCCATTATTTGTGATAGTGGAAGTTTTTAGGTGGACTCCGGTCCCGTGGTTTTTCCCACATCGGGTTTTCCACGTAAAAATCTTGGCGTTGATTTGTGTGATTGTTGCATTATATTTGTTCATTGTTTGATTCTGTTTTTTACTGCACAAAGAGGGAAAAAGGATTGGGACTTGTGAATTGTGAATTGTATTCCGCTGAATTGATCCGGTTAGTTGTCCCTAGTTTTCCCAACAATAAGTAATTTTGTGGCTGCTATTATGCTAAGAACTCCTATCAAAGTTCCCCGAGGAACAGTGGCATTTGCAAGTGTTGTTCTCAGATTTTTTATTACCAACTACTTTGGACATGTTTTTAATTGTGCCACCACTAATTTAGTCCAAGCATTTTTTTGAAATTTTTATGAATACAATAGTTTATGTCACGACACAAATTTGAGTATGTTACCATCATGTAGACAAAGGCACTTTTAGGACCGTCTTGTCTATGATAAGCTTTAAACCTAAACATAATTTTATAATAACTAAAAATTTAAACAATGATATAAAGATTAACCATCAATGTATATATACATGCCAACCCAGAAGGATATCCTAGAAAATATTATAATTATTAAAATAATTAAGATTAAACATAAAAAAAACCAAAATTTTTAATAATATGTATATTATAAATGTTTGGTCTTAATCTAAATATAAATAAAGTATATATACGTTAAACTGAAAATACTATTCTACCCTTAATAAATAGAACTACATAAATATTATTTAACAATAATTACAGAGCTTAAGCTATATATATAATAACATTACAGAATATATTTACAAGATGGGTATAAAAACGAGAAGGCTAAATAAAAATTAAAATGAAAGCGGGGTGAATTTTTTTAACCAAATCATTATTAATCAAGATAACTAGTTTGCTTTTAGCCTACCAGGTTCAACAAACTACACCGAGTTTATTTTTTTATACAACTAGTTAGATGACCCGCGCGATGTCGTGGGTTAATCTTTTTTTGCATAAAAAATATCAAAAAATGCTAAGATTTAAAAGTGTTAGGTCTTTCTGCAAAACTATACCCAAGAGTCTTGGGTTTGGCTGCAACGTTTGACCCAAGAGTAATATTTATAATATTAATAATAACATTAAACTTGCATGACCCAAGTTTAAGTGGGTTTGACTGCAATACCAGACCCAATAACCTTGGATGTGGGTCTGGCTGCAAGGTTGTATCATAAAAATGTGATAATTAAATAGATTAAGTAAAAAGAAAAAAATATATAAAAAAAACCAACATGAAGAAAATAATTAATGAAGAAAAAGAAAAAAAATCTGAATTAACTGGGTTAACTCTTCAAACCAGGTTAACCCGTCAAACATTGGATTTGTGTCGTGAAAGTTTGATAACTAAATAGAAAAAAATTGACAGGTTACCCCAGAATTAACTGGGCTAACCCGTCAAACCCGGGATCTGTGTCATAAAAGTCTGATAATTAAATAGAAAAATTTAATATTAAGAAAGTAAATTAAAAATAATAATTAAAAAAAAAGCCAGAAAAAAAACTAAAGACATCAGTTTTTTCACTGTGGACTGCACTGTGCAGTCCGCAATAAAAGGCTTAAAAAGAAAAAGAAAAGGGAAAAAAAACAAAGGCATACCCACGGGTTAATTTTTTTTTCTTGCATAAAAAATATAAAAAAGGCTAAGATCTAAGAGTGTTTGGTCTTTTTGCAAAAATATACCAAAAAGCCTTGGGTCTAACTGCAACGCTTGACCCAAGAGTAATATTTATAATATTAATAATAATATTAAACTTACATGACTCAAGTTTAAGTGAGTGTGACTGCAACACCAGATTCAAGAGTCTTGGATGTGGGTCTGGTTGCAAGATCGTGTCATAAAAGTATAATAATTAAATAGATTAATTAAAAAGAAAAAACAAAGGAAAAAAACCAACATGAAGAAAAAAATTAATGAAGAAAAAGAAAAAAAAAATAAATTAACTGGGTTAACCCTTCAAACCAGGTTAACCCATCAAACTTGGGATTCATGTCATTAAAGTTTGATAACTAAATAGAAAAAAAAAGTTGATGGGTTAACCAAGAATTAACTCAGTTAACCCGTGAAACCAGGTTAACCAGTCAAACCTGGGATATGTGTCATGAAAGTATGATAATTAAATAGAAAGAAATTTAACATTAACAAACTAAATTAAACAAAAAAAATTAATTAAGAAGGAAAAAAAACTTCGAGTTACCTTGTTGAACCAAGTTAACACGTTAAACCTGGGATCCATGTCATAAAAGTCTGATAACTAAATAAAAAAATTTAACATTAACAAAAGAAAAAAAACAAATAAAAATGGACGGGTTAACTCGTAAAACCAGGTTAACCCGTCAGACTTGGAATGTGTGTCATGAAAGTCTGATAACTAAATAGAAAGAAATTTAACATTAACAAACTAAAGTAAACGAAAAAAATTAATTAAAAAGAAAAAAAAAAACTCCGGGTTAACTCGTCAAACCAGATTAACCTGTTAAACCTGTAATCCTTGTCATGAAAGTCTAATAACTAAATAAAAAAAATTAACATTAACAAAATAAAAAAACAACAAAAAAAATGGACGGGTTAATTCAGAATTAACTGGGTTAACCCGTGAAACCAAATTAACCCGTGAAACCTGAGATATGTGTCATGAAAGTCTGATAACTAAATAGAAATAAATTTAACATTAACAAACTAAAGTAAACGAAAAAAATTAATTAAAAAGAAAAAAATCAGGGTTAACTCGTGAAACCAAGTTAACATGTTAAATCCGGGATCAATGTCATAAAAGTCTGATAATTAAATTAAAAAAATATTAACATTAACAATCTAAATTAAACAAAATAAAATTTATTAAAAGAAAAAAACAAAGAAAGAAAAAAAAAAGCTAAAGGCATAAAAAAAAGAAAAAATAAAGAAAAATAAAAAAAATAACTTTAAAAAAATCTTTAAAAACAAAAAAAACTCAGCCTTTCAATATAGATTGCTACAATAAAATACTGAGCAATTTTAATATATTTCTAATAATTAGTGATTTTTTTTATCTATTACGTAGCGAAGCATGAACACGGGGCCTAGTTATTTTGCTAGGCACGCTGGGATTGAATAATTTACTCTTTTTAATTAGGAGTAACTAATTAGTTTGCGGGGCTCTCTTTGAAGATGTTTTATTACATTTTTGTGACAATGAAAATAAATATTTGAAAAAAATTCAATTATTTAAATTTTAGAGAGAAAAAATATAATTTTTTAGTTAAAATTCTCTTTTCTAGTCATATTTTTTCTTGAGAAAAAGTATTTTTTATCAACAATATATTCTTCTAATAAAAAATTAAGATGATTAAAAAAATATTGGAAAAAAAATCATATTCATATATTATTTTTTGTTTTAACAAAAACATGTTTTTCAACTGAAAGTCTTATTTTTTTTATTCATGATTTTTTTAATTTCGATGAAAACAAGTTTTTTTTAATTAAAAACATGGTTTTTTAAATAAAAATTTATTCTAATATGAAAAACAAGATTCAATGATAAGAAAAACGTTTAAATCTTGATTAAAAAAAAAGAAACAGGAAAAATATTGTTTAAATCTCAGAATTCAACCAATTAATCACAAGAACATAAAAGTCGATAAAGCCTCGATGAAGAAAGATGAGAAAGATCGAACTTTTTTTTTTTTTTTTTCCTTTCGGATTGCCATGCACTATTGTTCTGTTCCCATTAAAAGAGAGGGAAAAAAGATAGGCGAAAAAGAGTGCATGACCTCCGTGGAAAGTAAGTCCATCCGTGTTCCGAAAGTGTTAAACTCTCGACGAAGATGTCCACTAAATAACTTCGGAAGTAAGTTTCTTAATTACTGGTATTTATATTCTATTTTGATTTTTAAGATATTCGCTTGTTTTTTAAAATATTTTTATTTAAAAATATATTGAAATAATATTTTTTTATATTTTTTTAAATTTATTTTTAATATTAACATATTAAAATAATTTACAAACATAAAAATATTTAATTTAAACATTTTTTTATTTTTTTAAAATATTAAATCACAAAAATAAACTTGCTTTAATTAAGTATTAAGTAAAGGTTGAGAGGCACTATCACATGCATCGTTGCGAAAAGAAGATCAAGGGAAAAGAGATTTGTAATAATAACGTTCATAACATGGCAATATATATATAGAACCAGCCTTCTTTGATCTTCTTAACGTGAATGATGGTTAGTTACTCTCCATCTTTCTCATACAAAACTGAATCAGAAGATGGGATCTTTATAAATGCTGAATATGCTGAAGAGTTACAGTTCCAAGAGGCTCCAACGGCTTCTTTGATCAGTTGTCAAATGGAAAGCAATGTGTCATCATCAACTCCGACCAAGACCAATATGGAAGCAATTTCAGAACACAGGACTGAACCATCACTGCAAGTCCAAGAAAAGGGTGAATCATCTTTGAGTTCCTGTGACGTTTACCCGAGAAGGAAAGAAACTGATCAGATCATAAAAAATGAGAGCTCTGGTCTGATTTTTTGCGCACGCTGCAGGTCAGTATGTTCTAAATATGAGAATATCCTACAGCAAATGCTTTCATATGAGCTTGTTGATGATGTTACTAAATTGAGCTTTTTACATACCAACAGGCCTTCAGTCCAGTAGAACTTTACTGTGTAAAGTAGTGAGCAGACCTGACTACTTCTGATGAGGAATTAGAATTTTCCATTAAATGCTAAGGTCTAGCATGATAATAGTTTGAATATAAACAAAAAATATCCTCTCAAAGGGTTTAATTCATCCAGATATAACCATTAACTTTCTGGTCAGACTTTACGAATGAATTTTTAAAATGAATTTTCTGAACTACTTGGTTTTCTAAATTTAACTATGATTTATTGAAGTTCAGGAGCTTTTTCATCATTACTTGATTACTTGTTTTTTTTTTCATTAACTGCTTTGTTTTAAGATTTGACTATTTTTTTTGCTTACAACAACTGTGCAGCAAAGAGTTGAGTATGGACATGACTTGTGGAAATGACACTGGCAAGTCTCTCACTGCTGATGCCAGTGGCAGCATTAATAATCCAACTACCATGACTGAAACAGAACCAGTGAGTGGTGGTGCAGCGAAAATCGTTAGTCTCAACTCTTCACAAGATGAGGATAGGAAAATAGCTGAAAGCATAGCTGCTAAACAGGATGGTACTCCACAGAGTCTCAAAGCAGCTGACACAGGTAAGCAAGTAGAAGAGCAAGGAGGTCAAGATGAAATCAACGAAGAAAAGTGTGAATCATCTTTAAGTACCTGTGACATTTGCCCGGAAAGGAAAGGAAAGAGTGAATCATCTTTAAGCATAGCTGCAAAACAGGAGGGTACTCCACAGAGTCCCAATACTGAAACACAGGAAGATAAAGGTGTGGATCAGAATTCAGATATTCCACTTGATATTAATTCTGAATCGCTGGTCAGCGGAGGAAACTGTTAATTATTGGAGACAAGCAAGACCCACCATGTGCAAGTGGGATTACCTAATCTCCCACTTAGCACATGGTGGAGGACTCCCCCTCACTCCCATTAATTGTATATTAATGTGCCCCCCTGTGA
>Ga0325400_1007036_pt1 | contig 10739 bp, 7 predicted proteins | sample PopdelMetagenome_2_FD_205662 | JGI IMG/M metagenome (GOLD analysis project Ga0325400, IMG submission 205662) | Populus deltoides microbial communities from Bellville, Georgia, United States - Xylem-PdKOR-R1 | ecosystem: Host-associated > Plants > Phyllosphere > Stem > Wood/Secondary xylem...
GCTACTGGAGGCTTACATGGTTATTAACTTCAGGACCCGTGGGATTAGTCGAGGTGCACGTAAACTGACCCGGACACCCACGTAAATAAATAAAAAAAAAAGAAAAGAACAAAAGCTAGATGAACACATGATCAATATTAGCCCATCAAAGCTAGCTAAAAAGAGAAACATAATGAAATGGAAGCATACAAAACTTCTAGCTGCGAAAGTACAAATTTTCAGAGTAGGTGTGGCAGCATCAAGACAAGATGATCTACAGAAAAAAGATGGTCTAGAGCAAGATTTGTATGTCTAGCTAGGAAGCATGTTCCACAAATTAATAAGCAGTTCCCAAATTTGTCAGAACACGAGAATTAATGCGGCAAAAAACTACACCAGAAGTGGAAAATGGCATGCACCTTGGAAGAGCAAAGGAACATGAAAACGGTAGTAAAACACCAATCTGGAAGTAGCCTAGCATGAACATAGAACCAAATAGCATACATATGAGCAAGTCACGGCATATCAAAGGCATCGACAAAGGAATGACCACGTGCCCATGAGCTGTGTACGAAATCATATCAGCACCAGAATATAGAATCATCTACTAACTTCATCACATCTCGAAAGGGAGAAAGATCCCACAAACCATGTACAAAGGTTGAGCCCATCTCGATCAAGAAAGATCATAAGAAACAAAAAGGGAGAAAGATCCCACAAACCATGTACAGAGGTTGAGCCCATCTCGATCAAGAAAGATCATAAGAAAGAAAGGGAGAAAGACTTCAATATTCTATCGTAATAATTCAATCGAGAATCCAAATGTGATGCATGAAGGTACACTAATTATAAATAACTAGGTTTATATAGCGATCACGAAAACTTAGTACAGGTACAAAGGACGTGACAGAAGCTTATTCAATACATCAGTATTCTTTCACACAGATTATTGTAACATATATTACAAGACCATATTTTATTTGCAAAAATATGGGCAACATCAGTATTATACCTAATTTACTTCCACGCAATACTTCACACGTATGGAGAGGCTGAAAGGAAGGTCGATCTTAAGACTGATTAATTTAAAGCCCCAGCATGAGACCATGTAATTATGCTAGTAACTGGATGTATCATCTTATGGCATGTAATCTTAACGCCCGGAGAAATTCATGCTTTCATCACTGATCAAATCAAACTTCACAGACCATATAATAATTATGCTAACAACTGGATTCGTGGTAGGAAATCTTCAATCCTGGCGAAATTCATGCTTTCATCATTGATCCAATCAAACTTCTCAGAGAAAGGGTTGTCTATGGTTTTTGGAGGGTATTGATCTATGCAGTCTTGCCAGACATTTGTGTCCTCCAAGTCCTTCATAACTTTCCACACACAATTGTTGCACTTAAAACCTGCCCCAAGGCTGATCATTAGTATTTTATCACCCTTCTTGAGCCTTTTCTTGGCCTCCATGTAACCTAAAACATACCACAGGCCGCCGGATGATGTATTTCCAAACCGATAAAGTGCCATTCTAGCTGGTTCGAGATCATAATCGTTGAGTGCTAAACTCTTACCAACCTCATCAATAATTGCCCGCCCACCAGGGTGCACACAAAAGTGGTCGATTCCAGACCTGAGATCCAAACCAGGTCCTGCAGCCTTAGAAGTTGGTCTCTTCATTATTTTGTTTCGATAATAACTTATTTTGTAGCGGAGCAATTCTGACAGTGGTAAAACTTTAGGAAGAAGAACTCGGAGATTCATGGTTAAAGCTTTAGCACCAGCTTTAGGTAGATCTCTGGTGAGCCGAAAGCCTTTGTGGCCAAGGTCATCTTCTACTTGGATGCAGCTGCTGTATGCTTCATCATTAGAGCCGATATGTGTGCGTACAGAACAAGTCAATTCCAAGAGGGCTTTATGCTTCAAAGCTCTATTATTTGTTAAGAGCATGGAGCAGCCCCCGGTACGAAAAAGAATGTTGGAGAGCATCATGGACTTGTCTTTGCCAGAATACCAATTTGGACCCATGGATTCTGTGCTCACGACGATTGCAAGTGAATTCTTATATGTCTTGAACAATTGCTTAACCAAATCAACGGCTACTACACTTGCACTGCAACCCATTCCAGAGAGATTAAATGCTTTGATGTCCTCCCTCATCTTGTAACGGTTTATTACTCGAGCTGTTAGTGAGGGAGCTGGTGAGAACAAAGAGACTGAAGAGACAATAATGTCGATTTCTGATGGAGAAACTCCTGTCTTAGCAAAGAGCTTATCAAGGGTATGAAAAATGATACCATCCATCTCCGAAACAGCATCCATATGAGTTGCAGATTCCTCTCTTCCCTCCATGACATTTTTTGGGCAATAAGTTTGTTCACCGATGCCAGAACTAACCATAGTTCTTAAAAGAAACCTGTATTCTTCTATTCCCAGATTCTTGTTTCGGGTAACAATTTTAGCACAGGATTCAGTATCGAGCTTTTGGTCCTCAGTGGCTTTATGGCACTGATAGCTTAGCATATAGCAACAGTGGTCTTTCTTTTGGTATCCCAACTTAAAAAGGTTGAAGATAATATAGCACAATAATAGTGGAAGCATTGCCAAGAACAACTCCATAACAAGAAAAGATAGGCTACAGATTGGGTTTCAAGAGACACAGAGACTTTTATGAGGGAGTTTATGATCAGCACTACAACTATGGTCGTACTCTTATACTAGAGAACGGGTTACATGCGCGGCATGTGCACATGCAAGCATTAGATAATGTTTCCTCAAAAAAATTGATTACACAGTGTAACGTTGGGCAAAGTCCTTGTCAAAAATTTCAAAATAGGTGGGGGCTGTATATTAAAAAAAAATACCTAAAAGGCCTCATACTTGTGGAGGAGAATTAATGTGGATTAAAAAACTATAATGTGTATTTTCCCTTTATTGCACTCAATATTTGCGTCGGTAGCAAAGGTAAAGTTGTTTTTTCTGATATAAATATCATTTGTAAATTGATTTTGGGTAATTTTATCATTTACCTTTAAAAATATACAGTAAAAATACTCCTTTTCCATTAAGAGTTAAAAAATTTGGCCTATCGTTCAAGGTTTTCTGTATCTTTTCTTTTTTATTTATATAATAAAATTACATTGGTACCCTTGGAAGTTCACAAAAATTGATCTTGCTGGAAGTTGTTTTTTTTTAATCTTTGTCACACGTGTGCGGCATCGCGACGATCATCCAACACTCTCAGGTAAAATGAAATGTGGTCTATCTAGCAAAACATGAACATACAAGGAATTCTTGTCTCTGATCAGTGAAAATTTTGAATGAGAGTCGCTACTTAGTATTCTGGTCATTAGGAACCCTAAATGGTCTTAGAGATCAGGTACGGAGACTGGTTGCTTAAAGGGAAGGTATTAGCATCCCAAATACGTCATACCTTAGGTAAGCTGCATTGGTTTAATGTCTGGTAAAAAACTATGGTTTTATTGCATTTTCTAATTGTTGGTCTATCTATAGTTCAAGAAAAGCCCTCCTTAATAAGGAGGTTCTTATCTTAATGGGATAAAAACCTAACCGTTCTAGCGTTTGAAAAAAAAAATTTAATATCCGGAATATGTATTACATGTAATGTCGTACCTCAGATACTAAAAGACAAACAAAATAAATTTTTTGTTGTTTTTGAAATTTTGGTCAATGTTCTCTTAACTTTAATAAACTGGTTATTAAAGCCAAAATGCATGCTAAAATATTTTTTTTGGTATATGAAAAACACAATATGATTTTTTAGCTTTGAGACACTTAGCTGTATGTACAAAAATATTTTTTTCTTTTTTCAATATATTTTTTTGATTTTTGGATGTTTTGACGAAAACCAGATATTTTAATACCAGATTTGTATTTTTTTTGAAATAAAATACAAACCGATATTAAGCAAAAAAGCGTATAGCAAAATATGAAAAAGTCATAAAATTTTGAAAATAAAATTAAAATTTTTTCTTTCTTGAACTGGATTGGATTCGACCTAGTTTTGTGGGCTGGGCCGAACCTGACCCAAATGCATGGGCTGGTCTCAGCCCAGCGAAGAAAGAAAAAAGAGCAGTGGATCACCCTCCACTGTTCACATGCAGCGTAAACAGCGGAGGGTGACCGGAGAAGGAAGGTAACGATGGGCGTAACTAACTGGACGTCGACCAGCTGCTCGCAGTGTTGATGGTGGGGGTGTTGTCGTTGCGGTGGCCGGCAAGACTTCTCCTTCTTCTTCCTCTCCCTCCTCTGTTTTTTCTTTCTTTTTCTTTCCTTTTCTCCTCCTCTTTTCTCTCTTTTCTGCTCTTCGTTCTTCCCCTCTTTCTTCTAGTCTCTCATTTTCTCTTCTCTCCCTTGTTGTCTTCTCCTCCTGCTCTTGTGCTCCCCTGTTTTTATAGGCAAAAAACAGGGGAGAAAGAGGACGGGGCGGCCACTGTGCTGCCACCCCTCTACCGCCACTTCAACACGTGGAAAGTTTTGGGCAAGTGGGGGTCCTTGGTCGGTGTGTTTTTTATGCTTTAGAGGAAGAGAAGTTGGTGAAAACAAAGGAAGAAAAAATCTTCTTCTTCCCCTGTTTCGCTGACCAGGGGAAGAAGAAAACCCACAGTGCCGTTCAAAACAGCACCGTTTCGGGCTTTTTTTTAATGAACAGTGTATGAAATGGTGTCGTTTTAGATAAAATACGTCGTTTCATTTAAAAGAAAAAGGTGGTAAAAACATGTCAGAGTTCACATGGGTCCTCAATTTGTAATTTGTTTAATCAAGTACTCAATTGCAATTTTGATTAAAAAATCAATGCAATTGCATCCCTGTCAAAAATCAAACAGCGGCCCTGAAGTTGGCTGCCTTTTTCACTTTGGTAATTGGTCTTGAATTTATGCAATTTGACCCTCAATTGATCAATAAACTTTTAATTTCTTCAATTTAGCTCCTGATTCGGTTTAATTGCAGCCCCTCTATTTACGCGTGTTTTTCATTTTGGTCCTGGGTTTCAGATTTCTTCAATTAAGTCCTTAATTGGCCATCAAACTTCAATATTTATGCAATTAAACCCTTGATTTGACCAAATTAAGTCTCAAAAATTATAATTTGACCCCAGAACTTTAATTTCTTCCCATTAAAACCTAAATTGACTTCAAAATCAATTGTTCTTGCAATCAAACCTTTCATAAATTCAATTAAACCTTCAATAAAATTTAAATGAGTCCATAAACATCTGATCTTGGACTTTTATTCCTTAAATTGAATTTTCTTTATCAACAAGGCTCTCATTAGTCCACAAAATACTGTCAAATTTTAATCTTTGTAATTTTGAACCTCCTCAACCATTTTTTAATCATTTTTAGGATGTTTTGGCATCCTCTTTTCACTGTTATATTTTTTGATAATATTTTTTGAAGAGAGAAAAAAATGTGAATTGGGGAACAACCTAAAAATGGGTTATGATAGTCTTTACACCTTTTTAGCTTCGCTAATTTACACATTTAAACTTTAACTCAGAAAAAACTAAGGCTGCCTTTGGAAGATATTTTTGTCATTTTTGCATGGTTTTTTTTTTGTAATATTGATATGTTCTTAGGGTTATTTTAGTAATTTATATTATTAAAATATTAATAAATCAATAAAATAGACTTACACGTGCTATGCACGCGTCGACACGTCATCATCTCTCATGCCATTCTAAAGGCATGTGAACAATTTTGTTGGCCACAAAATACCAATTGCCATCTTATTCGACATGTAAGGTGGCAACGCAGATGTTGAGGTGGTGCGTTTGGTTAAGAAAGGTGGCGGTTCGGTGACTTTTGGTTTTTTTCTTCCTCCCCTTATTTTCTCTCTCGCGGGCCTAGTTATCCATACCGTGCTTTTAAAAATTCAGTCTGATCCTTATTCTTTTGATTGATTGTTTTTATTATTTGCATTTATTTATTTATTTTTTTTCCTTTAGAATTTTATTTCATTTTTTATTGCCTTTTTTTTCCTCCTTCATTTATTTTGTTTTTAAGTTTAATCACTAATTAGTTTCTTTCAATTATGTTTTGTAAAAAAATTAGTCCTCATTGTTTTAATTTTTGAATTTTTAATTTTGGATGAATGAGAATTTTTCTTTATAATTGTTTCCCTTTCCAAAAAATTATCAACCCAAGTATTGATAATGTGTTTTCTAATAAAAATGATTTTAAATATAAACTTAAAATATTGATATGATGACATATCAAATGATATTAGTTTTTAAATATTGAGAATGCGACATATTAGATTAACTCAAGTTAACTTGTCAAATCTACAACCCGAGTTATAAGACTATGACAACCCTATAAAAAAATCAAAATAAATTATGAACACCAATTCCTATTGAATCCAATATAAAAAAATGAAATTGAATAAAAAATAAAAAAATAAAAAAACTACTCGAGTCAACCTTCCAAACCTGCAACCTAGATCAAAAGATCAGGATAACAAAAAAAATTATGAATCTCAATTTTCAACCAACTCAAAAAATGAAATTGGAAAAAAAATAAATTAAAAAAGAACAAAAAACACCCAAGTCAACCAAGACTAATCTGTAAAACCTGTGACCTAGGTCATAAAACCGGGATAAGTTTATATAAAGCAAAAAATAAAAATAAGTAAAGCTCCATTTACAACAGATCCAATGTTGAATGTTGAAATCAAGAAAAATAAAATAAATTTATGAGACCAAAATAACTTCACAGAAAACAAATTGAAAATAAAAATACGAAGATGAATTTCCAAATAACCAAATATTGAAAGATTTTATTGAGAAAAATTAAATAAAAAAGAAAAAGATTAAGTTATTGTATTGTGAAATTAAAAAAAATATTTAATTAAAAAATAAATCAAAAAATTAAACAGAATCAACTTGAACTTTACCTATAATTCAGATCATAAAGATCAAATAAAAAGTAAATAGAAAAAATTTAGACTTCCATTCATCGAAAGAGACACCATTAACACCAAAGCGAGCTAAGAATAATAATTTCTAATTTCTTTTTAATATTCACTCTCTCTCTCTCTCTGCCCTACATAAGAAAGGATGAACTGAGATTTTTAAGGATAGTTTTAATTGAAGTTTTTCATTAAGGTTTTTTGTAGTGGTTGATTGAACTTTCTTTGATTTTTTTCTTTTTTGCCTACAAACTAAGAATTAGAGAGAAGCCGAATGTAGAACAGAGAAGACGAGGGAGTTTTTTTTAGATGCATAAATCTTGAAATTAGAGATTTTTCTTTTTTAATTTGATAGAGTAATTCTTCCTTTTAATATTGAAAGTCTATTTATTTAAATGCACAATATCAATCTAAAAATTGTCAGAAATTTAGTTTTCATTTATATAAAAATTTGCTTGAAGATAATTTAAATTGACGAACCAAAATAAAAAGAAGAATTAGTTGTCAATAAAAAAAAAAATCCATCGATAATTTTGTTTCAAAATACAGTAAATAGTGTAAAAATACCAAGAACATTAAATAATAAAAAAGATTGATCAAAATTCAAATCATCTCAATGTGTCCACGTATAAACAGATTGATCAAAATCCGAAAAGAACATGAATCCCAATCAATCCTTTTTAGTCAACCTTAAGTAAATAAGTGCTTCCTTAATTTATGCAAAAAAGAAAAAAAAACACAGCACACCCGCTCGACTCCATTCCAATGGCTTCGTCTCCAACTCTCCCTCAAGATTCAACCCCAGACCCAAATACTCTCTCACAAAACCCTAACAACACAAACCCAGATCAAATTCAACAAACATTACCTGATGATGATGATGATGATACCCAATTCCCCAAAACCCTAACCCTTGAAATCCCGAACCCTAACTCACAAGAAGATGACCCAACCAACCAAAACCATGACGACTTCGAAGACCTCACCCTTTTCTCTCCCACCACAACCACCACCACCACCTACCGTCGTGCTGGGGGTGGACGGAAAAGCAGGAAGGCTAACCAAAAACGACGTGTACAGGTTAAAAAGTCTGAAAAAAAGCTTGAAACTTTAAGCCAAACCCTAAATCCAATCCCCTTTGTACCCAACAAAATCCTCGACCTCGCTTCACATGAAACCCTTTTAAAAAAATTGGGTTTGTGGGAATTTGTGCATTTGCAATTTGATACTAATATTCGTGCTGATTTGCTAGCACAATTGATTGCTGGTTATAATCCTGCGATGCGGGGTAGTTATGTTAATGAGGTTAAGATCATGGTCAATCGTGCTGATTTAGGGCGTGCTTTGAAGTTACCGGTGAAGAAAGAGAAAGGTAGTGTGGGAGATGGTGCATCTGAGGTTACGGAGAGTGCGGAATCAATTGGGTTTATAGAGGAGTTGGTGTCAAATTGGATTTTGTTACATGAGGATACTTGGATGATGCCGCCAGATATATTGAACTGGATTAAATTGATTAAAGAAGGGAACTTTGACAAATTGGATTGGGCTGGAATGATTTGGTATATGGTAGAGAAAGAGTTGAATGCAGAACCTGGTTTAGGAAATTGTTATTATGCGTCGCATTTGCAGTGTTTGATAAAGTGCCAGAGAGAGGAGTTGTTGAAGGAAGGAAGTCTTAAAATGGAGATTGATGTTAAGGATGATGAAGATGATGAGGGTGGGAAGATGGAGCAGAGTGTGATGATGGAAGAGGGTGCGGAGATGGGTGAGGAGTTTAGGGGTGAATCATCTGTGTTAGAGGAGCATAGAATTGAGTTGAGTCTTGGAGGGATGGATAATGCAGGGAAGGAAGAGGTGGAGAATGTGGGTGATGAGGATGTGATGGATTTTGAGGAGAGGAAAGAGGAAGAAGATCAGGGTCAGTGGGAAAAGATCAGTATGGATGGGCATTATCTGCAGCCATGTGGTAGTTTTAGTCAAGTTGCGGGAATGGAATTTGAGGAAGAGAGGAAACAGCAGGATGAGGTGGAGGGAGAGGAAGAGGGGAAGGGAGGAGAGGAAGGAGAGGAAGAGGAGGGGGAGGAGGACGAAGAGGAGGGGGAGGAGGACGATGATATTGGTTTCCATATCGCAGCCAGAGGGAATATTTTGGAGGGCATAAGCTCTGAGAATCTTCTTGAGGTGATGGGAGCAGCTCAAGTTCCTTTTAGTTCAGGTGTCCAAATTCATGATAATGTATCTTCCAGGGAATTTCTCGTTTCTAGGGTTGATACAGAGACAATTCAACGAGAAATTCCTGGTGGTTCTTCAATTTTTGGTAATGTTGGTGGAAGCAAGAGGGTGATTGAGCATCTTCAGAGTGATATACCGCATCACTCACTTAATGGTGGTAATAAGAGGATGCGGAGTGATGGGCATTGGGATGCAAAGCCGTATTCGGACTTTGATAGTTTTGAGGAGGAGATGCAGCATATGATGGGAAAAGCCAGAATGATGATGGAGGAAAAGGAGCAGTCATGTCAGGAAATGAGTATGCATCAACAGGTGTTGTATAATGAGTTGCAGCAGCGTGAAAACTTCATTCAGCAGTTGCAGAAGACCAAGATGGAAGAGCAGCGGAAGAGCCAGTTGGAGGTTTATAGGCTTGAACGTGAACTGTATATGATGGGAAATCTTTTAGAGGGCTATAGAAAGGCGTTGAAGGAGACACACAAGGCATTTTCTGAATACAGAGCAAGATGCCAACTACCTGAAGAACCGATTTATAAGGATACTGGGTCTGGTGGTCTTGTTTTGAGCACCATGGAGTTGGAGAAGCAGCGCTTGAAGCAAGAGGAAGAAGAAAGGCTAAACCGTGTATTTCTCGAGAAGTTGGTTAAGGAATTTGAAGCAGAGTGCATTCCTAAATTTGAAGGATATGAGAATACTGTTAAGTTGCTGAGTGACAAGTTACTGGTTGTTGGGGAAAAATTCAATCTCTTGAAGGAAATGTCTGGAAAGCGAAAGGTGTCAGAGATGTCAGAATGTGTTGCCACTGAGGACTGCAATACAGCTAAAGAATCTGTTGCAACTGAAGAATGTGTTTCAGCTGAAGAATCAACTGTAGTACAGGCTCCTGCCGAAGAATCTGTTCCAGTTGTAGTACAGGCTCCTGCTCCTGCCGAAGAATCTGTTCCAGTTGTAGTACAGGCTCCTGCTCCTGCTCCTGCTCCTGCCGAAGAACCTGTTCCAGTTGTAGTACAGGCTTCCGCCGAAGAATCTGTTCCAGTTGTAGAACGTGCTCCTGCTGAAGAATGTGATCCAATGGAAGAATGTGTTCCAACAGAAGGATGAATTGCTCTCAAGTCTGTTTTGACTTTGAAGATGAAGGTAAAGGAGAGCTCTTTTACGTAAGCTGATACAGCTTTTGACATATCGTAGTCTAATATATGTTCTGAGAGTTTTGTATTAAGTACCTTTTAGAATTGAAGCTTCATGTCACATAGTTTGCATACATTTTCTTTTTAACTTCAAATGTGGTATGCGTTTGAGCAATGCTATGTACTGATACCACAACTATTTCCACTCATCTGATTTATCAATAATATGTTAATTTCATTGTCTGGTGAGACTATTAACTGAGAAAAAAACATACAACTAGATAACACTTTGGGACACAATAGGCAATCTGATATAGAAAAATGGTTTATTTTGGATAATTTTCCCCTCCAAAACTTGTCACTTTTGGTCTATTTTCCCTTTCCGCTTCACCATCTTGTTGTTCATCATTATCTCGACCTATGTTTTAGAGCCTTTTCTTCAGTTATTTGGTTTTGTTATCCATA
>Ga0325400_1007037_pt1 | contig 10739 bp, 10 predicted proteins | sample PopdelMetagenome_2_FD_205662 | JGI IMG/M metagenome (GOLD analysis project Ga0325400, IMG submission 205662) | Populus deltoides microbial communities from Bellville, Georgia, United States - Xylem-PdKOR-R1 | ecosystem: Host-associated > Plants > Phyllosphere > Stem > Wood/Secondary xylem...
GTTTTATTAATTATAATTTATACAATTAACCTCTCTGTGGTTCGACCCCGGTCTTGCCGGGTTATTTATTACTGTGACACTCCTGCACTTGGGATAAGACATCAACTCTTTGATCGTGTCAAGTTTCCCATAATAACTGATATCTGTATATATTTGTGCAATTCTTTGCTCTTTCTCCCTTCTTTGAATCTCTTCTCCAATTCTCATTTGAAAATGGACACCACTCATGAAAAATTAAAAAAGTACTTTCCTGCTCTGCCTCAGAATACGATTACAAATATTTACCGTGCTAGGTGTGCAAGACTGAGGTTGTTAATGAATCATGGAATTCCTGAAGATATTCGTTGGCTGATTGAAGCAAAGCTCCGATTATCAGGTGAGTCCTCCAATTCTTTCATCTCATACATGCCTGGAACAGGTATAAGCACTTTTGCAAAGAAACGTCGTGCAAAACGACTGAAAGTTTGTCATAGATGTGCCAGATGGACTTGTAATGCAACATGTCGTTCTTTAGGAATGGTATCTGTGAACCGTGAAGATAAAATACAATTCATTAAGGATGGCTTGAGTAAGGGGTCTTTAGATAATCTTTTATTAACCCTTGAGACGCATCCTAGTGGAGATGTGCATCGTGCAATTCATGATTTATGGCCACAATTCCATAAAGAACATGATCGACTTAGTCTTGGGAATCTGACTATAAAAGACCCTGTTTGCCAGTTTTTAAGAAAACTGGATGGGAAGCCTCTCCCTAACCCATAGAGGGCGTTTAAGCCGTTCTTGGACGTAAAACTAAGGGAAGATGTAAGCCACAATCACAACTACTTGTACATACACATGCTTTTTCAAAATAAATAAATAAATAAAGAGAGAGAGTGTGTGTGTGAGACTCCAGCTGGCCTACATATAGGTGGTGTGATTGCATCTTCAATTTCTCATCTATAAAATCTTCTCTTCCCTTCATTTCTATTTAACCCATACATTTAACAAATATAGAAGTGTGTAGAAATGGCAGGTTCCTCAAGTCATCACATCAGAAATATTTGTGTTTTCGGTGGATCCAGTCCTGGAAAAGAAAAGGAGTTTTTAGAATCAGCAAATCATCTTGGTCAGGTATTAGCTGAGAGAAAGATTCATTTAATGTATGGAGGAGGCAACTTTAGGTTAATGGGGGGTGTGTCAATAGCTGTATTTTTAGGAGGTAGTCAAGTTTTGGGGGTCGTCCCCAAAGCTTTAACAAAAGGGGACATCATTGGAAAAATAACTGGAGAGGAACTACAAGTCTCCACAATGTCTGATCGATTGAATGCAATGTTTAACCATGTTGACGCCTTCATTGCCTTACCAGGTGGTCTGGGCATATTAGAAGAGATCTTTCATATTTCCTCTTGAGCCCAACTGCACATTCACCATAAACCTATAGGTTTGTTAAATGTTAATGGTTTTTATGATAATTTGTTGTCTTTTCTTGATCAAGCTGTAGAACAGGAATTTCTAACATCTTCGGCACGACAAATCATAATCTTTGCTGCTACTGTTGAACAATTGATTGACCAATTACAATCTTTCATCCCTGTAATTGATCCCTCCATGAGTCGCATAAATTGGTCAACTAAGGAAAGCCGTAAAAAGCTTAGATTGGATTTTAGCCTTCGTTTATGAAACCTTATGTCTTTTGGTTTTATTAATAGCATATTATTTTGTGTTGTTATTTCTTATATTTGTTTAAGTGTGTTTCAGGTTTGTTAGTGTTCGCTATTTCAAGTGATGTCTTATATACTCTATCTTTCTACCTTATGACATTGAGGAAAATGTCTCGTTCTGGTTGGAGGGAGAGGGTAGCAGTTGGCATTAAAAAAAAAACTAACTTACTAACTGTTTTTGTTATTATTAAAACCATTTGACAAAACTGTTATTAGAATGGCAGAGTAAGGAGAAATTTTATTGACTCTTAAGACACATCTTAGTAAATAGTCTTATCAAGGTCTATCAGAATACTTCTTGAAATATTCAGGTTTACAAGCTCTCGCATTGTTATCACTTGATTATGCTCATATGCTCATTTAACAAATATTCTTAAACCTTCATTTTCACACACACACTTTAACATACGATTGTGGGTTGCACATTGGATTATTACATTATTTATGTTCTTTTGTTAAAGGTAACAACTAAGGTAAAGGGATAATATATATTTAAAAAAAACAAATTGATAATATTGATGATAATAAAAACATAGATAAGTTTGGTTTCGTAGCCTCCCTAACCTAAACAATTAAGCCTGAAGGGGTGTTTTAACACCTAATACCCTAAAGTCAACTGACTTGGGAGCTATTGACCCGAAGCTTGTTAGATGGGTTAAGGAGAAAAGCTTAAGGGAATTAAACATTGCATTATCTACGTATCAGTATCTACAACCCAAGTTACTAAGCTGGTAGGGGTGTCTCAACACCTAATGCCCTAAGACCAATTGGTCTGAGAGTCATTAGCCGAAAGCTCGTTACATGGGTTAAAGATGCATTGTGTTTTAAGTTATATGTATATATATTGAAAAAAAAAGAGAAAAAGAAAAAAAAAGAAAAAAAAAGAAGATAATAATCTCAACCCAAGGAAGTTAACCTTAAACATTAGAACAGAATATTGTTTTCTTCCAATAAAACCCCCATCATCTATGTTTTCATACATTGAGCACATAAAAAGGAAGGTTTATTAACATTTTGTTTAAGAGGTATTGAGCAGATATATAAATTTAATGAGAGTTTGTTTATCTGGATAGATTAATGGAAGTTAAATGATGAATACCTTGCTTTGTGGAATTTGCAAATTGTTTTTCTATTTTAACGCTTTGATTACTAGGGACTAGTAATAAGCTAGTTGGGGGGTGTGATTAGTACTTAAAAGTGTATTTTTATTAAGATTTTATATCATCATTTTGCACTTGAAATATCAATAACTCCTTAACTAAAGCATGTTTTATAATAACATATCTAATAATATAATATACATTTAATTTATGGTAAATGTTCATCTTAAATACAGGCCTATCACAAAAATGAAAGAATTGATTGATGAGTTGAAGTGCTAAAATTGAAAGGACAAAGAGATGACCAAACTTAGAAAAGAGATGTTGGTGCAGTCCAAACTGGAACATTGTTCGGTAATCGGGTCATATCTGGAGCTGTAGATCTCGGATTTAGGTCTATTTTTTATGGATGGAAAGGTAAAACATAGGCCTACAACTTTCATAGGAGTCCAAAATTTAACAAGGCCATTTTCAAGTCCAAATTATAGCAACAACGAAGAAGTCCAAATCTGTTTTGCAGCCCAGACACTGTTCAGTGTTCAGCCCATATCTTGAGTTCTAGAAGTTCAAATGATCTCAATGTTTTACCCTGGAAAGCTGAGACAATTTTCTAGAACTTTTATAATTTAAGTCTGTTCAAATTATGACGTTATCAATGACCTTTTTGGCAGACAAGAAGATAAGAATTGTCATCAAGTCAAGATGTGGTCACCCAATCATCAATTAGTCAATAAATCAATAGTTCCAAATTATGGCCTATAAAAGGAGGCATTTGCCATGTATTTAGGCATCTTGGTGTTCAGATCAAGATCATGCTTTTGCTCTCTCTTTATATTTTGTAATGCTTAAGTTTTGCTTATATTAATCTCTTACTTATGCTTTTCATTTCATTTCCTTGTTTATCTATGTTTCTCTCTTATATTATGTTTGGCTAAGTTTATCATGTCAAGGTGAAAAGGTTACACTAATGGTGTAAGAATAAGTATAATATAAACTCAACATGGACTTTAATGTTTGATACTAACATGTTTTATATTTGTTATCTTATTTACCTTTAATACTTTGCTTGTTAAATGGTTAATCTAGATTTATGTTGTATAACCCTTGGTATAACAAATACTTGGCACTTTCATAGCCCAACCATATGGTATAACCGACACCTCTACTATGAAAGTAACTTGATTTGTTGTTAACATAAGTTATAATCATGAATGCCTGACAACATTTGCAAGTATTAGCATTATTCGAATAAGATAACTAATGTAATCTTGTTAACAATTTATAATTCGATTGGAACCTCCTTTGTGTGTGGTTTCCAGTTGAGTAATAAAAAGAGTTTATACTATACTTATTTGAAATACCATTAGTGGATCCTCTAACCTTGATAATTATTTTATCCTTGTTTAATCCTTACATCAATATCACATCTCAAAGCTCTCTTTAACTTATTATTATTGTTGTTGTTATTATTGTTGTTGTTAATGTTGTTGTTGTTATTTATAATTTATACAATTAACCTCCCTGTGGTTCGACCCCGGTCTTGCCGGGTTATTTATTACTTCGACCCTCTTGCATTTGGGAGAAGACATCAATCTTTTGGTCATGTCAGATTCGTTAGGAAAGTAAGCATCGATTAGTGTGATCTCAGATGTTGAATCTATTGTCAATCTTGACAAATAATTCGTATCAACATTTTCAGTGCCTTTCTTGTCCTCGATTTCTTCCTGAGAATAAATCATTTGCAATTCTTCAGATTCATCAAACTCAGTTTTACTCAAGGTACATTCAAATTGATCATAAACTAATTCTTCAATAAAATCTACTTCTTGTAAATCATTATCATCTCCAGGTTGCTTGCAAATGTTAAAAATATTCATCTCCAATGTGATGTTTCCAAATGATAGCTTCATCAGTCCATTCCTACAATTAATCAATGCATTAGAAGTTGCAAGAAACAGACGTCCTAAATAACAGGAAATGAATTACATGTTTCAACAGGTTGTGTGTCCAAGATAATAAAATCCACAGGATAAATGAATTTATCGACTTGTACTAATACATCTTTAACTATTCCTCTAGGCATTTTTACAGATCTATCGGCAAGTAAAAGAGTTACAGAAGTTGGTTTTAACTCACCTAGATTGAGACTTTGAAAAATTGAATACGGAAGTAGATTCACACTAGCTCCAAGATCAAGTAAAGCTCTTTCAATTTTATATTCTCCAATAAAGCAAGAAATTGTAGGACAACCAGGGTCTTTATATTTCAAAGCATTATTATTGTGAAGAATGACACTTACTTGTTCGGCTAAAAAGGCTTTGTTTTTCACATTCAGTTTTCTCTTCACAGTACACAGATCTTTCAAAAATTTAGCATAGGAAGGTACTTGTTTAATAGCATCCAGCAAAGGTATATTGATCCTTACATGTTTGAAAGTTTCAAAGATTTCAGAGTTGTGATTGACTTTCCTTTATTTTGTCATGGCATGAGAAAATGGAAGTGTTGGCGGGGAATCAGTCTTTTCTTTGCAATGTTCAAATTCAACCCCTTCCTTACCCTTAGAGATTGACTCGTCATGTTTCTCAAAAGGTTCAAGAGTGGGTTTTTTAATAACCTTACCATTGCGAAGAGTGATGACTGATTTCATTTGATCCATGTGTTGGCTTCCAGAACTACTTGCATTTGCATTGTATTGCCCCTTGGGATTTTATTGTGGTTGAGATGGAAACTTACCTTTCTCTTGGAAACTGAGAGCAGATGTGAAATTTGCAAGAGTATCTTTAAGATCTGCCATGATTTGAGCATTTTGAGTGTTGATTGTCTCCTGCTTTTCAATGGATGCATGCAATGTTTCCTTAAGATTTCTTCTAGGAGGTGGAGCATAAGGAGGTGCATATCCATAAGAATTTTGGAAATTATGGTGTGCTTGAAACAGTGGTTGTGAAGTTTGTGCATTATTATTATCGCTGTTCCAACTGAAATTTGAGTGATTTCTCCAACCAGGGTTGTATGTTTGCGAGTATGGGTTATGATTGGGCATTTGGAAACTATTTAAAGCATGAGCTTATTCATGGAGACATTCCTTAAAAGAAGACAAAGTTAGACAGTCATTGGTTGAATGTCCATTGGTTTCACAGATTGGACACACAATGTCTTGAACAGATTTTAATTGACCACTCTTTTTCAATTCTAATGCCTCGACTTTTCTAGCTAAAGATGCAAACTTGGCTTGGAGGTCATGATCTTCCCTAAGGTTGTACATACCTCCACTAGATGTATGAGATTGGGTTTTACTTAGTGCCTCATAAGTGTTTGTAGTGTCCTAATTTTGAGCATTTTTAGCTAGTAAGTCTAGGTACTCCATTACTTCATTAGGGTCTTTATCTTTAAAAGTTCCATTGCACATCAATTCAACCATTTGCCTATCTCTAGGTGTTAACCCTTCATAAAAATATGAAACCAATCTCCATGTTTCAAAACCATGATGAGGGTAAGTATTAAGCAAATCTCGATACCTATCCCAACATTGGTAAAATGTTTCTCCTGGTTTTTGAGTGAAAGTGGTGATTTATCTTTTGAAAGAGTTTGTTCTGTGAGATGGAAAAAACTTCTTTAAAAATTATTGTTGCATTTCATCCCAAGCACGAATGGATCCTGGTCTCAAATTTTGTAGCCATGTTGTAGCTTTATTTTTTAATGGAAAAGGAAAAAGCTTTAATCTGATGGTGTTCATGCTACAATCTAAGTCATTATAGGTGTTACAGACCTCTTTAAATTCCTTAAATGCAAGTATGGATTTTCTAAATCTAAGCCATGAAAAGAAGGTAAAAGTTGAATAATGTCTGGCTTAAAATTAAAATGAGATGCATCAAGAGGGAAACTATGCATGAGGGTGCACTTGTTCTTGTGGGATTCATGTGGTCTCTAAGTGTTCTAACTCGATTATTCTCATTATGAAGCGACTGATTATCTTCTTCAGCCATATTTTCTGAAAATGATGAAGATACCCTACAAAGTCTACCATTTAATATACGTGACCAAACTCTCATGCACGTGTAGGAAGAGAATAAAAGCAATAAAAGAAAAAGAAACAAAATTTAGATAAAATGAAAAGTGAAAAGAGAAAATAAAATAAATACTATAATTTAGACAAGAATTTACCTCCCTAGCAACGACGCCAAAAACTTGACACGACCAAAAAATTGATGTCTTCTCCCAAGTGCAGGAGTGTTGAAGTAATAAATAACCCGGCAAGACTGGGGTCGAACCACATGGAGGTTAATTGTATAAATTATAAACAACAACAACAACAATAGTAACAACAACAACAACAAGAATAATAATAATAATAATAATAATAATAAAGAGAGCTTTGAGATGTGATATTGATATAAGGATTAAACAATGATAAAAACAATTGTCAAGGTTAGAGGATCCACTAATGATATTTCAAACAAGTATAGTATAAACTCTTATTACTCAACTGGAAACCACACACAAAGGAGGTTCCAATCGAATTATAAATTGTTAACATGATTACATTAGTTATCTTATTCGAATAATGCTAATACTTGTAAATGTTGTCAGGTATACATGATTATAACTTATGTTAACAGCAAATCAAGTTCCTTTCATAGCACAAGTGTCAGTTATACCATATAGTTTGGGCTATGAAAGTGTCAAGTATTTATTGTACCAAGGGTTATACAATATAAATCTAGATTAACCATTTAACAAGAAAAGTATTAAAAGTGAACAAGATAACAAATACAAAACATGTTAGTATCAAATATTAAGGTCCATGTTAAGTTTATACTTTACTTATTCTTACACTATTAGTGTAACCTTTTCACCTTGACATAATAAACTTAGCTAAACATAATGAAAGAGAGAAACATAAATAAACAAGATAAAAATATAAATAAGATATAAGTTAACTAAGTAAAAGAAATGAAATGAAAAGCATAAATAAGATATTAATATAAACAAAACTTAAGCATTACAAAATATAAAGAGAGGAAGCAAGAGCATGATCTTGATCTGAAAACCAAGATGCCTAAATACATGGTAAATGCCTCATTTTATAGGCCAAAATTTAAAACTATTGATTTGATGACTAATTGTTGAGTGGGTGGCCATATCTTGACTTGGTGACAATCCTTATCTTCTTATCCGAACAAAACATCATTGATAACGTCAGAATTTGAGTAGACTTTCCCCATGAAAGTTCTAGGAAATTGTCTCAGCTTTCCAACAAAAAAAAATTGAGGTCATTTGGACTTCTAGAACTCGAGATATGGGCTGAACACTGAACATTGTCTGGGTCGCAGAGATTCGAACTTCTCCGTTGTTGCTACAATTTGGACTTGAAAATGGCCTTTTTAAATCTTGGACTCCTCATGAAAGTATTTGGACTTGAAAATGGCCTTTTTAAATCTTGGACTTCTCATGAAAGTTTTAGGCCTATGTCTGAGATTTTCATCCATATATAGCAGACCTAAATCCAAGATCTACAGCTCCAGATATGACCCAATGACCGAGCAGTGTTCTAGTTTGGACTGAACTAGCATCTCTTTTCTAAGTTTGGCCTTCTTTTTGTCCTTTCAATTTCAGTTCTTAAACTCATCAATCAATTCTTTTATTTATGTGATAGGCCTGCATTTAAGATGAATATTTACCATAAATTAAGGGTATCTTATGATATCAGACTTGTTATTCTAAAACATGCTTTAGTTAAGGAGTTATTGATACTTTAAGTGCAAAATGATCATATAAAACCTTGATAAAAATACACTTTTAAGTGCTAATCATATATACAAATCATTCGTATAATTACTAGATCTATAAAAACAACATTATTATAAAAGAACAATATTTGTTCTGAATAATAAATTTAAGTACATTTAATACTAAATAAAAGGGAAATAATGTCTTAAAAATACTAGAACAAAATAAAAATTATAAAGTTCTAGTACCAGCCCATTCAATAAAACAAAATAATTGGTTCCTACAGCTAATACATCAACGTTTGCTTCATTACTGTGTTGTAGGTCCACTTTACCTTCAACTAATCTTCCACTTTTCTTTAGTTTCTATATGCAATTGTAAATGTGAAAACCACATTCGATATCCAATACCCAAGAACTACAATACAAAGTAGTAAGATCATTTATTTATAAATATACTTGAAGTAGAAGTTTCATTAAGCTTCTTTGCCTTCACTATTGCAAGATATTCCTTGCAATTCCTCCTTCAATATAGTTCCATGTCATAATGATGACAAGTGCCCTTTTTTCTTGATGCCTCTAGTAGGCTTGTTTGCTTTAGAGGCAACACTTTTATTCTTTTTATCCTTCTTCTTAGACATTCTAGAAGAGTGAACTAGAAGAATTGGCCTCTTTAATAGTCATATTAAATAATTCTAGCAGTGTATTATCCAACTTATTCATGTGATAGTTCATAAAGACATGCAAAAAGCTTTAGGGTAATGACTACAAGACCATGTCAACACATGACTAATGGTCACTAACAAAACTCAATTAGCTTAATTTCTCAATATAGCCAATCATTTTCAAAACATGGTTGTTCACTGAAGAACTCTCTATCATCTTGCAGTGGAACAATCCCTTAGATATCTCATACCTATCAGTCTTATAGGTCTCATCAAACAATTCTTTGAGATGTATAATCATAATATGGACATCCATGTACTTATGTTGCCTTTGAAGTTTAGGTGATATACTAGTTAACATCACACATGCAACTTATTCATCATCATTAATATGACGCTAATGTTCATTCCTAACTTCTTTTTCAACATCCTTAATAGGAGCATTTGGAATTGGGTTTTCTAGAACATATAACCTTTTTTCTTGCTTGAAAACAATTCTCACATTTCGATGTCAATTCAAGAAATTTGATCCAGTTAATTTGTTAGCATTAAGTATACTTCGTAGGGATATATTATTAGTCATTTTTATCTACCAACATACCTAATTTTATAGTATTAAATGTATTCGATTAACGGTAACCTTAAGTAACTCAACAAGTTATCCATGAATAAAACTTTGATTTTATACATATAAAAATGGAAGGAAATTATTCATGTTCTCAACATGTACTTAATATATTAATAAGGGATTTATTATCAATTAATTAGGTCTCATACATAACATGGCATAACAGATATATATTTTATACATAATAATTTATATATAAACATACACACCTAGCACGCCATTCTAATTGGATGATTATGAACATATCTAAGTTGATTCCCTCAAGCCATTGAAGGGAATTAGATGGTCAAATCCTAGGTAGCTGTGACAAGTATTCATAAGTCCATTACAAGCACCTTGGTTGTAGCCTCCATCGTCATTTCTTTCTTTATCTTGGATTACATAATAATTTCATATCTAAATTTCTACATTTTTAAATTACATATCATTTACATAATTATTCAAGAAATCTCAAGTTACATTCACAGAGAATCAGATGAGAAAATAATTACAACCTAGAAGAAAAAATAGAAATATGGTAGGACATGGAGACACTATTTAATAAAAAATACAATCATTCAACCATTAATAAAAGTACAATCACATTGGTTTTTAATGTTCATAATCACTCATCATGCATAAAACATTTTACTATGCATAATTAAAAATATATATTGCATGTTATTCGAATTATTGGCTTTATATGCAATTTAAAATAATATTTCTAATACTTAGAAATATTCAATCAAATCCAATGAGGTATTTTCCCAAACAATTTTTTTTTTTTTTGCTTCAAAAACTCTCATTAAATTAGAAAAACTATTTTTCTAAAATTTAATTAAACCATATAATTAAATAAATCCTAATCCCATTAGGATATTATAAAACTAAAAAAAATGAATTAAACAATTTAATTCATTTCTAATCCTATTAGAAAA
>Ga0325400_1007041_pt1 | contig 10738 bp, 6 predicted proteins | sample PopdelMetagenome_2_FD_205662 | JGI IMG/M metagenome (GOLD analysis project Ga0325400, IMG submission 205662) | Populus deltoides microbial communities from Bellville, Georgia, United States - Xylem-PdKOR-R1 | ecosystem: Host-associated > Plants > Phyllosphere > Stem > Wood/Secondary xylem...
TTTCATCCAGGGAGGCAACAAACCACAGAAATCAGCAGCTTGTGATCAGTTGAGTGGAACCTCTTACCTTTGAGCCACAGTGGTTTCTCCTCCCCTTCATTTGTTTACATTTCATTTAGTGAGTTTTTCTAAGCTACAAAATAGTATGGATCCTGTCTTGTTCATAGCGGCGGAAGCAGGCAATATCGGTCCCTTTGAGAATTATCAAACCAGCCTCAATCAGTTATTGACTGCAAACGAGAACACCATTCTTCATGTCTACTTGAAAAACCAAAGCAGTGAACCGGAATCCACTGATTTTGTTGATAAATTTCTTGAAAGATGTCCACCACTGTTATTCCAAGCCAATAAGAGAGGAGAAACCCCCCTTCATTTGGCAGCAAGAAATGGCCATTCCAATGTGGTAAAAGTCCTCATTGACCGTGCAAAAGCTCTACCTGCGGATCCGGAGAGCGGAGTAACTAAAGCTAAAATGATGTTGAGGATGACCAATGAAGAGCAAGATACAGCGTTGCACGAGGCAGCTCGAAATAGGCGGAGCCATGTGGTGGAAATATTGACTAAAGAGGACCCTGAGTTTTCATATCCCGCCAATGTTCATGGAGAAACTCCACTTTATATTGCTGCTTCCATTGGCTTTCTAATGTTTAGCGAAGAACACGGAAAGGTAGTCGATGAAATCTTAGGAAATTGCATTTCAGTGGACTATGGCGGCCCTGATGGTAGAACTGCTCTACACGCGGCAAGCATGGCGGGAAATTATGGTAGGATTTCGCGCTCAAGTCTGGACAATTAATTAATTTATATATAATATTGTAAACTATAATTTAAAAGCCACGTATATTTGATTTTATATATCTCTGTGTTTGCTTCGTAATTAGCTCTTCTTTTTTCTTTTAATTTTAAGCCACTTGAATTCGTGAAATCACTGTTGTTCATGATGGAGAGCTTTTATTCCTTGTTTTGTTGGTTTCAGAGACAGCAAGAAAAATGTTAGAAAAAGAAAAAAAGTTGACGAAAACAACCGATGAGAACGGCTGGTCACCACTTCACTACGCTTCCTATTGTGACTGGTCTAATGCTCCTATAGTGGAAGTATTACTAGAATATGATGCGTCCGCGGCCTCCATTTCTGAAACAGAGAAGAAGAGAACAGCACTTCACATTGCTGCCATTCAAGGACATGTAGACGCAATGAAAGAGATTGTTTCTCGATGTCCAGCTTGTTGTGATCTAGTTGATAACAGAGGTTGGAATGCCCTTCACTATGCTGTGGCAAGTAAAGATACAAAAGTATTCAAGGAATGTCTGAAGATTCCTGAACTTGCAAGACTTCAAACTGAGAAGGATGACAAAGGAAACACGCCCTTCCATCTAATTGCTGCTTTAGCGCACGAGCAGCCGGAATGGAGATATGTTTTATTTAACGATAGTAATGGTTATCGTAAATGGCAGATATATGGTCTTAATAAGCGAAAGCTAAGCGTCAACGACATTTATGAAGAAGATTTTGGAGAGATACAGGTAATCAATCCTCTATGAATTACCTCCCCAAACTGGTTTTCTATGACCGATTTCCATCTAGTTCCTTTGCATCTCCGATTCTTTTAGCTCCGCATCTTAATCATATCCACCACATGGGTCCATATAAATTTTGTTCAGTTTCACTGTATTATTTCCTATCATGTTAAAAGTATTTTCTGTTTCTAGTTTTGTTATAAAAATGTATTTTATTCAAAAAAATTAAATTAATATTTTTTTATATTTTTATAATTTTGATGAGCTGATATAAAAAGAAAAGAAAATTTTAAAAAGTATTTTAATATATTTTTAAAAAAACTTATAAAAACTATTTATATCATAATACCAAACATAAAAGTGAAGTCATCGGAATAACTTAATAATCTTCTTTTTATTTGAAATCAAGTCATTTTATTGATTTTGTTTAAGTTTTTCATCTACAGATTATGCATATGAATAGAATGTAACTGCTTAAAAAAAAAATATATTATTCAATAAAAAAAAAAACAAAAAGTAGTACAAAAGAATGAAAAAAAATACAATTAGTTAAAATTTTGAAAATCTGAAAATTAAAGTTGAAAAATCTAGTAGAAACTTGACATAATCTTACAAGCGATTAAGAAGAGTAACAATAAATAATAATATATTGGATTGATATATGAATAATTTTAGAATGAAATGAGGTAAAATCAATGGTATATAAAATATTTAAGTCCACATCTTAGTTTTCTTTTTGGGGATAATTGGGCTAATATAAAGCATGCGGTTTAATTTCAACCAAATTAATTTTTTTTACCTGCTAATATATACAGTAACAGGAAGGATTTGATTACAAAGAAACTAGTTGTGGAAACAAAAATAAAGGCCAGAAAGGTGATATATGATAAATTTATTAATTAAATAGCTAAAAATAATGGATATCTATGATATTTTACCCTAAATATTTTGCAGAAAGAGATCCTAGAATCCCTTAATGATGGTGGCAGTGGACCGCTTGGCCGCCGGCGTAAGGTTTTGAGAAGAGGGAGAAACAAAGAGGGAGAGGATGCTTTGAGTAAAGCAAGAGAGTCTCATCTAGTAGTTGCGGCGCTGATAGCAACGGTAACATTTGCAGCAGCATTCACCCTACCTGGCGGTTACAAGAGCGACCGAGGCACTGCGATTCTAGCTAAAAAAGCTTCTTTTATAGTATTTATCGTCTCAGATGCAATGTCAATGGTGCTCTCTATTTCTGCTGTCTTTATCCACTTTTTGATTTCGCTGATTCATGGTTTTGAATTGGAAAAGAATAAAGATATAAGTGAGGAAGCCGCTATAAAACTATTTGGGGTTGCCACGTTGTTTACCATGATTGGCATGGGTATAATGATTATCGCATTCATTACGGGCACATACGCCGTTTTAGAACCTTCCTTGGGGCTTGCCATCAGCACTTGTCTCATTGGCCTGAGCTTCTTCTTCATTGTGTATTTAGTGTTTATGATCATTTTCAAGGATGTAGAAGATTAGGTTTACTAGTGAAACAATCAATTCTAAATTTTTTATCAAATAAAACTCGATCTGATATATTATTATAAATTCTTATTGTCATATGTTCAGAAATCATGTGATTGGTTGCAAAATTCAGTTGTCAAATTTTTTTATTTATTTTGTAATTGATGCTCATTACAAGTCAAATGGTCAAAAACTTTATACTATTTTTATTTATTTATTTACTTTCTCTTTCCTATTCTTGACCAAAATTTAGTGACATAAATATTAGTTGGGACAGCTAAATTTATTTTCCAAGTACAATTTGCTTTCATGGTTTGTTGATCAATCAAGATTGCACTTGCAAAGTGTTTGTTTTTGTTTTAAAAAAACATTATTAATTTTTTTTGTTTTTTATTTTAAATTAATTTTTTATGATTTTATATTATTTTAATGTGTTCATTTTAAAAATAGATTTTAAAAAATAAAAATAAATTATTCTAATAAATTTTTAAATAAATAATAATTTAAAATACAATTATTATCACATTACAAAGAATCTCGCTTTCACCGTAAGAAAACTACTCTAAAAAGTTGGGATATGCCTAGTTTCATTCTTCTATGGCTGCTGTGCCAGCTAGCTAGCTTGATCATATCCATCTAGTTCCTTTGTATCTCCGATTCTTTTAGCTCCGCATCTTAATCATATCCATTAAATGGGTCCACATAATTTTTGTTCAGTTTCTCACTGTATTATTTTCTATTTTCTAATGTAAAGCATGCGGTTTATTTTCAACTAAATTAGTTTTTTTTACCTGCTAATTATATATAATATATGATATATATTATCAGTAACTCCCTTGATATTGGTGTATCAAGCCTATCCAATGCTTACATACTTCCTCAGATATTGGTGTATGTGTTACACACGCTATCCAATGATTCTAACAGAAAGGACTTGATTGCAAACAAACTAGTTACGGAAACAAAAACAAAGGCCTGGAAATTGATATATGATATTTGTTAAATAGCTAAAAATGATATATGATATTTTACCCCAAATATTTTGTAGAAAAAGATCCTAGAATCCCTTGAAGATGTTGGTAGTGGACCGCTTGGCCGCCGGCGCAAGGTTTTGGGAAGAGGGAATGAGGAGAGAAACAAAGGGGAAGAGGATGCTATCAGTAAAGCAAGAGAGTCTCGTCTAGTTATTGTGGTGCATTCATCATGGGCACATACGCGGTTTTAGAACCTTTCTTGGAGCTTGCCATCAAAACTTATCTCATTGGTCTGAGCTTCTTCTTCCTTGTATCTTTAGTGTTTATGTTCATTGGCCAGAATCAAAAAGATAAGATTTATTAGTGAAACAATCAGTTCTAAATTTTCTATCAAATAAAATTCAGATGTATTTTTTAAAAAAATTCTTATTGTTTTTGAAAAAATATTGTGACGTAATATAGTCAGAAATCATGTGGTTGGTCGCCAAATCAGTGATCAATTTTATTTTTTTAATTGATGCTCATCACAAGATTTGTGCCCAAAAACTATAACACTATTTTTTATTTATTTATTTTCATTTTCCTATTCGTGACTAAAATTCAGTGACGCAAGTACTAGTTGGGACAGCTAAATTTATTTTTCAAGTATGATTTGCTTTGATGGTTTGTTTATTAATCAAGGTTGTACTTGTAAAGTATGTGTTATTGTATTTAAATAGTGTTGTTAAATTTTTTTAATTTTAAATTGTTTTAATATACTGATATTAAAAATAAATTTTTAAAAATAAAAAAATAATATATTTTAATATATTTTTAAATAAAAAAATATTTTAAAAAACAAAATAAATTAATCTGAAAAGTGGAATATGCCAAGTTTCATTCTTCTTTGGCGCCTGTGCCAGCTAGTTAGCTTGTTCCATGAAGTGCATGTATATGGTTGGAATATTCTCATCGACCTGACAAACGAGACATTAAATATATACCAACTAGTTACGGGTAACATTCCAAAACTAAGTTGTAGTGTAAAAAATAAATAAAAAAGAAGCTGTGAATCTGTGGAGTTGTGTTTTGACTTTTGATAGCATAAAATTTTTAAATTGAAATGATGATGTTTGTATTTAAAAAAAACAAATTAAAGAATTAATAAATCGAATGGTTAATCTAATTAAAGGCTAAAACAGTTGGGGTTTTTTTTTGTAAAAAATAGAAAAAAATGCAAGTGTAAATATTTAATCTAATAACATCTTTGCTTTTTGATTTTTTATTTAATTGTATCAAAATAAAAATGAATATTCATTAATAAAAATAGTTATTTTTAGTTAAAATTCTCTTTTCATATTAATTTTTTTAATTTGAAAAACATATCTTTCTATTAGCAATAAAGTTTATTGGATAAAAAATAAAGAAAACTAAAATAGAAGTTAGAAAAATTGTATTGATTTGAAATAAAGAGTGAACAATGTATCTAATCAAAACTCTTTTTTTTTTTTATTAATGTGTTTCTTTCTTTTTTGTTACTAAAACATGTTAGGGTTTTTTTGTGTTAATACCACTCTTCATGAAAGATGGATATTGTACAAAATCTCTTCCCTAGATGGAATCCAACACCTATGTATGCATAGTGGTGAATGATGTGGCTAAAAGCTAGATCATAAATGGATAGCTTGGTGCTTTTTTTTAATGTCCTAGTAGAAAACTAGTGCTATCATGGAGATTTTGCTTTCCAGAAATAAGAGTATTCTTATCTAGTTACACTTGCTTCCTTCACCCAAATATGGTTTTTTATTACATGATTTTTATAGACAAAAGTTTTTTCATGAAAAGTATAAAAGCATTCCCATAATGAATATTTATAGAATATTCCACTTATTAGAGCCTTAGTAGCGATAAGTTCACATAGATTCTTCGTGTTTACAATTTATTTGTTGAATCTTTAAATATATGCTTTGTGCTTTCATTCTCTTGTTGTATAATGATAAAGAGCCTAATCGTGCTATTTTTACCTGGTATGCTAGTGCTAAAATAAAAGGTTAGCTTAATATATAATTTATAAAGATAAAATATGAAGCCAAGATCAATATTGTGATACCATATCTGAGCAGACCAATAAAATATCTTGCAAGTTGAGTATATAGATTTTTTTTCTCAAAAAGCATGTGAGCAAGAGTCAAAGAAGGATTGATGGGGATTGCATATGGCTAAGATCTTTTATAGAGTGCTCTTCATAACAAGAGTAGTTTTATCAAAGAGTTGAAGTATTGTGCATATTTTACATGTTATTTTTCATATTTCCTCATAAAACTAGAGTTGTCTTTATCTTTTAGTGCATCTAATGGATCAATATGTTGTATTTCTTATTGATGAAATGGAAGAGTGATAAGCTATTATTGTATAGCTAAAACAATATTGTTGAGCACTTATACTTTATGGATGAGTTTCTGAAGACCCAAAGTTCTTATGGTAAGAGATTAATTACTCTTTCTTGTCCTAAAGTTTTGTCAACCATGAAAAGTTTTATAGTGTTCTTATGAACACATTAGCTAATTGATTTCTTATGTTTGCATTACAATGGTTCTCAAAGTTGAACTGGAAATATGTATCCACCATATATCTGCTTCAACCAAGCCTAAGGTTCATAGTCTTATGAGTTACAAACCTTTACCACACCAATTGTGATGAACAAATAATTACAAAACATGGCTCAAAGAAAAGGTAAGACATAAAGGAAGAGTAGGTTACCCTTCAAACCAATGGTTTTTATCACTATTTTTGCATATTGCATATGCTCTTGAACATACTTGATAAGATCCTAAAAAATCCAAGCATTTTAGGGGAAATGTTTATGTTTTGAATAATTAGTTAATCTCTTGGTTCTGAAAATCTACTTCATTCTTCCTTTGAGGTGGATGGGGGCTGATACTTAATACTTGTAAAAAGGTCTCCTTTGGTGATTTTTTAGGACTCTCCGAGAATTAAGTCAGTGACTTTGAAGAGAAAATATATACAGTAGAAAATGAAGATTCTAAACCATTTGTATAAAAAATTTCTAGTTTATTTATAGCTCATAAGTCTTTTACTGATGAGGAGGGACAAAAATATAATATTATCTTCATAATATTAATAAGAGAGAGAGAGAGAGAGAGATCAAACTTGAGAGTGAAATATTCAAGATCATCCTTGGAAACATCATAATGTCTAAGAGCCTATCTGGAGAGTTCTATTAGTTCTCCGGGTTCCAGTTAGCTTTGGTGACATATACTTGACCATAGAACGGGGTCTTATTGCTTTGTTAAGGTGGACCATTTCAAGCTATCATGGAGGGTGGAGTCATCGCACTAGAGAGAACCCTTTCCGATGAGATTTTGCAATCACACTAGGGAGAACCCCTTTTAAGAAGATTGTGCAATCACGCTAAGGAGAACCTCTTCCAATGAGATTGTGCTTTATCACAAACGATGTCAATGATGAGGTCCTAAAAAATCTAAGCAATTTAAGGGCAAGACTTATGTCTTGGATAATTGGTTAATTTCTTGATTTTGAAAATCTGGTCCATTCTCTCTTTGAGGTGGATGGAGGCTAGTACCTGATACATGTAAAAAGATTTCCTTTGATGATTTTTGGAGACTCTCTAATGATTAAGTTAATAAATTTGGAGAGAAAATATATTAATATTATAGAGAAATACTCTAATAATAAATATACATTAGAGAATGGAGATTCCAAACCCTTTGTATAAAGGATTTCTGGTTTATTTATAGCCCATAATAGTGTTTTGAAACCTGGACCGGCCCGGTAGGTCGACCCGGGACCCGGCCGACCCGGGCCTGGGACTGGTCTGGGTCTAAGTAAAAACCCGCCAGAAAGTTGACCCGGCAAAACCCAGTCGACCCGGTGGGTCAATCTGGAACCCGGGTAAACCCGGCTACCTTTTTTTTTTGTTTTTTATATATTCAAACGGTTGTGGTGTTTTTTGCTTTATAACTCAGTGGCCGTGCTGTTTGTTTTCTTCATTTACTTTATAACTCAGTTACAATTCTCTCCAGCATTTATAAGAATAGATTAGAGGGGAGGGGAGCGAGAGACTGTTGAGGATATAGCTATAGAATATTCTATTTCCTCTGCTTTGACTTTGAATAGCTAGAATCAAACTCGTTGCTCATTCATTCAGAGCTCTTGTCGGTAAAGTAGATCGAGAGAGAGAATTGAATCTGCTGGAGTCAGATCAGTAGGGGAGTTCACACCGGGACTTTATTAATAGAAAAAGAACCCATACCCTGAACCGGGGCGTGTAAAAAAGCTGAGAGGTAGAGGAGAAGGGCCATGGTGGAGAGACTATCAGTTTAAAGTGGTGGCTGGTCGCTCGGGTTTTTTTGTGGATTGCTGGTAAATGCTACTATGGGGAGAGGATTTGGGTGGCGTGAGAAGGGCAATAGATGTTGTGATTTGGTGATAAAAGGACTGTAATCGGTAGAGAATATAGAGTGGTGGTGGTGGAGCTGCTACGTGGTTGTTGTGGGAACTGCTACTATTGACCAGGTTTGCAGTTGTTGTGGTGAGGGAATGGTGGATTGTTGAATTCCAGCTAGGAAAGGGGCTCTGCTAGATTTATTTGGGAGAGTGACATATAGAGATAAGACTATGTAAGAGTGGATGATGGATTTTAGCTTTAGGTCTTTTCGTGTAAGACATGACAACGACCAAACACGAACATTTTTTTTGGGTTGACCTGATTAATTTATTTAACCCATGACCTGATTATTAGATCGAATTGATTATTGGGTTGGCTTTTAAAACCATACTTATAAGTTTTTTACTGATGAAGAGAAGGAAAAACATAATATTTTTTTGATAGTATTAATGAGAAAAAAATATATCTAATATATATATATTAATGAGGGAAAATGATGGTTCTTGAAAGAATTTTATATATCTAATAGATTAGATGTAGAAAGAATAAAGTCGGAAAATATAGCCATATTCATAAAGAAGGGTCTTTTGTTTAACTCAGCTCAAGGAAAAATGGGTCCTTCCTTTGACCGAGTCCAAGAGAGGTTTTTTGACCCTTAAAACGGATTCATCAATACTCTTCATTATGATTAACCTCACTTGGCTTCGTAGGGGTCAATTTCTTTGCCCCACTTACGTGTTTTCTGTCCTCTTTTTTCTTATGGTTAAAGCTAGACAACAATCTCCTTATCTTCAAGTCTTCAAGCCACATTGTCCCTGATAATTCAAAACCACGGGAAAGAGATTCATGCCAAGTTGGGTGCAGTTTTGTCTAGGTTGCTGCAAATAACGGTAATCGGGCTCATCAAATAATGTGTACTTGGAAGGAAATACTTCTCTGCCCCTCAAAACATTAGGAATTGATTTTTTTACCATCAATACATTTTTACTCCGACTTCAAATTAGTAACAACACCAAATTACGAAAAATACTCAGTTATTGTATAGATGATTGAAGAAGAACAAATAAAATTCTATTTCTTTGAAGGACAAAGCAAAAATTTGTGGTTATCAGTTCCATTTTGTAAAGCAGAACTTTGTAGCAGGGCAAAAGACATTTTAAGCACACAAAGGCATTTTAAGAGAAGGCAGCTTTCCTTTTATGGCAGGTTGGGGAACCAATTTTTTGCTGTCATTATTGAAATTATCTGCAAAGAAACCATCCCAGATCCATATGTGGTCTGCTGAGGAAAGAAAGGGCTACAGAATAATTGCATGATGATCTACAATGAGTGAAACAATTGACGTTTTTAGTGCCATATCTTATTTGATTTTTATATATTTATTTAGCCTTTTTTCTTCTTCGTGTATTGCAGAAGTTCTTGAACATGAACATGCTCAGTATGATGATTGTCCTAGCTTGTCTCCCTCGACGTCAATTTCTCTTCCCCACTTGCATCTTTTCTGTCTTCACTCGTTTTTCTTCTGTTTAGAGCTGGACCACGATCTCCTTATCAAGTCCAAGATGTGTCAACCATGTTTTTTTAAAATTTGTTTTTATTAGTTTGGAATTAAATTATATTTAATATTTTTAAATTATTTTAATATGTTGACATTAAAATTAAATTTAAAAAATAAAAAAAAATATTATTTTAATATATTTCAAAAAGATAAAACAGCTAACAACACAAACAGTAACGTGAACTACTGGAAATAAAAAAAAGCTTGTAAAGGATGCTTTTGATGGACCCCACTATTAAAAACTAAGGGTTTTTTTAAAAAAAAAACCAGACACCATATTCTGTGTGTCTGCTCAAAACGTCAAAAAGTTTTTGATTTTTTTATTTTAAAATAATTTTTTTATAAAAAAAAAATTCTGATCCGTGTGCGCTTGTCAGATAGCTATTCCATGGGCACCGCCAAAAAGTTAAGAAAATTCAGAGCCAATTTGCAACTTGATTGAAAAAGACTAAATTGCATGCTATTTTATTAGAATAAATAACGAATCAATGCAGATTCCTCGCCAGCTAATTAAAATACTCCAAAAAATCAATGCAGATCCCTTTATAAATAGGAATTATTAATTAAGAAAAAAATATATTTTTCATGACTTCTACTTCTGAAAAATAAAGTCATAAATACTTAGACATAAATGTATATTCTATTTTACTATAAGTACTATATGATTATCTCTCTATATTTGGAAATTAAGTTTTTTAATAAAGATTTAGAAATTATACTTGATTATTATTTTAAGGAGAATAACATTTATTAACCATGTTAGATGATTATAAAATCTTCTAG
>Ga0325400_1007043_pt1 | contig 10736 bp, 6 predicted proteins | sample PopdelMetagenome_2_FD_205662 | JGI IMG/M metagenome (GOLD analysis project Ga0325400, IMG submission 205662) | Populus deltoides microbial communities from Bellville, Georgia, United States - Xylem-PdKOR-R1 | ecosystem: Host-associated > Plants > Phyllosphere > Stem > Wood/Secondary xylem...
GGCCGACCTCCGCAGCGCGGTGCTCGCCCTGCGTGCCGTCGATGCCGACGTCGTCGGGGTGGTCCTGACGCGGGTGGCCGGGCGCGACTCCGGGTTCCGCCGTGCCGACGACGTACGCCGGGCCCCCACATCGCTGGCCGAGCCCACGCCGCCGCAGCCTCCCGTCGGGTCACGGGCCTGACCCTCGCCGGCCGGCGTACCACCCCACCTCACCAGGCCTCGACTCACGCTCGCTGCGCTCGCGCGGTGGTTCCTGAGCCGGCGAGGGACGAGCCGAGTCGAAGGGCTCGACCACCGGTGGAGTGGTCTCGACAAGTTCGACCAGCAAGGAGGGAGCCGGGGTCCACCGGTGGCCGAGCTGGCGCGCTCGGCCACCGGTAGAGCATCAGCGGGTCAGGCGCACCGCCTTGAGCGGGGCGGTGCTGCCCGCGTAGTCACCCGAGCCCGGCACGAACCGGGCCACGAGCTGCAGCCGCTGACCCCCGGTGGGCGCCCGCACCGAGAAGGTGACGACGCCGTCACCCGGGACGGCCTTGCTGCGCGACCGGTCCTGCCCACCACCGGTCGTCCGAAGCCGGACCGTGCCCGGGTCGGACCCTCCGCTGACCAGGTCACCGACCCGGACCCGTACGGAGAAGACCGATCCCCGGGTTGCCCGCGAGGGCGCCGTGGTCGTGGTCGTCGTCGACCTCGGGGTCACCCGGTAGTCCGCGGTCACCGGCCCGGACGGGTCGGTCTCCTCGGTGCCCAGGTAGGACGCCTCGACCGTGTAGGACCCCGCCTCCAGCAGCCTGGGCAGGGTGGTCTCGGCCTGGCCCGTCTCGTCGACCGGGATCGTGTCGGAGTAGTCCTCCACGCTGATCTCGACCTCCCCGTCGGTCGCCCCCGGCACGGTGACCGTCGCGGTGGCCGGGTCGCCGTACTCCACCTGCGGCGAGGACAGCGACAGCTGGGGGCTGCTCGCCCCCCGCACCGCCAGCGTCCCGGTCGCCGTGCGGCCCGTGCCCGCCCCGACCGCCGTGACGTCGCGGGAGCCGCGAGCCTCCTCGGCCGGCACCGGCACCGAGGCGGTGGCCGTGCCCGCCTCGTCGGCGGTGGCCACGACCGGGTCGAGGCCCTCGACGGTGAAGGTCACGTCCTCCCCGGCGCGGAAGCCCTCGGCGACCAGCGTCGCCGTACCGCCAGGCGCCACCGGCGAGGACGTCACCGTCCCGCCGGTCTGCACCGAGTCCAGCTCGGCACACACGTCGCCGGGTGTGCCGTACGCCGGCAGGGGGGTCGGGGCGGTGCCCGTGGCCGGCGGCGTGATGCCGTCGTCCTCGCTCAGGGTGGTGAAGACGATCGCGTCGCCACCCATCACCCCGCCCGCGGTGTCGACCACGCTCGCCTTGAGCACGCTGCCGTTGGTCGTGCTCGCGGCGGTGTCGCCCTGCACGGCGTACGGCACCGGCACGCAGGTCTCCCCCGCCGCGAACGTCACCGGCTCCATCGTCGCACCGGCCCGACTCGTCGAGGAGCCCAGCACCGAGACGAACCCGGTGACCGGTGTCGAGGCCGGGGCACCGAGATAGGCCGCGACCTCGCCGGTGTCGGGGGCGTCGCCCTCGGCCCGGTTGGGGGCGAAGACCTGCACCACCGGCCGCGTGCCCACGGTCGGGTCCCCCACCGAGGAGCGCTCGAAGGCGAGGTCGGAGAGGTACGCCGCCCCGCTGGTGGTGCCGTCGGCACCCACCGCCGCGGTGAACCGGACCTCGCGCAGGTCGCCGACAGCCAGCCCCGCGTCGCGCAGGGTCGCCACCGGCACGTCCACCTGCTGGAGCACGACCTTCTTCAAGGTCGTGGCCGCCGCGGTCGAGGCCGAGGTCGGGAAGCGCACCAACGCCAGCGGGTTCAGCTGCGAGACCGGGGCGCTCCACCGTCCACCCGAGCCGTCCAGGACGGTCATCGTCAGGTCGGTGCCGGTCGGCACCGTCTCGTCGGCGGCCATCTTCACCGAGAGCCGGTCGAAGGTGCTCGCGTCCCGCGAGGCCCTCGGCACGGACACCCGGATCTCACCGGTCTCGGAGGTCCAGCTCATCCGCGACATCGGGGTGGCGGGCACGTTGCCGGCGTTGCTGGCCGGGGTCCAGTGCGGCACCTGTGCGCTGCCCAGGGTGCTCGCACAGGCCGGCAGGCTCTGCGGCGTCGTGCGGCCCGACAGGCTGGCGCACGGGTTGACCGTCGCCGTGCCGGCGGGACGCACCTGCGAGCTCGACCCCTCGAAGGAGGTGATCGTCGTGCGGTCGCCCTCGGGGGCGGTCGAGACGCTGCGGACGTCCTCGTCGCCGAGCACGTCGGGCACCTCGCCCGACCCGTCGAACATCGGCAGGAACTGCTCCTCTCCGCCCAGGGTCAGCCGGAACCACCCCGTCATGTACGCCGTGCCCTGCCGGTACTGCTCGTCGGCAGTCATCCGGATCGAGGTCGCCGCGACGGACGGGTCCGTGCCGCACACCGGATCGGTGCGTCGGGCGATGCTGGTCGGGCTGGTGCTGCCCTCGGCCCCGCTCCAGTCGTCGCTGACGCTGTAGGCGTACTCCCCGGGGGTCCACACGGTGTTGTAGAAGTTGTGGTTGGCCCCCATCGCCCACACCCCCGACCGCAACACGTCGTCGCCGAACCCGTAGCGGGAGTCGTCGAGGAAGTGCTGGCCCTGCTGGTTGGAGACGTCGCCGTCGCAGTAGGGCAGCATCACGTTCATCGGCACGTCGGGCACGCTCATCCGGCCGAAGTCGACCGGGGCGAGCGGCAGGATGGACTCGATCGCCCACGGCTGGGCGAGGCCCTCGTTCAGCACGGTCGCCGAGGTCACGCCCTCACCGCCACGCGAGTGGCCCATCAGGCCGATGGTCGAGAGGTCGAACTGGCCCACCAGGTCGGCCGCAGTCATGGGGTCCAGCGGCGGGGCACCGCCGACGAAGCCGTCCGAGCGCAGGGCGTACGACGCCGCCCCGTCGGTGAAGGCCTGGTCCAGGTCGACGGTGCGACCGGTCCAGGCGTCGTCGTAGGAGACCTGCTCGCCCTTCGTGGCGCGGTCGAGCATGGTCAGGGTGTCGAGGATCAGCTGACCGCGGGCCCGGGCGCCCTGGTCGGCGGCGAGCTGGTTGTCGTTGGAGTTGATGGCGTTGGCCGAGATCGACACCACCGAGTACCCCTGGCTGGCCAGGGCGCGGGCGGTGCCGTCGTACCCGGCGTAGCTGGGGATCGAGAGGCGGTCGGTCTTCTCCGGGCTGGTCGCGCAGGGCCAGCGGTTGGGGTTGGCCGTGCCCGGGCCGTAGCAGGAGGTGTGCCGGCCGTGGAGCAGGACCACCGTCGGGCGCGCACCCCCGGTGGTGGGCAGGTAGACCTTGCCCTCCATCTCGCCCCGGATGCCGCCGATGCCGGCCAGCGGGATCGCCTGGTCGCCGAACGTGTAGATCGCCTCGTCCCAGTCGTAGGAGCCGAGGGCGGTCGGGTCAGCGGGCAGGGCCCGCGCCTGCACGTCGTCCGGGACCTCGACCGGAGCGGCTGCCTTCCCGGCAGCCGTGCCGGTCTCCGCCTCGCTGGCCCAACCGGGCTCGACCCGGGAGGCGTCGGTCACGGACGCGTCGGTGGTGAAGACGCTCAGCGAGCGGCTGTCGGCCGCCTCGGTGGCGATGCCGACGGCCTCGCCGTCGACGACCACGGTCGGGGCGTCGGACTTGATCGGCAGCGGGGCGTCGAGGTCGACGGTGACCAGGTAGCCGCCGGCGGCGCGTTCGACGGTCCAGTCGGGTCCGGTGGCCAGGGGGTCACCGGGTGCAGCGGTTGCGGGTGCGAGACCGGTCAGGCCGAGCACGGAGGCGGAGAGCAAGGCGGCGCCGAGACCGGCGCCTGCTCTCCGTCGGAAGGGATGGTCCACGTGGGATCTCCTGGGTGGGGGCAGCAGACGTCCAGGCCCGGCACCGAGAGCACGCTGTGGACGGCCGGGCGGTTGCCTGGCGCAAGGAAAGTAGGCGGGCTCGATTGCCGGCGCGTTTCGAGTGCGTGCCGACCGGATGAGCCCGAGGCGCTTAAATCCCCAGGCTCGTCCGAGCGGGTGAGGAGAGGGTCGCCAGGGCCGGGCTGGCGGAGCAGCAGGTGTCTGTGGCCAGCGCGTCGGACACGGCCCGGCCTCCCGAGCCTCGACCCGTTCACGACGGACCCTCCTGGCCCCGGGGTCACCGACGGGTCTGGCCCCTGGGCCAGCCCGTTCTCAGGGAGGGCGACCGACGAGCAGCCCTCCGACGACCGCCCCGGTGACGCAGGGGTAGAGCACGACGACGAAGACCAGCGGCAGCCAGTCCGAGGCCAGCACGCCGCCGAGACAGACGACGACCGGCAGCAGGATCAGACCGGCGACCCACCACGGCACGTCGAGCACCGCGACGCCCACCAATGCCGCCACGGTGAGCACAGCGGAGGCGGCGACGACCAGGGCGTGGCCCCGCCTCGCCTCCGCGTCGAGCACCACGTCGAACGTCGAGCTCGCACCCAGCCCGATCGTCATGGTGACGAGGCCGGCCCCGAGCAGGAGGACCCACACCGTCTTCAGCGCCACAAGACCTCCCTGTCGGCGAGACGGCACCTACGGGCTGCGTCTCCGGTCGTGCGGCGCGGCTCGCGGCGCCTGGGCTGTGTCACGATCCCATCCTCGACCCGCGGTCGTCCTCTCAGCGACCTGAGACTCGACGGCATCCCGCAGGCCCTTGGTTTTCGAATATGTGTTCGATAAAATGTCGCCATGACCACGACCGTTACCGCACCTTCCCCGGGGCTGACCGCCCCCGTGGAGGCGCTGCGTGCGGCGGTCGACGGGCTGGTCACGCTGGCCGCCAGCCGGGGCGAACGACGCGTCCTGGTCACCGGCGATCCGAGCCGACTCGACGACGAGCAGCCCCCCGCGCTCGTCGAGGCACTCGTGGGCGTGACCTCGGCGATCGGCCGGCTGCAGGCGGTCCAGGTCGAGCTCGCCGAACGGGTCGAGGCCTGCGACGGATCACGCGAGGCCGGGTGGGCCTCGACCAAGGACCTGCTGACGCATCCCGCGGGCGGGCACAAGGGCGCCGGCGGCGGCATCCTGCGCGTCGCCGAGCAGACCCGGGCCCTGCCCGAGGTCCGGGCCGGGATGCTCGCCGGCGAGGTGTCGATCGCCCAGGCCCGCGCGATCGGGCGTCGGGTGACCACCATCCCCGCGGCCCCCGGTCTGCGCGAGCAGGCCGCCGGCGTCATGGTCGCGCAGGTCCGCGACGACGGGTTGGACGCCACCGACCTCGACCGGGCCTTTGCCTCCGTGCTGAAGGCCATCGACCCCGACGGGTCGCTGCTCGACCACGAGCACGACACCCCGCGTGCCGAGCGGGCCGCCCACGGCGCCCGCTACCTCTCCCTCACGCCCGACGAGGTCGGAGGCGTCCGGCTCGCGGGCTACGCCTGCGCCGAGGACGCCGAGCTGATCCGGACCACCCTCGCCCCGCTGGCTGCCCCGGTCTCGGCGCAGCCCGGGAGCGGCGGGCACGTCGCGCCGGAGCCACCCGGTGAGTGCGGCCGTCCGGGCTGCGACCACAGCCAGGTAGGCCCGGACCAGCGCGACCACGGCGTACGGATCTTCGACGCCCTGATCGAGCTGTGCCGGCGCGCCCAGGCCGCCGACGACGGCGACGAGGCCCTCCCCCGCACCCACGGCACGACCGCCCGGATCATGGTGACGATCGGCTTCGACGCGCTGCGTGACGAGGTCGGCACCGGCCTGCTGGGCAGCGACCAGACGCTGTCGGCGGCCGCCTGCCGCCGCCTGGCCTGCGACGCCGAGATCATCCCCGCGGTGCTCGGCTCACGCAGCCAGGTGCTCGATCTCGGCCGCAGCCAGCGCCTCGTGAGCACCGCCCTGTGGCACGCCCTGGTGCTGCGCGACCGGCACTGCAGCTTCCCCGGCTGCACCCGCCCGCCCCGCGCGTGCGATGCCCACCACCTCATCCACTGGGCTGACGGCGGCCCCACCGACCTCGACAACCTCACGTTGCTCTGCCGGCGCCACCACACCCTGACCCACGCCTCACCCTGGGACGTCTCGCTCGACCCGGTCACGCGTCGGCCCGTCTGGAGCCGACCGGCCGGTCCACCCGGCACGCCCCAGCCGCCCGGACGACCACGCTCGTTCGAGGATCCAGAGCCACCCTCGTCGCCTGGGCGACCTCCGAGGCGCCAGCCCGTCTTCCCGCCCGTGCCCCCACCGCCCCCACGAACCTCAGGGCCGATCAACCCCATCGTCCTCAGGCTGCACCACGTCGGGGCCCCGGAGAACCGGGCGAATCGAGCCGAGTGGAACTGACCGCGCGGCCGCCCCGTCCCCGCCGGAGCCCGCCCCGTGCCCGCCCCCGCGCGAGACTCGGACAATGACGACCTGGCTCATCACCGGATGCTCGACCGGCCTCGGCCGCAGCCTCGCCGAGGAGGTGCTGGCCCGCGGCCACCAGGCGGTGGTCACCGCGCGCGACGTAGCCGCCGTACAGGACTTGGCCGACGCCCACCCCGACTCCGCGCTCGCGGTGCCGCTCGACGTCACCGACGACGAGCAGGTGACCGCCGCGGTCGCCGCCGCGGAGGAACGCTTCGGCGGCATCGACGTGCTGGTCAACAACGCCGGCTACGGCTACCGGGCCGCGGTCGAGGAGGGCGAGGACGACGCCGTGCGCCGCCTCCTCGACACCCACTTCCACGGCACCGTCCGCACGCTGCGGGCCGTGCTGCCCGGGATGCGGGCCCGTCGCAGCGGCACCGTGGTCAACCTGTCGTCGATCGGGGCCCGGGTCAGCCCCGAGGGGTCGGGCTACTACGCGGCGGCCAAGGCCGCGATCGAGGCGCTGACCCTGTCGCTGCGCAAGGAGGTCGCGCCGCTGGGCATCACGGCGTTCGTGGTCGAGCCCGGCGCGTTCCGCACCGACTTCGCCGGCCGCTCGCTGACCCAGTCGGCCGACCCGATCGCCGACTACGCCGACACCGCCGGTCGGCGCCGCAAGGACCACGACACCGTGCACGGCAGCCAGGCCGGCGACCCCGCCAAGGCCGCCACCGCCCTGGTCGACGTGGTCGAGTCCGGCCGGGCGCCGTACATGCTGCTGCTCGGCAACGACTCCGTCGACGGGTTCCGTGCCGCGCTGAGCGCGCTGCTCGACGACGTCGACGCGTGGGAGGAGACGAGCCGGAGCACCGACTTCGACTGACGACGGCCTCGAGGCTCGTCGCCAGGGCTCCCTTCGAGACGGCTCGTCCCTCGCCTCCTCAGGACGCCGCCTCGCACCTCGACCAGCGGGGTCAGCTCGACCAGCGGGGTCAGGGGCGGGCCAGCACCAGCGGGACCTCCTGTCCCGCCTTGATGGTGAGCCGCTTGTCGCCGTACTTGCGGATCTCGTCGTTGCGGTAGGCCTGGCCACGCACCCGCACCGTGATGTCCGGCTTGCCGGGGCGGATGGTGGCCAGGGGTGCGTTGGTGCGGTCGAGCCAGGTGATGAGCTCCTGACCGAGCCGGCGTACGACGTCGGGGCGGGCCGCGGCGCGGTTGCGACGCTCGCCGATGTCGGTGCGCAGGTCGTACAGCTCCCAGTCGAGCGTCTCGTAGCTGTAGAGCAGCTTCCAGCTGCCGTCGCGCACCGAGGACTGCGGGCGCTGGTCCTGCCCCTCCTTCACGACGTACCCCGGCATGTGCCAGAAGCGCGGCCGGTCCACCGACCCGTCGCGGGCGATCAGCGGCTCCAGGCTGCTCCCGTCGAACACCTGCCCCTGGGGCAGCTGCGCGCGCCCGAACTCGGCCAGGGTCGGGTAGAGGTCGGTGCTGTTGATCACCGAGGACTCCACCCGGCGCCCGTCCACCAGGTCGGGGTTGGCGCTCCACGCGATGAACGGCACCCGCACCCCGCCCTCGTCCAGCTCGGCTTTCTGGCCCTTGAGCGGACCGTTGTCGGCGCCGTAGTCGGTGCGGCCCCCGTTGTCGGAGGAGAAGACGACCAGGGTGTTGTCGGCCAGCGGGTGGCCCGGGTTGCGGGGGTCCGGCGTGGTCTCGAGGTGGTCGACCAGCCGGGCCACGGTCTGGTCGAGGCCCTCGGCCAGGGCGGCGTACGACGGGACCGCCGGGCTCTGCCCGGGTGTCTTCGCCTGGTACTTGGCCAGCAGGTCGTCCCGCGCCTGGGCGTCCGCGATCGGCGCGTGCACGGCGTACTCGCTCATCCACGTGAAGAACGGGCGGTCCTTGTGCCGGTCGATGAAGTCGAGGGTGGCGTCGCCCACCGCGTCGCTGACGTGCTTGTCGGTGCCCACCAGCGCGTCGAGCTGAGCCTGGCTGACCCCGTGGGAGTACGGCGCGATGTTGGCGTCGACGTAGTCCTGGGTGTAGTCGCCGGCGAAGGCGTCCAGCGACGGCGCGACGGAGTTGTTGAAGGCGCCGTCGGTGGCGTGGTAATCGGTCGCGTTGGCCGACTGGGTGCCGCCGAAGCTCTCGTCCCACCCGTGGACCGCGGTGATGTCGTCCACGTCGCGGGTCACGTGGAACTTGCCGGTGTAGCCGGTGTCGTAGCCGGCGCGCTGCAGGGTCTCCGCGACGGTGACCGTCGAGGGGCGGAGCGCGTCGTCGCCGGTCGCGTCGCCCTGGGCCGGCCCCAGCAGCAGGGTGTCGTCGCCACCGCGGTCGAGGCTGTCGACGGCGTAGATGCCGTTGCGCTTGCGCTGGGCGTAGACCCCGCTCATCAGCGCCGCCCTGGTCGGCGCGCAGTTGAGACAGGCGTAGGCGTTGTCGAAGGACACGCCCTCCCGGGCCAGGCGCGCGATCGCCGGGGTCTGGTTGAAGTCGCTGGGGTGGCCTGCGTTGGTGCGACCGGTGGACAGGTCGGACCAGCCGAGGTCGTCGGCGAGCACGAAGACGATGTTGGGTCGTGCGGGCGCCTGCTGAGGCTTGGCGCCGGGAGCCGCCGACGGGCGCTCGGGAGCCGCGGGGGCGCCGGCCAGGGCCGGGGCGGCCAGCGGGGTGATCGTCGCCAGGGACAGCACGGCCGAGGCGGCCAGGCGGCCGACGGACCTGAGGTCGGTCATGTGGGGGGCCTCTCGAGAAGGTGGTCTATGACAACTGGTTTACCACACATTGTCACTACAGCTCGACCATCGCGGGGGGGCGGAAGGTCAGGCGTCGCGGACGCAGCGGAAGCCGAGGTGGCTGGTGGTGGTGCCGGTGACCTGACCCTGGCGGGCGGCGGGGCGGTAGCGGCGGCAGTACGACGGGGCGCACAGGTGGGAGCCGCCCTTGACCACCTGCCGCGAGCCGGTGTCGTCGCGCCCACCAGCGACACCGTGGCCACCGTCGGTGGTGGTGCCCGGGGCGGGGGCGCAGCACGAGGAATGGGTCTCGGTCCAGGAGGTGGAGGTCCACTCCCACACGTTGCCGACCACGTCGACCAGCCCGTAGCCGTTGGGCCGGTAGCGGCCGACGGGCGAGGTGCCCGCGCCCTGCGGGTCCTCCGGCGCCCAGGGGAACTCGCCGCGGTAGGTCTGGGCCATCGGCCGGCCCCGCGGCTCGAGCTCCTCGCCCCAGGGCCAGGTCGTCGTGGCGCCGCCGCGGGCGGCGTGCTCCCACTCGGGCTCGGTGGGCAGCCGCTTGCCGGCCCACGCGGCGTACGCCGCCGCGTCGGCCTCGGAGACGTGGATGACGGGGTGCTTGTCGCGGCCGTCGAGGGTCGACCCGGGGCCGAGCGGGTGGCGCCACGAGGTGCCGGGCACCCAGGCCCACCACTGCCGCCAGTCGTCGAGCGGCACCGGGCCCGAGGTCGGCGCGAAGAGCAGGGACCCCGGGGCCGCCTCCCCCGGCTGCTCACCGGGGATCGGGGCGGGCGGCAGCTCGGCGGTGGTGACGTGCCCGGTGTCGGCGACGAACCGGCGGAACTCCACGGTGGTCACCGGGTGCTCGTCGACCCACAGGTCGGCCACCTCCGTAGCTCGGACCGGCGCCTCCTCGGGGTAGTGGTCGTCGCTGCCCATCCACGACGGCCCGCCGGGCACCAGCACGACCGGACCCGTACGCCGCGCCGCCGGACCCGTCGCCTGCCTACCCATCGCTCCTCCTCGTTGCCGTCGACCCGCCATACATGACAATCTTAGGTGTCTTTGTCGCGTTCGAAGGAGTCCCCATGTCCCCCACCCCCACGTCCACCGGGCCCGGGGTCACCCGTCGCGGGCTGACCGGCGCCGCCGTCGGCACCCTCGCCGCCGGTGCCGCGGTCTCGGCCAGCCTGCCCGCGCAGGCCGCCCAGGCTGACCCGGCCGAGACTCCGTTCCGCGCCAAGCCCGGCCGCGGTCGACTCCCCCGACCCAACATCCTGGTCATCCTCGCCGACGACCTCGGCGCCGCCGACCTGGGTGTCTACGGCTCGCCGAACATCAAGACACCGAACCTCGACCGGCTGGCCGCCTCCGGCGTGCGGTTCACCGACGGCTACTCGGCGGGCGCGGTGTGCTCGCCGACCCGGTTCGCGCTCTACACCGGCCGCCACCCCGGCCGCACGCCGGGCGGGCTGCAGGAGCCGATCGCCGCTCCCACCCCGACCGACGGCATCCCGCCCGAGCACCCGACGCTCGCCTCGTTGCTGCGCGACCGGGGCTACTCCACCCACATGGTCGGCAAGTGGCACGGCGGGTTCCTGCCGTGGTTCGGACCGCTG
>Ga0325400_1007046_pt1 | contig 10733 bp, 7 predicted proteins | sample PopdelMetagenome_2_FD_205662 | JGI IMG/M metagenome (GOLD analysis project Ga0325400, IMG submission 205662) | Populus deltoides microbial communities from Bellville, Georgia, United States - Xylem-PdKOR-R1 | ecosystem: Host-associated > Plants > Phyllosphere > Stem > Wood/Secondary xylem...
GAGATTGCGGTTTGTGCAGGTGAGCTGGACGGACGCCACATGGTCGGCATCGGCCACCGTGCGGCCGCTCATGTCGGTCGTCGCCAGGAAAACGTCGTCGCCGCCGTCGCGCGTGGTCGCGGGCCGACGCGCGAGCCGCCAGTAGCGCCCCCCTGCCCCGCGCGCCTGCCCCACCGCGTAGAAGGGGTGATAGGCCTGCGCGCTGCCGCCGCGATCGGCGACGCTGACGCGATCGACCGAATAGACCTCCGTAGTCGCCTCGCGCCGCGCATCGGGTACGATCCGGTGCTCGTACCGGCCGGGCACGAGGCGGACGGGCTCGGCTTGCTGGCGGAACAGGTTGATCGCAGGCGTGGCGAACAGGCGGAAGTCGGCGGCACTGACCTGCCGTTCGAGTGCGGCATCGAAGCGATCGAGGTAGAGGAACAGCTCCATCGTCCGCCCGCCGTCACGCAAGCTCTTGGCGTCGAGGCCGACGACGTCGAAGAACAGAAACTTCTCCGCAAAGCCGAAATATTCGGCGATGAGCGCGTGCGCGGGGTCGCTCGCCGGCTCCAGCGGCAACAGCACCTCGTCTTCCGCAAAGCCGACGGTACGGACGGCATCAGGCGGCAGGATCACGCGGTTCGCGTCGGCCGCATCCTCCGCCAACGCCACCGACAGCACGCCGCCCGCGACCAGCTCGTAGAGCATGTTGGCGGTGCGCGGCGGGGCCGCGATGTAGAAGCGCATTCGGTCGAGCCCGAGCTTGGCAAAGGTCAGGTCGGGCGTGGTGCAGGCGAGCGACAGGCGCAGCACGCCCTGCGCGGCCGCGGCGGCGCGGTTGGGCGGCGCCAGCAGCGGCAGGCCGGAGACGCTGGCGCGCGTCAGCTCCACCGGCCACAGCTCAACCGGATAGCCCGTGCGGAAGCGCACGGGCTCGCCGCGCACGGGTTCGGTGATGATCTCGGAGCCGGCCGGCACCAGCTCGCGCTTCTGCAGCCCCGCCTGCGGTTTCAGCTCGACGATGCCCATCGAAGGGAAGGGCCGCAGGTAATGCGGATAGAGCAGGTCGAGCAACGCGGTCGTCAGCTCGGGAAAGTCGTCGTCCAGCTTCTGCCGCGTGCGCGCGTTCAGGAAGGCGAAGCCCTCGATCAGGCGCGAAACGTGGGGATCGTCGATCTGGTCGCCGGCGATGCGCAGGTGGCCGGCAATCTTGGGATTGGCCTCGGCAAACGCCTTGGCCATGTCGCGCATGAAGCGGAGTTCGCTGTTATAGTAAGGCAGGATGTCGTCGAACATCAGCCGCGCATCACCAGGCACGAGCGGACGGGGTCGAGATGGCTGTCGAAGGTCAGCTCCTGCCGGTCGCCGTCGAGCGTCACCACGCCCGAGATGCGCAGGCGCAAGGTCCGGTCGAGTTCGTCCTTGTTGGGCAGGATGGCGACCTCGAACCGCTGGATGCGCGGCTCCAGCCGGCGGACGAGCCGCTCGACCTGCTCAATGAAGCGCTCACGGAACTCGTCGGCGCCAAGACTCTCATTGACGAGGTCGTCCAGGCCGTAATTAACGAGGCTGCGTTCCAGCTCCTCCAGCTCGTCGGGCCAGGACAGGAGGTGGCGCCGGCTGTTGAGCATCGACTCCAGGTCGCGGCGCAGGCTGTCGCGCAGGCGCGCCACGGGGGTGCGGTGGTCGTCCGCCTCCGACAGGCGATCGAGCAACGAGGCGGTCATCCCGCGACCGCCAGTTCGGCGAACTCGCCGAAGGTCAGCGCGTCGTCGCCGACGAGAAAGGTACGCTGGCCCAGCCCGCGGCCCTCCGCCTCCACCCAGTCGGTCTCGCGGCCAAGGCGTTGCGCGTCGGTCGCCGCACCGGGATAGATGCAGGGCAGGTAGACGATGCCGCTGGGTCCGCCGCGCACTTCCAGCTCGGCCTGGCGCCAGACGAGATCGCGCAGCCGCTCGGGCTGGCGCGGCTTGAGCGAGGCGACCTGGGCGAGCGACACCCAGACATATTTGCCGGTGGAGGTCAGCACCTCCAGCACCTCCGCCGTGCGGTCGTCGCCGTCGCGGAGGCCGGCGAAGGGCCTGCCGTCGACCGTGCCCGTCAGCACCGTGTCCGCCTCGGGCGCATCGCTGCCGGCCAGCCGCGCGAGCGCCGCGGTCAGGCCGGCGTCGGGCTCGGTCACCAGCTCGGGCGGGCGGCGGGATGCGAAGCAGTCTTCGCGCGCGGTGGCGGCGCGGACGAGCTGGCGCGCGAGCGCGACCGGCACCGCGACCGACGTGTCTTGCGCAGCGGCGGCGTCGAGCAGCGCGTCCGCGCGCTCCAGTTCGCCGAGTACGATCAGCACGTCGGCAAGATCCAGGCGATGCGCGGCCTTGGCCGGCTGCGCACGCACGCGGTCGCTGAACAATGCGCGCAGGCCGGTGAGGTCGCCGTCGCGCAACAAGGTGGCCGGATCGCTCATGCGGCAGAAGCCTCCTTGATGACGGTGACGAGGTGGAACTCGCTGATCGCCTGGTCGAGCTGGAAGTGCGGCTTAAGCGCCACCTCGCACGAATAGCTGCCGGGCGCACCCTCCACCGTCACCACGCGGATCCGGCCTTCCTGCAGCGGGTAGCGCGCCTTCTGCTCGAACGACAGGTTCTCACCCGACGAGACGAAGCGGTTGAGCCAGCGCTGCAGCCGCATCTCGCATTCCTCGGGCGACTTCATCGAGCCGATCCACTCGCGCCCGATCACCTTGAGGTAATGAGCGAAGCGCGACACGCACAGGATGTAGTTGAGCATGGTGCCTAGCCGCTGGTTGGTGCGCGCGATCTCCGTGTCGTAGGTAACGGTGGGCTTGTGCAGCGACGGCAGGTTGTGGATCGCCGCCCAGGGCGTGTCCTTGACGCGGCGCAGGCTGACGAAGCCCGCCTCGGCCAGCTCCCGGTCAAGCGTTTCGGACAGCTGCACCTGCACCGGGAACTTCACGACCTTGCCCGGCGCATCGGTGGCGAAGTCGAGCACGGGCAGGGTCGTGACCAGGCCGGCGGTCAGTTCGTCGCGCACCAGCCCGCGGATCGCGGCCGGCCAGCGATAGTCGGCGAACGCCCGCAGCGCGCAATGCGCCACGCCCAGCCCGGCCCGGCCCCACAGCGAGCCGCGCTCGTCCGCCTCGTAGCGGAAGCCGCAATCGCCGACCTGCCGCCCGCGCCACGGACCGCGCAGCCGGATCGGCGGCGTGGCGACGCCGACGAAGCGTGCGTCCGGCCGCGCCTGGAAGGCATGCATGCGGGTATAAGCCGGGCTGCGGAAATCGGCCGCGAGGCTCTGGCGCAGGTCGAGCTCGCCCAAGGCGTCGACCCCGAACAGGCCGGGCGCCGCGTCGAGCACGATGGGCGCGAAGGCGGCGGCGCCGACCTGCGCCAGATGGCGCAGCACCTCAACATCGTCGCTAGGATGGGCGCGTGTCGGGCGATGCTGCACGTCGTAGAGCCCGACGATCAGCGAGAACGGCACGCCACCCGGCATGTCGAACTCCTGCGCGTAGACGAGATCGAACAGCGCACTCTTGTCGAACTCGGGCGCGCGCTCGAAGTCGCGAGCCAGTTCGGGCCAGCGCGCGTCAAGCAGGCGGATGCGGGCCTGATCCTCGACGCCGAGCCCGCCCGCGAGCCAGCGCACGCCGCGCCATGCCGCTTCCAGCGCGACGAAGCGCGGATGGGCGAGGATGGTGTTGACCTGGTCGGAGATGATGCCGTCGATCAGAGCGACGGCGTGATCGGCAGGCGCACGATGGTCGGGATGTTCGTCGCCGAACCACCATTCGAGCGCCGCCTCGTCAGGGAGCGAAAGGAAGTGGTTGAGTGCGGCGAGGTCGATCGTGCCCGCGCGCAAGCTTTTGAGCAAGGCGAGACCGCTCGGCTCCGGCTCGGCGAGCGCGACCATCTGATTCACCCGGCCAGACCCCCGTCGTCGCCCCGGACCTGATCCGGGGCCTCGCTGCCTTGCAATGAACAAGACGCGTAATCCCGGCTCGAGGCCGGGACGACGAGGGGGTGACAGCCGTCCGTCGCGTCCCCCCTCACCGCGGCGTCACGATTTCTGCGGGATGCGCGCGACCAGCCGAAGCGAGGCGGTCAGCTCCTCCATCTGCAACCAGGGACGGAGATAGGCTACGGCATTGTAGCTGCCGGGCGACCCCGGCACTTCCGTCACCTCGACCCGCGCCTCGCGCAGCGGGAACTTGGCGCGCATCTCCTGATTGCTGCCCTCGGACGAGTTAGTGTAGTTCAGGATCCAGCGGTTGAGCCAGGACTGGACGTCGTCCACCTCCATGAACGACCCGATCTTGTCGCGCGCCATCACCTTCAGGTAATGCGCGAAGCGCGACGAGGCGAGGATATAGGGCAATCGCGCCGAGATGGCGGCATTGTCCGTCGCCTCGGGCCGATCATACTTCCTGGGCTTCTGCGTCGTCTGTGCGCCGAAGAAGACCGCATAGTCGGTATTCTTGTAGTGGCAGAGCGGCAGGAAGCCGAGGTCGGACAATTCCTTCTCGCGCCGCGAGGTGATCGCGATCTCGGTCGGGCATTGCTCGCTCATATCGCCGTCGTCGGACATGAACAGGTGGGTCGGCAGATCGGCGACCTTGCCGCCGCCTTCCGCCCCGCGGATCGCGGTGGTCCAGCCGCTTTCGGCGAACGCGCTGGTCAGCCGCGCGCCCAACGCATAGGCCGCGTTCATCCAGCAATAATCGTCATGGGCCATCGGCTTGGGCGCGCCCTCGGCCGAATAGGGCGCCTCCTCGAAGTCGAAGTCGTCGACCGACTTGGTTTCGACGCCATAGGGCTGGCGGGCCAGCACGCGCGGCATGGTGAGCGTTACGAAGCGGGCATCCTCCGTCTCGCGATAGGAACGCCACTTGTTATATTCGGTCGCCTGGAACTTGTCGGCCAGATCGCGCGGCTTGGACAGGTCCTCGAAGCTTTCGAAGCCGAACATGTCGGGCCCCGCGGCGGCGATGAACGGGGCGAAGGACGCCGCCGCCACGCCCGACAGGCCGCGCAGCATGGCTAGGTCTTCCTGGCCCGCGCCAAAATAATAGTCGCCGATCAGCGCGCTGTAAGGCTCGCCGCCGGGCGTGCCGAACTCGTTCTCGTAGATCTTCTTGAACAGGTTCGACTGGTCGAACTCGATCGCGCGCTCCAGGTCGCGCGCGACCTCCTTTTTGCTGGCGTTGATGACGCGCACGCGCAGGTCGCGGCCGGTGCTGCTGTTCTGGACGAGGTAGTGGAGACCACGCCAGCTGCCTTCCAGCGCCTTGAACTTCTCCGAATGCATGATCGCGGCGAGCTGCGCCGACAGCTTCTGGTCGATCGCCGCGATCGCCGCCTGCATGGTGACCGTCAGGTTCTTGGAATAGCTGACGGTGCCGGCGGTGGCCTCGTCGGTCAGCGCGCGGAGAAGCAGCTCGACCTGGTCGCGGTCGGTCTGGCGCGTGACGCTGATCGCCTCGTCGAGCAGGCTGCGCCCCTCCACGGTCGTGGTCGGGGCAGGTCCAGGCGCGGAGGCGCGGTTCACGTCCGTCATGCGGTTATTCCCCCTTCTCGGGCGCGTTCAGCTCGGCCTTGAGCGCTGCGAGCTGGTCCTTGTCCTGCAGGATCGTCTCCAGCAGGTTCTCCAGCTTCTCCGATCCGTCCGCCTTGGCCATCAAGTCGCGCAGCTTGTTGCGCGTCTCCAAGAGCTTGCGCAGCGGCTCGACCTGCTCGACCACGCGGCCGGGCTCGAAATCCTCCATGGAGCCGAACTGCAGCTCGACCGGCATCGTGCTGCCGTCGCCCTTCAGCGTGTTCTCGACGCGCAGCTTGAGGCCGGGCGACATGCGGCGCATCACCTGATCGAAATTGTCGCGGTCGATCTGGATGAACTTGCGGTCCTTGAGCGGCTTGAGCGGCTCGGTCGGATCGCCCGAGAAGTCGCCCATCACGCCGACGACGAAGGGCAGCTCCTTCACCTCGACCGCGCCCTCGGTCTCGACATCGTAGGTGATGTGGACGCGCGGCTTCCGCACCTTCTTCAGCTTGTCGTGCACGCTCGCCATGAAGGCCCCCGTCAGAATGTGGTTGTGATCATCCCACCCAAGTCGCCGCCGGAGCTTCCGCCTCCGCCGCTACCCGTACCGCCCGAGCGGATGCCGGCACGCAGCAGAAACATCGCCCGCTGTTCCCCGTCGGGCAGCAGTTCGGCTAGGAGATCGTCGACCGGCAGGTTGGCCCGCCGCACCAAATCCCTGATACCCTGCCCGACGAGCGACTGGGGCTCCGTTCGTTCAAAGAAACCCGCAATGTCGAGGAGAGTTGCGAGCGCGCCCGCGCGGTCCAGCATATTTTGTTTCGGAACCGATGCGTCCGGCGCTTCGGCAGGCGATGGGATCGGCCCGGCATCGTTCGCGGAACTGGACGTCGTGGCAGGGGCGGTCGATCCGGATGGCCGGTGATGCTGGCGGAAGAGATCGGCAATGGCTTCCAGCGGGGCGGCCACCTGGCTGCCGAAGCGCCCCTGCGGCGTGCGCCGGTCCAGCGCGTCCATCAACCGATCCAGTTCGGCACGCGCGCGGGCGACGGACGCGGCGTTGTCCGCGGCGAAGGCGGGCGAGGCACCCGCCACTGCGCCCTCCAGCTCGGCGATGCGCTGCGCCTTGCGCTGGCCGAGCTGCTCGCGCATCTCCGGGTCGTCATGGCGCACCGCCTGCGCGCGCACCGCCTCGATCGTCCACAAGGCGACGTGGCGGCCGGGAACGTCCGTCAGCGGCAGGAGCTTGATCGGCTGGACCAACGTGCCCGGCTCCGTCTGGCCGAACAGGCCGAGCAGCGGCGCCAGCCGCGTCTCCACACCGTCCTCGTCCTCCACGGGGAACAGGCCCTCGTCCCAATAATGCTCCACCAGCTCGGCCAGCAGGGTGAAGCCGTCGGCGAGGCCCGGCAGCCCGTCCGTGCGCAGCCATGCCTCTGTTATCCAGGCCGCGACCTGCAGGTCCTTGGCATGCTCCGCCAGCAGACGGCCGCCCGCCTCGGCCGCAACGGTCCAGGCGCGCAGGCCGGCGGTGAGCGGGTCGACGTCGGGATCGGCCGCGGCCAGCGCCTCCCGCTCCTGCACGCGCGCCGCCGCGCGCTCGTCCTTGATCAAGAGGTAGAGTTCCGCGCCCGAGCCTCCGGCGCGCACGTCCGTGCCGACCGCGACCTCGCCCGGCACGGGAGCCACCATGTCGGCGAGCGAGACTTCTTCCATCGGACGGAGAAGCTAGGCGCTGGCCGGGGAACCCGTCAACCGCGCTGACGTTCGTAACGGAAGCGCAATCTAAACCAGCCAAGGGGGTCGGGTGCTGGAGCTGATCGGCCGTTACCGCATCCACGAGCAGATCGGCGAAGGCGCCATGGCGGACGTGTATCGCGCGCACGACCCGCACATCGATCGGCCGCTGGCGATCAAGGTGCTCAAGGCGGAATACCGGCAGGACCGCGAATATGCCGCACGCTTCCTGCGCGAGGCGCGGGCGGCGGGCGCGCTCTCCCACCCCGGCATCGTCACCGTGTTCGACGTGGGCGAGGTGGACGGCTTTCCCTTCATCGTCATGGAACTGCTGGACGGCGAACCGCTGTCGGAGGTGCTGCGGCGCGGGCCCATGCCGCCCAGCCAGGTCATCCCCATCGCCATCCAATTAGTGGATGCGCTGGCCTATGCGCATGGCCAGGGCGTGATCCACCGCGACATTAAGCCGTCCAACATCATTTTGTCGCCTGACGGCCGATCGCTGAAGCTGCTCGACTTCGGCATCGCCCAGCTGGCGGAGGCCGATCCGGTGGCGGAGGCCGACAGCTACAAGACGCAGATCGGGCAGGTGATCGGCACGCCGCGCTACATGAGCCCGGAACAAGCGCTGGGCCGCGAACTGGACGTGCGATCCGACATCTACTCGATCGGCATTGTCCTCTACGAGATGCTGTCGGGCCGGCGCGCGTTCGGCGGCGGGTCGGCGGCCGCCGTCACCGCCCAGATCGTCAACGTCGATCCGGCGCCGCTGGCGGAGGTCGCGCCCAACACGCCGCGCGGGCTGCAATTCATCGTCGGCAAGGCGATCGCCAAGCAACCGGCGCAGCGCTTCGCGGATGCCGCCCGGCTGAGCGATGCGCTGCGGCGCGAGCTGTCGGTGGCGCAGGTAGTGGCGCGCGAGGCGGCGGCGCAGCGCTCCTACCTGCCGCTCCAGGTGCGGCTGACGCTGTTGATGGCCTTGATCACCGCCATCGTGCTGGCGATCGCGGTCGGTACCGTGCTTTCGCGCCAGCGTGCGGCGATGCGCGGCGTGGCCCTGTCGTCGGGCAATGCCATTTCAGCCTTTGTCGCCAACAACGCCGCGCTGCGCGCCGTGGACAATGCCGCGCTTCCGGCGGACCAGCAGGATTGGGTGCCGGTGCAGGCGTTCGTGCAGAATGCGGCGGCCGATCCCAACCTGCGCGGGCTGCTGGTGACGGATGCGGGCGGCGTGGTGCGCGCCGCCATCGACCAGTCGCTGATCGGGCGGCCCTATCGCGCGCCCACGGACGAGCCGCTGGTGGCCGACCGCGACGGCGTCACCATCCGCGCGGCGGACGGCGGTCAGAGCTTCCGGTTCGTGCGGCCGATCACCTATGCCGGCCGCTCATTCGGCACGGTGGACCTGCGGCTCAACCAAGCGATCCTGCGTTCGGCGGCGCGGGTGTCGACGTGGCTGCTGGTGCTGCTGGCAGTGGTGACGTTGGGCACGGTGGCGCTCGTCTCATTCCTCAGCGCGCGGTTGCTGCAGGCGCCGATTACGCGGTTGGGCGATGCGTTGATGGAGATCGCGCGCGGCAACCTCGATTTCCGCATCTCGCACAGCCGGCAGGACGAGTTCGGCGAGCTGTTCGACGGCGTGAACCTCGTCGCGCAATCGACGCAGGAGCGGCAGGAAGCGGTAGAGGCCTTGCTGCTCGACCGCCCTGCCCCGACCCAATCCCCGCCGCCGCCCCCGCCCCCGCCCCCGCCGGCCGAGCCGCCCGTTGCGGAGCCGCTGGCCGCATCGTCCGAGCCGACGCCGTTCACGCGCCCGATGGAGCCGGATGAAGCTTCCGAACCGTTGGGGGCGGCTGCGCCCGCAATGGAGGATGTCGCGCCTGAACCGCCGGCTGAGGCCGTGGAGGAGCCGGAACCGGTGATCGCCCCGCCCGAACCGGAGGAGGCCGCCGAACCAGCGCAGGTCGAGGAACCGGAACCGCCGCAGGAGATGCTCGCCCCGCCGTGGCCGCACGACGAGGACGAGGACCGCACGCTGGTCGATCCGCAGGACGAGCAGCGGCGCTGACACCACCCAAGGGGGCACGCACTACATGAACCTGAAGGCCCTGATCGCGCGGCTCGACGCGTCCTCGCGCCAGGCGCTGGAGGGTGCGGTGGCCGCAGCCATGTCGCGCACGCATTATGACGCCGATCTGGAGCATTGGCTGCTCAAGCTGGTCGAAAGCGACGATGCCGACCTTCGCCGCATCCTGGACCATTTCGAGGTCGATGCAGGGCGGCTTGCGGCCGAGTTGAACCGCACGCTGGACGGGTTTCGCACGGGCAACGGCCGTCCGCCCGCCTTGTCGCCGCGCATCGTGCGGCTGGCGCGCGAGGCGTGGCTGTTCGCCTCGGTCGAGGCGGGCGAGGCGGCGGTGCGGCCCGCGCACCTGCTGGCGGCAATGGCCGGCAACCGCGATCTCGGCAGCGCGATGCGCGATGCCGCGCCGCAACTCGCGAAGGTGAATGGCGAGGTGCTTGCCGCCAATTTCGCCGCCATCGCTGGCGATGCGCCCGCGGGCGGGACCGCGGCGGCCGTCGGGGACGGCACCGCCCCTGCCCCGCCGCCTGCGGCGAGCAAGGGCAAGGCGCTCGACACCTATTGCATCGACCTGACCGCGCAGGCGCGGGCCGGACGGATCGACCCGGTGATCGGGCGCGACGCGGAAATCCGTCAGGTGATCGACATCCTCACCCGCCGTCGCCAGAACAACCCGATCCTGACGGGCGAGGCGGGCGTCGGCAAGACGGCGGTGGTGGAAGGCTTCGCGCTGCGCATCGCGGCCGGCGACGTGCCCGATGCGCTCACGGCGGTGCGGCTGCTCAGCCTCGACATGGGGCTGCTCCAGGCGGGGGCCGGCGTGCGCGGCGAGTTCGAGAACCGGTTGAAACAGGTCATCGAGGAGGCCAAGGCGAGCGCGCAGCCGGTGGTGATTTTCATCGACGAGGCGCACGGTCTGATCGGTGCAGGCGGGCAGGAAGGCCAGGGCGACGCCGCCAACCTGCTGAAGCCCGCGCTCGCGCGCGGCGAGCTGCGCACGATCGCCGCCACGACCTGGGCCGAATATAAGAAGTATTTCGAGAAGGATGCGGCGCTCACTCGCCGTTTCCAGGTGGTCAAGGTCGACGAGCCGGACGAGGCCCGCGCGATCGAGATGATGCGCGGCCTGGTCGCCACGCTTGAGGCGCATCACAAGGTGCGCATCCTGGAGGAGGCGGTGGCGGCCTCCGTGCGACTGTCGCACCGCTATATCTTCGGCCGGCAGTTGCCCGACAAGTCGATCAGCCTACTGGACACGGCGGCCGCGCGCGTGGCGATGAGCCAGACCGCAACGCCCGCCGCGATCGAGGATGCGACGCGGCGGCTGGATGCGCTCGCCATCGAGCGGGGCGTACTCGCGCGTGAGGCGGCAGGC
>Ga0325400_1007048_pt1 | contig 10732 bp, 2 predicted proteins | sample PopdelMetagenome_2_FD_205662 | JGI IMG/M metagenome (GOLD analysis project Ga0325400, IMG submission 205662) | Populus deltoides microbial communities from Bellville, Georgia, United States - Xylem-PdKOR-R1 | ecosystem: Host-associated > Plants > Phyllosphere > Stem > Wood/Secondary xylem...
TTAATTTATAATCTAGTTAAAATTTAGATGAAATTTAATTTATTCTTTTGATTTTTTAAAAACAACATTATTTTCTATTAACTCATTCGGCAATTACAACGCAAACCGAGAAAAACAGGAGAGTTTGCTCTTGACCATGGGAAACCAGTTTGGTGGCTTAAATTCCGTTGACAAACCAACCAGCCAACCTTAATAGAAAGTGCCCATCTCTTTAATTTTCAAACTCACTCTCCAATCTGATCTACTTCGTTAACCAAACATCCGCTAACTTCCTGTTCGAGATCAATCTGTGTCCGAAACACAATCCTCGAACATGGAAGTGAAGCGCAGGACAGCGCGTTTACTAGTTTCAAGGCTAGGTTCTGTCTCTGAGCAAACACGGTCTGAAGCCTTAGCTGAACTTCGCTTGATGACCAAAAACGATGCCGAATCACGTCCGATCATTGCCGAAGCCGGTGCAATCCCGTATCTAGAAGAAACCCTTTACTCTTCTTCTCACGACTCACAAGATAACGCAGCTGCAATTCTGCTGAACATCTCTATCTCTTCACGCACCGCTTTGATGTCAACGCGCGGCCTTCTTGATGCAATCTCTCATGTCCTACGCCATCATGCGACCAATTCATCCCCCTTCGCTGTCCAGTCATCTGCTGCCACGTTGCACAGCCTTCTTGTTGATGATTCTTACCGACCCGTTATTGGGGCTAAGCGTGATATTGTTTACTCTTTGATTGAAATAATCAAGAGGCCTAATTCGCCGCCGAGGTCTGTAAAGGATGCGCTGAAAGCCCTTTTTGGGATTGCTTTGTTTCCGTTGAATCGTGCGAGTCTGATTGGTTTAGGTGCGGTGGCGGCGTTGTTTTCGCTGGTTTTGAAGGATGGGAGAGTGGGGATTGTGGAGGATGCGACGGCGGTGATTGCGCAAATAGCAGGGTGCGCGGAGAGTGAGAGAGAGTTTTGGAAGGTTTCGGGGGTTAAGGTTTTGGTAGATTTACTGGATGTTGGGACGGGTTCGAGCGAGAGGGTTAAGGAGAATGCGGTGGGGGCTTTGTTGAATTTGGTGAGTTGTGGAGGGGGAGGAGTGGTGAAGCAGGTGAAGGAAATGGGACCGGGCGCGGTGGAGGGGATTAGGGATGTTGTGGAGAATGGGACCGCGAAAGGGAAGAGCAAAGGGATTGCATTGTTGAAAGTTGTTGAGGGTGGAGCAAAGGAATGGGATTTTGCGGTTTGATTCTCTTACATGAGCTTTGATCTTTATGAACTAATGGTTACCTGGATTGTATTTTTAGCTAGTTTTTTATTATATATTTGTTTGCTGTTTACTTGTAGATGAATACGCGTGAATTACCTTCTGTTGAATTCTAGGGATACATGGAAAGGAACAAGATGGAGTGATAGTGGAAAGAGAATGGTATACTCTGTTGAGATTATATTGTAGTGTGAATTGTCTAACAGTTAACTTCAATAACGCGAAGGAAAAAGTTTTCTAGTTTGTAGACTTCTGTTCATTTCTCATCTGGGATTGTAGAATTCTGACTTCATTTCACAAATAAAATCACGACTTAGAGTTCTATTGGGATAGCCCTGATTCGGCCATTACTCTGTCTTTTTGTCCTCGTTGCTATCTTTTTTTTTCCCCTCCTTTCGCCAGCATCAGCTTTCCTTTATTTTCTTGCTTCCATTTGGAAATAATGCTTCTTGAATTTGGGAAAAACAAGCAGAAAGTAGAAACTGGATTGAGAGTAGAGACCATGTAATGCTGTTTACTGTAGGAGGGGAAACCGGCATAAGTTTTCAGATTGATCATTGATTTTGCATGACGGGGTAGTGTTTAAGATTTTGGCCCTCATTGGGAGGAGGAGGAAAGGTAGGGGCTCAATAGTTAGCTGGATAACATTGTCAGTGTTAAATCCTCTAGGCCCTCGGAGATCAGGCTAGAATCAAACTATAAGCTAAATAGAGGTCTTTAGCAGTAAGCTGTTCTTAGGTAATCCTATTGTGGAATTAATGTGGTAGGTTACATATCATGATTCGCAAATGCTTGTCTATAGGCAGTCTTACTTGGCTGTGTTAGTGCCTTGCATTTTCTATGAAAATAAATAAAAATATCTGTCTAAAACCGATAAAAAAAGAATTTAATATTGATATGGATCTGAAAGTAGTTTAATCATAATAAAATAAAAATAGACTTGGTGATTAAAATAACTGAAAAAACCGATATAAAATTAACCTAAAACCAGCTTGGGATATCTATCCTAAACTAAAAAACTGAATAGAAATTTTTTTTTTAAAAAAAATTTGATTTCGGTGGTTTCAGATTTGAGAAACTGAAAAAACTAAACAAAACCAAATCAAAAAGTTTTTTTAAATCAGACAACTGAAAAATCCCATTACATCCAAGCTTGTAAGAAAAAGCCCAACTATTTATTTCATATTCAATTCATAGTTTTCTAGTTTGTAGACTTCTGTTCATTTCTCATCTGGGATTGTAGAATTCTTTTCTGATTTTTCTTTCATTATTTGTGACTCTTGATCGGAGATGAACTATGATGTTTCAGTAATAAAACTGGGTTCTCTATCCTGAAAGAAAACCTTTGAGCATGTGCTTCTGTAAAAGGCAAATGCATAGCCAATGCACAATTTGAACAGACATTTCTTTTTTGTTTCTCCTTGCCAGTTTATGCAGTGTTTGTTCATCTTTTCATGTGTATAGTGTCTATCGTGATTGATTGAAGAATCGGTGGTTTACTAGTTTCAGAAATTTAGATGCTAGAAATCCCCTTAATTTGCTGTTTATTGAGGAAACTTTTTGCAGTCTGCTCTATTTTAGGAACTTGTATTGTCACATTTGCATGCCATTAACACTTGAGCAACTCATAGCTGCTGTTCGGCCATGAATTTGAGCAAGCCAATCCTTTCTGTAAATTTGACTATGATTTACAGAGCATCCAGGTATTGAATTTGCTAGAAATTAGTTCTCTCTACGTGAATGTTACCAGCTAAAAGGTTATACAGTTATGCTGGCAAGCAGATTAACTGAGCTACAACTATTTCAACTGAAATGCCCTTGATAGGTCAGTCACTGCAAGGTCCAGCCAGAAGTGAAACCCCTTCAAACTAAAACACACTGTGAGTTTCACTACTTTCCCAACTTTCCCTTAATACTATGATTGGATGGGTTTGCTTTGATTGGAAGGTTAACATGATGATCATCCATTGTTGCTTTTGGTATTGGATGAGGCATGTGTCACTAACAAATACCATTAGCTGCTAAGGAATGGATTCGCTCTGCTTGTTGTGGATGCCAAGTGGTCAGTCATTTGCTTTTTCTGTGTGCATGAGTAATAAATTCTTGTACCTGTTAAATCATCATACAATTTGGTTTTGGAGAACCTTCTTTTATGATGAAACGTTCAAGCATTAGGAGTTTCTGGGACCAATTCTTTGAGGAACTTTTCGTTGTACCAATGGCAACTGTGGGGCTGTAGGGAAGTTATTGCGTTGAGCAGTCAATGCTCAAATAACATGCCGTTTCCTGGCAATCCCTGTCTGGAGCATTCAGTAGTGGTTTGAAAAGGTCAATATTGCACCATGAGAGCTGGCGAAAGAAACCATCGCCAGTGGCTATCACTGAATGCTTGGAAGCTTAAAGATTTTCTAGAGAAATTGAAGTGAAAGTTGTGAGGTCGCATTCCATTAGCAGTATTTTACTTTCTAGGGAAGGCAAATAACACAAGGGCATTCAAGGGAGGGGACCCTTTCTCTATCCTTTTTGGTAGATAATTCGTAATCGAATTTACTTTACTTTTCTAAATGGGGAGGATATATTTCAAAAGGTAAATTTCATGCTACTTGCGCGCAAACCCATGAACAGGTTCTAATTTTGTTTCTTGGAGAATGAATGAAGTTGTTTTGTGCATAGCCATCAACCCAGAGCTTGGTCTGGTCTGGTACGGTCTGAGTTTCCTTTCCAATTGAGGTGGATGTTCATCTGGTTAAACCTGGGTGATCTGGTTAAACCTGGGTGACATGACTAGTCAACTGGTAATTTAATTAACTCTGTTAAACTCGAATGGGATCGGCAAGGTCAATTTCAAAGATTTTTTTAATAATTTTTTATTTAAAATAATATTATTTCAATTAAAAAAAATTTAAACAATGATGTTTCAAAGTTATGCAATCCACGATATAGACCTTGGATCAGGTTAGATGTGGGAACAATTATGACACCTCCGGTTTTGTGTAACTTTACTTTATTCAGTAAGAAATAGCTAGTTGAGCTAAATACACTTTTCCACTGTGCCAATTCTTCTCATAAGCACAACCAATAGATAAATTTTGTAGTGTTTAAACTATAATTATTAATATCTACATAACATAAAAGAGATTACTTCAGAGCCAATAGAGCCTTGAAAGAGTCATCCTAGGAAAATTTCTTCGTACATGAATTGGGTCGGCTGTTTTATGTGTATGGTGTCGGTTTATGAGAATGTGATCCGTGAGATGATATGGTGATGACGAGGGTATATAGGCCCTAAGCTCTTTCAAATGTCATGACGTTAGGTAAGGTTTTGTTGGTATGCGAAGAATTTTCTCACTTGAAAAGAAAAGACACCAGCAAAATCATGGCCAAAAAAGATGCTGTCATGGTGAGATTTTGTTTGTCTGCGTAACTGTTGTCACCATGTATGGATTCAACAGCGTTTTATCCAAGGTATCGTCGTCACTGTGGATCCAGCAGCTCGAAAGACTGGTATGGTGGGAAAATATCAAGCTCGAGTTTTATGGATGTGCATGATTTCTTACATTTCATGCAGATTCCAGCTTCTGGTTCTTAAGAATGGCAAGTCAAGTAACAAGGTTGGAAATGAAAAGGCAAGCCACTTGTTTTGCTGGTACGAGGAGGTGATAAGTCATAGATATCTTGTTGTTGAGATTTGAGAAGCTCTAGCATTACATGACAGAGACAGGGCTCGCATATGAGAAGGAAAGTTGAAGCCCCCTGATGAGGGAACTGCTGCAGGGAAACTGTCACCTGTATTTTTAGATTATTTTGATTGTTAATATCAACAATTTATTTTTTTTAAAAAAAAACTATTGTTTTTTAATTAAAAAAAAAACATTTTGAAAATAATCATCACCACAGTAGTTTGCTTGCTGAAGAAAAGAAGCAGAAAACTGGTGAACGAAAGCTACCTTTCAGATAAAGTGGATCACAGGAAGGCGGTCAATAAACCAGACTGGCCTTAGAAGCAACAACATCAGCGCCATTAAAAAAAAAGGCTACATGTAGAGAAGACTTTTCATGCAGCCTGCTAGTGAAAATTGAAGGTTATGAACAGTCTTATAGCATTTTGTCACTGGATAACTTAACATGTACTTATAGATGGTCGTACGATGTTAAATTTAAGAGAAAATTTAATCATATCATATTAATATAGTAATTATAAAATATCATAATTTTTAATTTAATTATTAAATCGAGTTTAAATTTTTGATTCTATATATTTAATTTTATAAAAATTCTAATCATGATAACTATATGGTAAAAAAAAATATCAAATTAATCTGAAACCCACCTCGGGATATCAAACTAAAAAATATTTTAATTGTTTTTTAAAATATAATTTAATTTGATTTCGTTTTCGGATTTAAAAAGATTAAAAAACTAAACAAAACCAAATCAAAAGTATTTTTGAAAATTAAAAAATTGAAAAATCCAATCACATCCAAGCTCGTAAGAAAAATCCCAACTAAAACACCATGCAAATAAAAAACAAAACAAATTAAATTGTCTGGTTTCAACCGGTGCGGTTCGTTTATTAAAAAAATTCAATTTGTTGGGATTTTTTATTTATCCGAAGTAAACCGAAGCAACCAATCCTCACCTCTAACATCTACCATCCGTGGCTTAGATGCTTTCACGTGAAATAATTGCTCAAAACTATAGGGTCACCATCACAGGTCGTAATTCTGAGAGAGATGCTTTATTCTTGGTTGCAGGAAAACAAATGATGCTTGAATCTTACTGTTCATCAACAGTCCCTGCATAAACGAACTGTGCGAACCGTGACTGCCTGTCCCATGTTCATACACCTTTTTCCAATTTGACTAAAATTCATCTCTGTGGGGCTGCGTTTTAGCTGGATGCATGATGCCTCCAAGCAAGATACCTTTCCTGAAAGCTAGCTGTCGTGGCTTCTGCAGCTTGTGCTGCTAATTCTTTTCAATTAAAAAAATTTCGTGGTAGATTTTTGTCAACTTACATTATCCAAAAATATGTGTTTTTTTTTTGTTTTCTTTGTAAACACTCATTAAGAATACTTTGAGAGTGATATCACCGGCAATAATAATAGCAGGCTACTTGCAGGTGCAGAACTACCCTCTGTGATGATAGCCATGGCCACCCACAGAATTTTGAGTCCTAGAAAAGTAATATCGACACCCATTTAATTACTGGAACTGATTATTTATTATAATTTTTTATTATTTTCATACAAAATTATCAATAAAAAAATTTCAATGTTATTTACACAGGAAGAAAATTATTTTTTTTGTCAATGTTTTCATTATTATTTACTAATTTTATGGTAGAATTAGCTCAAACAATACCGATCTAAAACTCGACTCACTGATTGCAACTACATCAACTAATGAATCAAAATGATTTTATTTTGAGCAAAACTTTTCAAAAAATATTCTAACTCTAGTTATGTTTTTTTATTAGTTAATCTCGTAAAGTTATCATGATATGATCAAATCAATGCTTAAAATGATTCAAAATAAAACTCGACCGATCGAGCCACCGAGATTAATAATTATGGGATTTTATAGCTATTTATATATTCTGTGTAAAGGTGGGAATGGCCATCTGTGGATTTATTCCATTGTATTTGTATGCTCAATCTGATACCACAACAATGGAGTAACTATCATGATTGCTTGGTCCAATATCTGCTAGGATTTATTCCAATATTGCCAAGCCCTCACACCACTACCAGAGTACTGTCCAGAAAAAAGTTTAAATGCCACTCCCTTTTCCTTTTCCAACAACCTTCAACCACTTTCCAAATGCTTGCAAATGGCATTTTCAACTTTTTGATGCTGTTCATGATTCTTGCTTTCAAATCTCTTGCTTGAATCTCAACCTTTTTTCATCACATGTCGGGCCCAGACTGAATTTTACAAGCTCTGGAAGAACATTATTGCTTTGTGTTCTTCTTATAGTCCTGATTGTTTTATACTTAACGGATTCAGTCGAATGACAACACCAAGAAGCTGGAATAGCTCAGTTGGCTAGAGCGTGTGGCTGTTAACCACAAGGTCGGAGGTTCAAGCCCTCCTTCTAGCGGGCTTTTTTTTTATTAAACAGGAATAAATTATAAATCACTCTCTCTATTTCAAGGAGTAGACTAAATGATTAATTCATTTAGTTTTAAGAGCTAATTAATTAGTTTCATGCTGTTGAGGAAATAATTAAAAAATATGAAAAAACAATGTTTTTTTTAAATAAAATAAAATAATATTAAATTAAAAACAATCAAGGCTAGCTGATCAAAAGAATAATTGACTTGTTCTTAATAATAGAAAGAATATTTAATTAATATTTATTTTTAAATCATAAAATTGGAGGCAGAATAATCCATCTTGAGGTCCACACAGAAAGCTATTTATCTTTGTAATTCTTTTCTTAAGGCGAGAATTTTACAAGATACTGCCACCAGCTCTACCACATGTTGATTGTCAAGGATGCTTTACACTCCTCTCGCTTTAACACGTGCCTCCTTCAAAGTCAAATTATGCCCCCATGATCTTACGTGTAAACAAATACTGCTTTAATTCCCTGTTATTCTCTTATGCCGTGGAGCATGATCATGGAGTCCAAGTCCCAATTCCTCCACTAGCTTTTGAAATTAATACAGCACATTTATCATGTTTAATCAGCTATAATTATAAAACCCGGATTAATTTAGCAGGTGAATTTAAAACCTGGGTTGTTATTATTCTAGCAATATAATAATATAATATTATTTTAATATTTTTTAGTTAATAATCCTTCATATTCATGATTTGAGTCGTGTTCGAGTCAGATTTTATTTCGTTTGATTATTTTTAGAGAAATTTTATGAAAGATGGGGACATTTCACTATTTTGATTTTGATTCGGTGTGGTGTTAATTGTTCGAGAACAATGGATTGGAAAAACACGAGCATTGAAGTTGGAGTCCAGTCCTTCTCTTCCCCAAACCTCACGGCATGAATTTGAACCTTGACGGTAGGCTCACGCTTATGTCTCGGCCATCTTCTTGTTGTTTATGCTCATCGTGCCATCATCCAATCTTTCTAGAAAGGAAGGAGTTACTCTTGATAATCATGCATCAAGTCAACTAATTCGTCAATCCATGGAATGCAATATATATTCTCAATTATACATGAAATTGTTCAAAATATAGCAGAAGAATATATATATATATATATATATATATATAGGGATGTGAAGTTCGTATTAATTAAGGGCCTAATTCCGCCATTGAGCTATCATCAAAGGTTACTAAAGCAAGAATCGTATAGCAAATCTTGTATACAATCGTATCTTTCTTAAGAATATGTCTGATTAACCATCTTGATGTGGTTGGCAGGGCGCAATTGGCCCCTCAGCCAGAACGAGTACATCAAATCCAAAAAGCTTTCGAACAAAACTGTAGCCCCAATATATATATCAATTAATATACATGGTCTACTGGGTGATGAATCCACCGATGCTTTCTAAAGGCACAAAAGGGCAAAAAACAAAGCTAAAAAGGAGAAAAGATGATTCAAAAGGGAAGGCTATGAGGTCAAGTGACCGTAGCATATTGCTAAACTAGTGGTGGTGGAGGAAAAAAAATTGGTGGTGGTGGTGATTGATAGAGTGGGCGACAGCCCCACGTGATTGTCCCACCACCACCACCACCACTCTTCCTCCCATCTCTCGTGCTAGCCAGTGGGCTTCTTGGTTGGCTTCACATTAACGCTAACAGCCAAAATAGCCCAACCACAACAACAGAACCAACATCCACGGATAAGATAACACCACCCTAGCTAGATAGCTCAAAAAAAGTGTAAGGAAAAAGGTTAAGAGGTTACTATCATTAACTCATTTGACAAAGTGAACCACTTTCTTCGATGGTAGCATTGCCTTTGCCCACTAAAATCTAACCCTACAGCCCTTTCCTTTCCTTTCCTTTCCTCCCTCAAATGCCAGTGGCTCTTTCTCTTGACTTGGTTGGCCACTCATAATATTACTACTATCCTTTCATTTTCCTTTCCCTCCTCCAATGCTAGTGGTGATCACCTCTCTTTTTCTATCTCGCTCTCCATATTTCCCTTCCTCTTATGTCGTGTTCTTAAACTTGTGAGACGCAATGAAGGGTTATTATATTCATGCTGGCCGCTAAAAAAAGGTAAGAAATTTGTTTAGCATGGAGAGAGATGGATAAAGAAACTAACCAAGAATGCCCATCTCTTCGCCCTAACAATTCCAACACCATCAAGGAAGAATCTCCAAGAAAAATACCTCAAGGTCCTGGTGCTGCTGGTGTTATTGTTACTGGAACTGGTGGCGGTGGTGGGGACAGATTAAAAAGAGATGAATGGAGTGAGGGAGCTGTTTCGACCTTACTTGAGGCCTATGAAAGTAAATGGATACTTAGAAACCGAGCTAAACTTAAAGGGCATGACTGGGAAGATGTTGCGCGCCATGTATCCTCGCGCGCAAATTGTACAAAGTCTCCAAAGACACAAACACAATGCAAGAACAAGATTGAGTCCATGAAGAAAAGGTATAGATCAGAATCTGCCACTGCAGATGCCTCCTCTTGGCCTCTTTATCCACGTCTTGATCTTTTATTACGTGGAAATAGTGCAACAGCTGCTGTAATCTCATCACCACAACATCAACAACCAGCAATTCCAGCTTCTTCTAATCCTCCTTTAATCTTGTTAGTGGATCAAACCTTGGGGGTGCCACAACCGCAACCACCATCTATGACTCCTCCTCCTCCACCACCACCATCTCCTCCTCCTCAAGTTATTGTGATTGCTCAAAACTCACATGGATCTAATGGTGTTGATAGGGGGCAAAAGGTCAGACAACAAATGCCTTTTCTTGTGATTCTCTTTGATACCATTTAATTATCCTTAACAAATGTATTTCTTTCAAGACAGCAAAACTTCTGATCAACAAATTAAACTTAAATTTGTCTTATATTCCTGGTTGTCTCTTAGGAAGTTCAAGGTGGCATGGCTTCTGTAAATTTTGTTGACATAGTTTATGTTTTATGTAAAATTAAATCTCTAAGTTGTGAGTACTATAAGAATATTATTATTGCCTGATTAATTCCTGCCACTTATGGGGCCATGAAAGATCAACTCTTAACTAGTGATCATAGAAGCTTCTAATTATCAACCTCTTGTTATCAGGAAGATGGAGTGGATACCAAGCTATCAAATCATGTATCGGACAAGAATGCCATGGACGTCACAGATAGTAGCACTCCGGCCTTGTATAGTGATAAGAAAAAAACAAGGTCCAAGAAACAGAAGATGAGAAAGGAGAAAAGAAAATGGGGGAAAAGAGAAGAGTGGGAGATAGCGGATAGCATCCGATGGCTAGCAGAGGTGGTGGTGAGGTCAGAACAAGCAAGAATGGACACAATGAGAGAAGTAGAGAAAATGAGAATAGAAGCCGAGGC
>Ga0325400_1007050_pt1 | contig 10732 bp, 4 predicted proteins | sample PopdelMetagenome_2_FD_205662 | JGI IMG/M metagenome (GOLD analysis project Ga0325400, IMG submission 205662) | Populus deltoides microbial communities from Bellville, Georgia, United States - Xylem-PdKOR-R1 | ecosystem: Host-associated > Plants > Phyllosphere > Stem > Wood/Secondary xylem...
TCGACCTCGACGGCCTGCCGGCGCAGCTCCGTCCACGACGTCACCGACCAGATGTCGGCCGAGACGCCCCAGTCGTCGGCGAGGATCTGCTGCGCCTTGAGCGCCCACGGCACCGCCACGCCCGAGGCCAGGATCTGCGCCTTCTTGGCGTCGTCGATCCACGGGCCCTGGTTGTAGCGGTACATGCCCGCCAGCAGGCCCCGGACGTCGACGTCCTCGGGCTCGGCCGGCTGCTGGAACGGCTCGTTGTAGACCGTCAGGTAGTAGAAGACGTCCTGGCTGCGCGACCCGCCCAGCGGCGAGCCCGGGTCCTCGCCGTACATGCGGGCGAGGGCGTCCTTGACGATGTGCCCCAGCTCGTAGCCGAACGCGGGGTCGTAGGACACGACGGCGGGGTTGGTCGCGGCCAGCAGCAGCGAGTGGCCGTCCTCGTGCTGCAGGCCCTCGCCGTTGAGCGTCGTCCGGCCGGCGGTGGCACCGAGGGCGAACCCGCGGGTCATCTGGTCGGCGGCGGCCCAGAAGGCGTCACCGGTCCGCTGGAACCCGAACATCGAGTAGAAGATGTAGATCGGGATCATGGCCTCGGCGTGCGTCGAGTACGACGTGCCGACGGCGGTGAAGGACGCGGTGGACCCGGCCTCGTTGATCCCCTCGTGCAGGATCGTCCCGGTCGTGGACTCCTTGTAGGCCAGCATCAGCTCGCGGTCGACCGCGGTGTAGGTCTGGCCGTGCGGGGAGTAGATTTTCGACGTCGGGAACAGCGAGTCCATGCCGAAGGTGCGGGCCTCGTCGGGGATGACCGGCACGAAGCGCGGGCCGAGCTCCTTGTCCTTGAGGAACTCCTTCAGCAGCCGGACGAAGGCCATGGTCGTGGCGACCTGCTGCTTGCCCGAGCCGCGCTTGAGGACCTCGAACGCCTTCTCCTCCGGCGCCTTGAGCGGCTTGGCCGCCACGTGCCGCCGGGGTACCGCACCGCCGAGCTGGCGGCGCCGCTCGAGCATGTACTGCATCTCGTCGGAGTCGGGGTCGGGCTTGTAGTAGGGCGGGAGGTACTTGTCCTCGAGCGCGGAGTCGGGGATGTCGAGGTAGAGCCGGTCCCGGAAGGTCGCGAGGTCCTCCGCGGTCAGCTTCTTCATCTGGTGGGTGGAGTTGCGGCCCTCGAAGTGGCTGCCCAACGTCCAGCCCTTGATGGTCTTGGCCAGGATGACCGTCGGCTGGCCCTTGTGGTCCATCGCGGCCTTGTAGGCGGCGTAGACCTTGCGGTAGTCGTGGCCACCGCGCTGCAGCGCCCAGACCTCGTCGTCGGTCATGCCCTCGACCAGCTTGCGGGTGCGCGGGTCGCGCCCGAAGAAGTGCTCGCGGACGAAGGCGCCGTCCTCGGCCTTGTAGGTCTGGTAGTCACCGTCGGGCGTGGTGTTCATCAGGTTGACCAGCGCGCCGTCGCGGTCGGCGGCCAGCAGCTTGTCCCAGCCACGGCCCCAGACGACCTTGATGACGTTCCAGCCGGCGCCGCGGAAGAAGCTCTCCAGCTCCTGGATGACCTTGCCGTTGCCGCGCACCGGGCCGTCGAGGCGCTGCAGGTTGCAGTTCACGACGAAGGTGAGGTTGTCCAGCTCCTCGCGGGCGGCCAGGCCGATCGCGCCCAGCGACTCGGGCTCGTCCATCTCGCCGTCGCCGAGGAAGGCCCAGACGTGCTGGTCGGAGGTGTCCTTGATGCCGCGGTGGTGCAGGTAGCGGTTGAACCGGGCCTGGTAGATCGCGTTGATCGGGCCCAGGCCCATCGAGACGGTCGGGAACTCCCAGAAGTCGGGCATCAGCCGCGGGTGCGGGTAGGAGGACAGCCCGCCGCCGGGGTGGGACACCTCCTGCCGGAAGCCGTCCATCTGCTGCTCGGTCAGCCGGCCCTCGAGGAAGGCGCGGGCGTAGATGCCGGGGGAGGCGTGGCCCTGGAACCAGATCTGGTCGCCGCCGCCGGGGTGGTCCTTGCCGCGGAAGAAGTGGTTGAAGCCCACCTCGTACAGCGACGCCGAGGACGCGTAGGAGGAGATGTGCCCGCCGACGCCGACGCCGGGCCGCTGCGCGCGGTGCACCATGATCGCGGCGTTCCAGCGGATGTAGGCGCGGATGCGGCGCTCGACGTGCTCGTCGCCGGGGAACCACGGCTCGCGCTCGGGCGCGATGGTGTTGATGTAGTCGGTGCTGCGCAGACCGGGGACGCCGACCTGCTGCTCGCGGCTGCGCTCCAGCATGCGGAGCATCAGGTAGCGGGCGCGGCCCTTGCCGGCGTGGTCGACGACGGCGTCGAAGGACTCCAGCCACTCCTGGGTCTCGTCGGGGTCGTTGTCGATCAACTGGCTCGGCAGGCCGTCGGTGATGACCGCACGGGGGGTGCCGGACTCGCGGGCGGGGTCTCCGTCCGACTGCTGCGGGGCGCTCATGCCCACATCGTCCCCTGCCGGGCCTGCCGACGTCACGCCGCCTCGGGTTGTGGTCGCAGAGATCTCCGCCCAGGTCTCCGCGAGGCAACGGATTGGGCAGGTCGGCTACCGCTCCGGTCGCGCGTCGGACACACTGACGCACCGACCCCGGATCACCGGGGGCGGACCACGGAGCACATGGAGGACGAGCGGGGATGAGCGTCGACTCGGGCAGCGCCAGCATGGCGGCCCGGCTGGGGATCAAGCCGGGCATGGTCGTGCAGGAGCTCGGCTGGGACGAGGACGCCGACGAGGACCTCCGCGACTCCGTCGTCGAGATCTCCGGCGGGGACATGGTCGACGAGGACTCCGACGAGGTGGCCGACGTCGTCCTGCTGTGGTGGCGCGAGGAGGACGGCGACCTGATCGACGCCCTCGTGGACTCCATCGCCTCCCTCGCCGACGACGGCGTGGTGTGGCTGCTGACCCCGAAGTCCGGGCGCCCCGGCCACGTCGAGCCCGGCGAGGTCACCGAGGCCGCCCCGACCGCGGGCCTGCAGCAGACCAGCAGCATCTCCGCGGCCAAGGAGTGGGCCGGCATCCGCCTGGTCACCCCCAAGGCGGCCCGCTCCAAGCGCTAGGGATGATCGCGGCATGACTCTCTCCGTGGGTGACGCCGCTCCCGACTTCACGCTGCCCGACTCCGACCGCCAGCCCTTCACGCTGTCCGAGCACCGGGGCACGCCGGTCCTGGTGGTCTTCTACCCCTTCGCGTTCTCCAGCATCTGCACCGGTGAGCTGTGCCAGCTGCGCGACGAGCTGGACACCTACACCGGCGCCGGTGTGCAGGTCGTGGCCGTGTCCACCGACCCCGCGCCGACCCTGAAGGCCTGGAAGGAGCAGCAGGGCTTCGAGTTCCCGCTGCTCAGCGACTTCTGGCCGCACGGCGAGGTGTCGAAGGCCTACGGCACGTTCTTCGAGACCGCCGGCATGGCCAACCGCGGCACCTTCCTGGTCGACGCCGAGGGCACGGTCGCCTTCACCGAGGTCAACGGCCCCGGCGACGCCCGCGTGCAGAGCGGCTGGAAGGACGCCGTCGCCGCGCTCGCGGCCTGACCCCGGACCGGCCCACTACGGTGGGGCGGCTCCCGGGCGCGTAGCTCAGCGGTAGAGCTCTCGCCTTACAAGCGAGCGGTCGCAGGTTCGAACCCTGCCGCGCCCACCCCGTCCCGGTGCCTCAGTGCTTCCCCGGGGCCTGCTCCCGCACCAGCCGCCGGGCCGTGTCGACCTCGCGGGCCACCGGCGCCAGCACCCCGTCGGCGTGGATCTCGGCGTCGTCGGGGAAGCGGTGCAGCCGCAGGTCGTCGTCCAGCTCGCGGATCGCCCGGCGCAGCACGTGGACCTGGCCCCGGGCCGGGACGGGCGCGCCCGCGCGCATCGCGATGACCGCCTCGGTGACCGCGTCCGACGTCCGCTCCAGCTGGATGATCACCGGGTACCAGGCCGCCGCCCGGGTGCTGATCGGCGGCGGCTCGGACAGCCGCCGCTGCAGCTGGGTCTGCAGCTCGGTCAGTGCCCGGTAGCTGCCGCGGCGGGCCCGCCGGGTCTCCTCCGGGGTGCCGTCGAACGCGGCCTCGACGAACCGGTCCAGGGCCACGGCCGCGCCGCGCAGCGCGTCGTCCAGCGGCGCCCGCCAGGTCTGGGGCCACAGCAGGTAACCGATCACCAGCACGATGGCGCAGCCGATGAGGGTGTCGACCAGCCGGGGCAGCACCAGGGACGACGGGCTCGGCGCGGCCAGGTCCAGCAGCATGATCACCAACGGCGTCTGGAAGACGGAGAACAGGCCGAAGTTGGCGTCCCGGGCCCAGGGCAGGACGGCGGCGAACAGGGCCATCGCCAGCAGCACCCACCCGCCGCGCGGGGGCAGCACCGCCAGCAGCGCCGACCCCAGCAGCACCCCGAGCAGGGTGCCCGCGCCGCGTTGCACCGCCCGGCCGAACACCGACCCGAAGTCGGGCTTGAGGACCACGGCGACGGTCAGCAGCACCCAGTAGGGCCGCTCGATCGGCAGCCGCTGCCGGGCGACCTCGGCGACCACCATGCACAGCGTCAGCCGGACGGCGAAGGCGCGGGAGTCGGCGTTGCCCGTCGTCCGGTCGGCCAGGTCGCGCAGCCGCAGCCGCCACGGCAGGGGGGTGCGGGTGACCGCCGCGGAGGCCCGCTCCTCGGGGTCCCCGACGACGTCCCACACGAGCCGGACGCCGTGCCGCACCGCCCGGCGGGTGGCCGGGCCGTCCTCCAGGGCGGCGGGCCGCCCGCCGACGAGGGGACGGCGCGCGGCGACCGCGGCCCCGAGCGCGTGCGCGGCGGTGACGTCGACCGGGTCGGCGGGGACGCCGGCGCGTGCGGTGGCGACCGCGCCCTCGACCAGCGGCGCCGCCGCGTTGAGCACCCCGGCGAGCTCGGCCAGCTCCTGGCTGCGGCCCGAGGAGGTGCTGCGGCTGTGGATGACCCGGTCGTAGCCGGTGTTGAGCGCCCCGGTGAGCTGCCGGCGGGCGTCGTCGGTGCGCGGCGTGCCGACCGCGGCGAGCAGGTCGCCGATGGCGGTGAAGACCGCCCCGACCGCGGCCCGGTCGGGGTCGGCGGCCTCGGTGCGGGCCTGTGCGAGCACCAGCGCGGTCGCCCACAGCCCGCCGGTGACGAACCAGCCCACCTCGACGTGCAGGGGCAGCGGGGTCTGCAGGCCCGAGGACAGCGCCGCGTAGACCAGCAGCTGCAGCGCCCCGAGCGACAGCGCGGCGTCGACCGAGCTGATCAGCGCCGCCACCGCGGACAGGACGCCGATGACCAGCACCGGCCGCCAGCCCTCCCCGGTGGCCGCCTCGCCCGCCAGCAGACCCAGCGTGCCGAACCCGGCGGCGGCCAGCACCCGCCGCATCCGGGTGCGCAGCGGGCCACCCTGCGGCGCCAGCGTCGCCGCGAGCGCCCCGGTGGTCGCGAACACCCCGGCACCCAGCGCGGCGGGGTCGGCGAGCCGGCCGAGCAGCGCGACCACGGCCAGGGGGCCGGCGATCGACAGCGCGAACCGGGCGACGTCGCGCCAGGGCACCGCGGGGCGCCTGGTGCGGACCAGCTCCTCGAGCCAGGCCGGTGCCCGCAGCCCCCTGTCCGCCACGGCCAGAGCTTCCCACCCGCGCCTGTCGTACCCCCGGCGCAGACTGGGCGGCGTGCCGCGACCACCGACGTCCGCCCCCGCCCGCGACGGCTGGTTGCGCCGGCTGGTGGGCTACTGCCTGCGGCACCGGGGCGACCTGGTCGGTGCCTTCGCCGCGGCGCTGGTCGGGTCGGTCATCGCCGCCGGGGTGCCCCTGGTCGTCCGCGAGGTCGTCGACGACGTGGTGGCCGGCGGCGCGCAGTCGGTCACGCCCTACGTGTGGCTGCTGGTGGTGGCCGGGACCGTGCGGTTCGCCGCCGGCTTCACCCGCCGGTACCTGGCCGGCCGGCTGAGCCTGGACGTGCAGTACGACCTGCGCAACGACGTCGCGGTGGCGCTGTCCCGCCTGGACGGGCCGGGCCAGGACAGGACCCAGACCGGGCAGGTGGTCAGCCGCTCGATCTCCGACGTGACCCTGGTGCAGGGCCTGCTGGCGTTCCTGCCCAACCTGGCCGGCAACGCCCTGCTGTTCGTGGTGTCGATCGTGGTGATGGCCTGGCTCTCGCCGCTGCTCACGCTCGTGGCGCTCGCCGTCGGCCCGGCGCTGTGGTGGGTGGCGCTGCGGTCCAGGCGCGACCTGTTCCCCGCCAACTGGGCCGCCCAGCAGCAGGCCGGGGCGGTGGCCGGCGACGTCGAGGCCGCGGTCACCGGGGTGCGGGTTGTGAAGGGGTTCGGCCAGGAGGGCCGCGAGCTCGACCGGCTCGACGCCGGGGCCCGCACGCTGTTCGGCGCGCGCATGCGGGTGGTGGCCTTCACCGCCCGCTACAACCCGGCCCTGCAGGCCGTGCCGGCGCTGGGCCAGGTCGGGGTGCTCGCGCTCGGCGGGTGGCTGGCCCTGCGCGGCAGCATCTCCCTGGGCACCTTCCTGGCCTTCGCCACCTACCTGGCCTCGCTGGTCTCCCCGGTGCGCCAGCTCGCCGCCGTCCTCACCATCGGCCAGCAGGCCCGCGCGGGGGTCGAGCGGGTGCTGGAGATCGTCGACACCGAGCCCGGCCTGCGGTCGGGCTCCCGCCCGGTGCCCACCGGGCCGCTGGCGGTCGAGCTGGACGACGTGACCTTCGCCTTCGGCGGCGGGACGCCGGCGCTGTCGGGGGTGTCGCTGCAGGTGCGGCCGGGGGAGACGCTGGCCCTGGTCGGCACCGCGGGGTCGGGGAAGTCGGCGGTCGTCGGCCTGCTGCCGCGGTTCTACGACGTGGACGCCGGCCACGTGCGCATCGGCGGGGTCGACGTCCGCGAGCTCGACCTCGACGGGCTGCGCGGCGCACTGGGCGTGGTGTTCGAGGACAGCTTCCTGTTCTCGGACTCGGTGCGCGCCAACATCGCCTTCGGCCGCCCCGACGCCACCGACGCCGAGGTCCGGGCCGCGGCGGGGATCGCCCAGGCCGACGGGTTCATCGCCGACCTCCCCGACGGCTACGACACCGTCGTCGGCGAGCAGGGGCTCACCCTGTCCGGCGGTCAGCGGCAGCGGGTCGCGCTGGCCCGCGCGCTGCTCACCGACCCCCGGGTGCTGGTGCTCGACGACGCCACCTCCGCGGTCGACGCCACCGTCGAGGCCCGCATCCAGCAGGCGCTGCAGGAGACCGGCCCGCCCGACCGCACCACCCTCGTCGTCGCGCACCGCGCCTCCACCCTGGCGCTGGCCGACCGGGTGGCGGTGCTGGACGCCGGCCGGGTGGTCGACGTCGGCACCGTCGACGAGCTCGCCGAGCGCAGCCCGCTCTACCGGCTGCTCGTCTCCGGCCTGGACGACGACGCGGCCGAGCAGCTGGCGCCCGACCGGGGCCACCACGGGGCAGCGCACCCGGGACGACACCCGGCACAGCACCCGGACGGCGGCACCGACCCAGCGGCGTGGCCCCGGGTGGAGGACGGTCCCGTCGCCGACCGGACGCTGCGCGGGGCGGACAGCTCGATCGGCGGCCGGGGGTCGGCGATGGCCAACATGGCGGCCACCCCGGAGCTGCGCGAGCTCGTCGCCGCACTGCCGGGCACCGACGACGACCCGCGGGTGCCCGCCGAGCGCGCCCGGGCCGCCGACCCCGGGTTCACCCTGGCCGGCCTGCTGCGGCCCTTCCGCTGGGTGCTGGCCCTGGCCCTGGTATTCACCGCGGCCGACGCCGCCGCGCAGATCGCCGTCCCCGCCCTGGTGCGCGGCGGCATCGACCAGGGCGTCTCGGCCCGCTCCCTGGGCGTGCTACTGGCCATCAGCGGCGTGGCCCTCGCGGTCGTCCTCGCCGACTGGCTGGTCACGGGGTGGGCCACCCGGTTGACCGGCAGCACCGGCGAGCGGTTGCTCTACACGCTGCGGGTGAAGACCTTCGCCCAGCTGCAGCGGCTGGGCCTGGACTACTACGAGCGCGAGCTCGGCGGCCGGATCATGACCCGGATGACGACCGACGTCGACGCGCTGTCGGCGTTCCTGCAGACCGGCCTCACCACCGCCGTGGTCAGCCTGCTCACGCTGGTCGGGGTGCTGGTGGCCCTGCTGCTGCTCGACGTCGAGCTGGCCCTGGTCCTGGTCGCCTGCCTTCCGGTGCTGGCGGTGGCCACGTGGTGGTTCCGGCGACGCTCGGTCCCGGCCTACACCGAGGCCCGGGAGCGGGTCAGCACGGTCAACGCCCGGCTGCAGGAGGACGTCGCCGGGGTGCGGGTCACCCAGGCCGCCGTCCGCACGCAGCGCTCGCTGCAGGTGTTCGGCGACCGGGCGCGGGAGTACCGCGACGTGCGGCTGCGCGCCCAGCGCTACATCGCCACCTACTTCCCGTTCGTGGAGTTCCTGTCCGAGCTGGCCGTGGCCGCCGTCCTCGTCGTCGGGGCGCAGCGGCTGGACGCCGGGACGATCACCGCGGGCGTGCTGGTCGCGTTCCTGCTCTACGTGGGCACCTTCTTCTCGCCCGTCCAGTCGCTGTCGCAGGTGTTCGACAGCTACCAGCAGGCCGCGGTCGGCCTGCGCCGGCTGCGCGACCTGCTGCAGACCCCGACGTCCACGCCGGCGGCGGCCGACCCGCAACCGGTCGGCCGGCTGCGCGGCGAGGTCGTCCTGGACGGGGTCACCTTCGCCTACCGGGGCGCGGCGCACCCGGCCCTCCGCGACGTCAGCCTGCGGATCGCACCGGGGGAGACGGTGGCCCTGGTCGGCGAGACCGGTGCGGGCAAGTCGACGGTGGTGAAGCTGATCGCGCGCTTCTACGACCCCACCGGCGGCGCGGTGCTGGTCGACGGCCGGGACCTGCGGGGCCTGGACCTGGCGGCCTACCGCGCCCGGCTGGGCGTCGTCCCGCAGGAGGCGCACCTGTTCGACGGCTCCGTGCGCGACGCGATCGCCTACGGCCGGCCCGACGCCACCGATGCCGAGGTCGAGGCGGCGGCGCGGGCCGTCGGCGCGCACGAGGTGGTCGCCGCGCTGCCCGAGGGCTACCGCACCCGGGTGGGCGAGCGGGGCCGGTCGCTGTCGGCCGGGCAACGGCAGCTGCTGGCCCTGGCGCGGGCCGAGCTGGTCGACCCCGACGTGCTGCTGCTCGACGAGGCGACCGCGTCGCTGGACCTGGCGTCGGAGGCGGCGGTCAACCGGGCCGCCGACGCCGTCGCCGGCCGGCGCACCACCGTCGTGGTCGCCCACCGTCTCACCACCGCGGCGCGGGCGGACCGGGTGGTCGTGCTCGACCACGGCCGAGTGGTGCAGGCCGGGCCGCACGAGGAGCTGCGCGCCGTCGAGGGCCCCTACGCCGTGCTGTGGCGGGCCTACGCCGCGGACGCGCTCGTGGACTGACCGGTGCGTGACGTCGCCCACGCCGGGCAGGGGGGCCGGACACGTCCGGGCAATGTCCGCCGCACGAATGCAGGGGGATGAGCACCGATGTGCCGCGACCGGGCGGAAGCAGCGGATGCGCTGCTGCGCGCCTGACAGGCGGACCTCAGCGAGCCCACCTACAGTCCGGAAACGTGGCACTCCCCGTGGACGAAGGCAGGTACCCGGACCCCTTGGCGACGGTCCGGTCCCTTCCGCGCGCCGGGGCGCCGCTGGCCGAGGTGGTCGCCGCCCTGGAGGCCCGCTACGACCCCGCGCTGGCCGAGGACTGGGACGCCGTCGGGCTGGTGTGCGGCGACCCCGCCGAGGCCGTGCGGTCGGTGCTGTTCGCGGTTGACCCCACCGACGCCGTCGTGGACGAGGCGATCGAGGCCGGCGTCGACCTGGTCGTCACCCACCACCCGCTGCTGCTGTCCCCCGTGCACGGCGTGCCGGCCGACGACCCCAAGGGCCGGGTCGTGCACCGGCTCATCCGCGCCGGGATCGGCCTGTTCACCGCGCACACCAACGCCGACCGCGCCGCCGACCACGGCGTCAACGACGCGCTCGCCGCGGCTCTCGGCGTGGGCAACACGGTGCCGCTGGAGTCCGTCGGCGCCCCCCAGACCGACACGCTGGTGGTCTTCACCCCCGTGGAGGACAGCGACCGGCTGGTCGACGCCCTGAGCGCCGCCGGCGCCGGCGTGATCGGCGACTACACCCGCTGCGCGTGGCAGACCGTCGGCACCGGCACCTTCATCCCCGGCGACGAGGCCAAGCCCGCCATCGGGTCCACCGGCCGGCTGGAGCGGGTCCCCGAGACGCGGCTGGAGATGGTCGTGCCGCGGTCGGCGCAGGCCGACGTGCTGCGGGCGCTGCACGAGTGGCACCCCTACGAGGACCCCGGGTACGCGATCTTCGAGAACTCCTCCACCCCCAGCCGGGCCGGGCTGGGCCGCCTGGGCGAGCTGGCGCACCCGATCACGCTGCGCGAGTTCGCCGAGCGGGCCGCGGCCGTGCTGCCGGCCACCGCCGCCGGGATCCGGGTCGCCGGTGACCCCGACCGGCTGGTGCGCACCGTCGCCGTGTGCGGGGGCAGCGGCGGCTCCCTCTACGACACCGCGGCGTCGGCCGGCGCCGACGTCCTGCTCACCAGCGACGTCAAGCACCACCCCGCACTCGAGGCGATGGAGTCGCCGGGCCCGGCCATCTGTGAGGTGGCACACTTCGCCGGTGAGTGGCCCTGGTTGCCGGTGGCTGCGGACGTGCTGCACCGCGATCTCGGGGGGAGGGTCGACGTCGCCGTGT
>Ga0325400_1007051_pt1 | contig 10731 bp, 9 predicted proteins | sample PopdelMetagenome_2_FD_205662 | JGI IMG/M metagenome (GOLD analysis project Ga0325400, IMG submission 205662) | Populus deltoides microbial communities from Bellville, Georgia, United States - Xylem-PdKOR-R1 | ecosystem: Host-associated > Plants > Phyllosphere > Stem > Wood/Secondary xylem...
TCTTCCCTCCCCTGGAACCCCCTCCATCATCTTTTCCTGTTCATCGGAGAGGTCATGGGGCCGGTGCGCCTCGGGTCCTGGACCCGAGGCGACGACACGACCGGGAAGGGCGGCGTGACCAGCACCCCAACCTCGGCATCGCATCCGCGAAGCCGTCCGCGGGTCCAGGGGCCTCGGGCTCCTGGCGGGAGGGTTCCAGGGAGGGCAGCGCCCTCCCTGGCCAGGCCGTGCCGGATCGGACGCCGACCTCACGACGCGATCTCCACGATGACGTTCCCCAGCCGGTCCACCCGCGCCGACAGCCCGGGGTCCACCACCGTGGTCGCGTCCGGCTGTTCCAGGATGGCCGGCCCCGCGATCCGCGCCCCCGCCGGCAGGTCCAGCCGCGCGAAGATCGCCGTCTCGTGCCAGCCGCCCGCGAACCAGACGGGGCGGGCGCCGCGCCGCGCGCCCTCCAGCGTCGCGCCCGGTTCCGGCGCCAGGGCCGAGAGGTCGAAGCGCGGCCGCCGCCCCACCGCCGCCGTGCGCAGGTTCACGATGCGCGCCGGCACGCCCGGCAGCAGCCGGCCGAAGCCGGCGCGGTAGGCCGCCTCGAAGGCCGAGCGGATCGCCGCCTCCGTCACCCCCGTGGTGCCCTGCGCCACGTCGAGCGGCAGCGGCACGGAGACCGTATGCGTCTGCCCGGCATAGTGCATGTCCAGCTCGAAGAGCGTGTCGATCCGCTCCACCGGCAGCCCGGCCTCCTCCACCACGGCGCGCAGGGAGCCGGCCTCCGAGACCATCAGCGCGTCCAGCCCGGCGGCGTCGATCCCCTCGAGCGCGAGGTTCACCGTGCGCACGCCGTCATGCCGGATATCCGCGATCACGCAGCCCAGCGCGGAGTTGATGCCGGGGAAGCGCGGCACCAGCGCCGCCTTCAGCCCCACATCCCGGATCAACGCCCCCGCGTGCAGCGCGCCGCCGCCGCCGAAGGGCACGGCGGCGAAGCGCGCGGGATCGTGCCCGCGCTCGATCGAGACCAGCCGGATCGCCTTCGCCATGTGCCCGTTGGCCACGCGCAGGATCGCCTCCGCCGCCGCCATCGCGTCCAGCCCCAGCGGGACGCCCACGTGCTCCAGGATCGCGGCGCGCGCGGCCTCCACGTCCAGCCGCGCCAGCGCCCCGCCGATGGGCCGCTCCGCGTTGATGCGGCCGAGCACGACGTTGGCGTCCGTCAGCGTCGGGCGCGTGTTGCCGCCGGCGTAGCACACCGGCCCCGGGCGCGACCCCGCGCTCTCCGGCCCCACCTGCAGCAGCCCGCCCGCATCCACCCGCGCGATGGAGCCGCCCCCCGCGCCGATGGTGGTGATCTCGATCATCGGCGTGCGGATCACGAGGCCGAAGTCGATCGTGGTCTGCGCCGCCAGCGCGGTCCTCCCCTCGACGACGAGCGACACGTCGAAGGAGGTGCCGCCGAGGTCGCCCGTCACCACGTCGGGGAACCCCGCCTCCCGCGCGATGGCCGCCGCCGCGATCACCCCCGCGGCCGGCCCCGACAGCGCCGTCCGCACCGGCAGCCGCCGCGCCGAGGCCGTGGACATCACCCCGCCGTTGGACTGCACGATGTGGAAGCGCCCGCCGAACCCCTCCCCCGCCAGCGCGTCGTCGAGCTTGCCGAGGTAGGAGCCCACGACGGGCTGGAGATAGGCGTTCAGCGCCGTGGTCGAGGCCCGCTCGAACTCCCGGATCTCCGGCAGGATGGCGGAGGAGCAGGCGAGGTGCTCGTTCGGCCAGACCTCCGCCGCGGCCGCCAGCGCCGCCCGCTCGTTCGCCGGGTTGGCGTAGGCGTTGACGAACACGACTGCCAGCGCCTCCGCCCCCATCGCGAGCAGCCGCCGCGCGGCCTCCCGCACCTCCTCCGCCTCCACCGCCTGCCGCACCGTGCCGTCCGCCAGCACGCGCTCCCCCACCTCCAGGCGGAAGTCGCGGTCCACCACGGGCACGAAGTCGCCCCACAGGCCCCAGGTGCGCAGGCGGTCGCGCCGGCGCATCTCGATCACGTCGCGGAAGCCCCGCGTGGTGATCAGCCCGACCTTCGCGCCCTTGCGCTCCAGCAGCGCGTTCGTCCCCACCGTCGTGCCGTGCACCACGGAGAGGAGATCGGACACCGCGCCGAACTGGCGCAGCCCGTGCAGGAACCCCACCGCCTCGTCGCCGCGGTTGGAGGGCACCTTGGCCGTGCGGAAGCCGCCCGTCGCGCCGTCGAACAGGAAGAGGTCCGTGAAGGTCCCGCCGACATCCACGCCGACGACCCGCTGGGAGGGCACGGCCGTCACGCCCCCTCCCCCGTCACGTAGCCCAGCCGCCGGTCGCGCGCCGCGGCCGCGGGATCGCGCGCCGCCGGATCGCCCCAGCCGCCGCCGCCCGGCGTCTCCAGCCGCACGCGCTGCCCCGCCTCCAGCCGGATGTCGGTGATCTTGGAGACCATGGGCGGGTTCCGCGGCCCCTCGGCCGTGTCGTAGGTGAAGCGGTTGCGCGCCGCCGGGCCGCCGCCGCCCACGCCGAAGGGCGCCACCTTCCCGCGCTCGCCGAGCAGGGAGACGGAGGCCGGCACCAGCGCCTCGATCTCGTACACCGCGCCCAGGCCCCCGCGATGCTCGCCCGCCCCCGCGGAATCCGGCCGCAGCGCCCATCGCGTGAACATCACGGGATAGGCCGCCTCCAGGATTTCCACCGGCGGGATGGTCGCCGTGGAGATGGGGTTGTTCGCGTGGTTCAGCCCGTCGCTCTCGGGGTTGCCGCCCAGGCCGCCGCCGAAGAAGGAGAACATCACCCAGCGCGACCCGTCCGCCCGGTGCCCCGCCATGGACAGCGCGTTGATCGTGCCGAAGGGCGCCGCCGTGGCCCGCGCCGGGTCCGCCTTGGCAAGGGCGCCGAAGATCACCCCCACCAGCCGCAGCACCGTCTCGGTGTAGCCGGCCATCGGGTGCGGCGCGCCCGCGCCCAGCAGCGTCGTCTCCGGCACCACGAAGCGGATCGGCCGCAGGCACCCCGCATTCGCCGGCACCTCGGTGAAGGCGTGCTTGAGCGCCACGTAGCAGCCGGCGATCGTCGTCGCCCGGCTGACGCTCACCGGCCCCTGCGCGGGCGGGGAGGAGCGGGAGAAGTCGAGCACCATCTCCTCGCCCGAGACGGTCAGGTCCAGCGCGATGGTCAGCGTCTCGTCGGTGATGCCGTCGTTGTCCAGCACGTCCTCGAAGGCGTAGGTGCCGTCCGGCAGCCCCGCGATGGCCGCGCGCATCAGCGCCTCCGCCCGCGCGGAGAAGGCCGCGAAGGCCCCGCTCACCAGCACCTCCCCGTGCTCGTCCACCAGCGCGTGCAGCCGCCGCTCGCCCAGCTCCAGCGCGTTGAGCTGCCCGTTCAGGTCCCCCCAGTTGGAGGCGGGCACGCGCGAGTTCGCGGCGAGGATGTCCACGATGTCCTGGTTGATCGCGCCGTCCCGCATCAGCCGCACGGGCGGCAGGCGGAACCCCTCCTGGAAGCTTTCGGTCGCCTTCGGGTTGTACCCGCCCGGCACGTTCCCGCCCACGTCCAGCCAGTGGCCGACGCTCGCGATCCAGCAGAACAGCGCGCCCTGCCGGAACACCGGCCGCACCAGCCGGAAGTCGTTCAGATGCGTGCCGCCCTCGTAGGGGTCGTTGAACAGCCAGGTGTCCCCGGGCCTGAGGTCGCCGTCCCGCGCCACCTTGTCGATCACCACCTTCACCGCGAAGGCCATGGCGCCGACGAAGATCGGCAGCCCGCCCGTGCCCTGCACCAGCGTCTCGCCGGTCTCCGCGTGGTACAGCCCGTGGCAGGCGTCCTTCGCCTCCGCGATGATCGGGTTGAAGGCGGAGCGGAACAGCGTCGCGTCCATCTCGTCCGCGATGCCTTCCAGCCGTCCCTTCAGGATGGCCAGCGTCACCGGATCGGGGGTCACCGGATCGGGGGTCACGGGATCGGGCGCCATCACTTCGTGTCCTCGTAGCGCCGGCCCAGCGCCAGCATGTCCGGCGTGCCGATCAGCGCGTTCAACGCGCCGAAGTCGAACATCCGCCCGGCGAAGGGCGCGTTGGAGCCGTGCTCGCGCAGGGAGCGGTAGTAGTCCTGCGCCGTCCGCGCCAGCGCCCGCACGATCCCGCCCGGGAAGATCACCAGCCGGAATCCCATCGCCCCCAGCTCCCCGGCGGTGGAGATCGGCGTGTCCCCGCCCTCCACCATGTTCGCCATCAGCGGCGCCCGCCCGCCCAGCGCCGCCACCACCGCCTCCATCTGCGCCCGGTCCCGCGGCGCCTCGACGAAGAGCACGTCCGCCCCCGCCTCGGCGTAGAGCGCCGCCCGGTCCAGCGCGGCGGAGAGCCCCTCCACCGCCACGGCATCGGTGCGCGCGACGATCAGCGTCTCCGCGCTCGCCCGCGCATCCACCGCGGCGCGGATCTTCCCGGCCATCTCGCCCGCCGGGATCAGCGCCTTGCCCTGCAGGTGCCCGCAGCGCTTGGGCAGGGTCTGGTCCTCGATCTGCAGCGCGTTCGCCCCGGCGCGCTCGTACATCCGCACCGTCCGCTGCACGTTCAGCGCGTTGCCGTGGCCGTTGTCGGCGTCCACCACTAGCGGCAGCGCCACGCGGTCGCGGATCAGCGCCACCGTCTCCGCCACCTCCGTCATGGAGACGAGGCCGATATCCGGCCGCCCCAGCCGCGTGTAGGCGATGGCCGCGCCGGAGACGTAGGCCGCCTCGAACCCCGCCGCCTCCGCCAGGCTCGCCGTCAGCGCGTCGTACACGCCCGGCGCCAGCACGGCGGTGTCGCCGGCCAGCCGCCGCTTCAGGGATGCGGTCATCGTGTCCTCACAATCCGAGATAGACGCGGCGCAGCTCGGGATCGTCGCGCAGCGCGGCCGCCGGCCCGCCGAGGGCGAAGCGCCCGTTCTCGAGGATGAAGCCGCGCGTCGCGATCTCCAGCGACTGCACGACGTTCTGCTCCACCAGCAGGATCGGCAGCCCCCCGGCGTTCAGCCGCAGGATCAGCGCGAACATCTCCTCCACCAGCAGCGGCGAGAGGCCCAGCGACGGCTCGTCGAGGATCAGCAGACGCGGCTCGGCCATCATGCCGCGCCCGATCGCCAGCATCTGCTGCTCCCCGCCCGAGAGCGTGCCCGCGAATTGCCGCGCCCGCTCCCGCAGCCGGGGAAAGGTGTCGAAGACCCGCTCCAGGTTCGCCGCCCGGCGCGCCCGCCCGCGGCGGTAGGAGCCGAGCTCGAGGTTCTCCCGCACGTTCATGTTCGGGAAGATCCGCCGCCCCTCCGGCACGTGGATCAGCCCGGCCCCGACGATGCGCGCGGGATCGGCGCCGGCCAGGCTCTCGCCCTCGAACAGGATGTCCCCGCCCCGCACCGGCAGCACGCCCGAGAGCGCCTTGTTGAGCGTCGTCTTGCCCACCCCGTTGGCGCCAAGCACCGCGACGATCTCCCCGGCCCCCACCGCCATGTCGAGGCCGCGCAGCACCTCCACCGGCCCGTAGCCGGCGCGCAATCCCCGGACCTCAAGCATGGGCGCCCCCCGCCGCGATCCGCGCCGCCGCCCCGTGGCCCAGATAGGCCTCGACCACCCGCGGATCCGCCGTCACCGCCCGCGGCGGCCCGGAGGCGATCATCCGCCCGCCCGCCAGCACGTGCACGTGGTCGCACAGGTTCATCACCGCCTGCATCACGTGCTCGATCATCAGGATGGCCACGCCGCGCTCGCGGATCGCGCGGATCACGGGGATGATGTCCCGCACCTCCGAGGGGTTCAGCCCCGCCAGCACCTCGTCCAGCAGCAGCAGCCGCGGCGCCGTGGCCAGCGCGCGCGCCAGCTCCAGCCGCTTGCGCCCGGCCACCGTCAGGGCGGAGGCCTGAGCGTCCAGCATCGGCCCCAGCCCCACCTCCCGCGCCACCGCCTCCGCCGCCCGCACCGCCTCCGCGCGCCCGGGATGCCGCAGGTAGGCGCCCACCGCGACGTTCTCGCGCACCGTCAGCCCGGCGAAGGGCTGCACGATCTGGAAGGTGCGGGCCATGCCGCGCGCGGCGCGCCGGTGCGGCGCCTCCGCCGTCACGTCCTCGCCCGCGAAGGTCACGCGCCCCGCGCTCGGCGCCAGGAAGCCCGAGACAAGGGAGAAGAGCGTCGTCTTCCCCGCCCCGTTCGGCCCGATCAGCCCGATCAGCCCGCCCTCCGACACCTCCAGCGAGGCATCGTCCACCGCCACCAGCCCGCCGAAGCGGCGCGTCAGCCCCTCGGCCCGCAACAGGCTCATCGGCCCGCCCCCCGCAGCGCGCGCCGCAGGCCGCCCATCACGCCGCGCGGCAGGAAGGCCACCGCCAGGATCAGCAGCGCGCCGAACACCACGAGATCGACCCCCGGCACCGGCCCCGCCACGTGGCCGAGCGCGATCTTCGCCAGCTCCCCCACCCCGTGCAGCGCCAGCGCCCCCACCACGGGCCCCAGCACCGTGCCCGCCCCGCCGAGCACGCAGGCGATCAGCACCTCCACCGAGATCCAGGTGCCGTAGGCGATGGTGGCGTCGAGATAGAGGAAGTTCTGCACGTAGAGGCACCCCGCCGCCGCCGTGATCGCCCCCGACAGCGCGATGGCCGAGAGCTTCACCCGCAGCACGTCCACCCCCAGCGCGCGCGCCGCGTCCTCGTTCTCCCGCACCGCGACCAGCCGCGCGCCGAGCCGGCGATGGGCGATCCAGGCCGTCAGCAGCAGCACCGCCGCCACCGCCCCCGTCAGCAGCCACAGGAAGCCGGCCCGCGACGCGAACTGCAGGTTCCCCGCACCGGGCGCGAGCCGCACCAGCAGCCCCGCCGCCCCGCCCGTGACGTCCGCCGCGTTGGCCAGGATGCGCAGCACCTCCGCGAAGGCGAGGGTGACGAGCGCGAAGTAGGACCCCCGCAGCCGCGCCCGGAAGGCGAGCAGCCCGATCGCCCACCCCACCAGCGCCCCCAGCGCGATCCCCGCCGCCAGCCCCGCCCAGGCGTTCACCCCGTAGCGGGTCTGCAGGATCGCCGTCGCGTAGGCCCCCGTGCCGAAGAAGGCCGCGTGCCCGAAGGAGAGCTGCCCCGCGTAGCCGCCCAGGATGTTCCACCCCTGCGCCGCCAGCGCGACGACGAGGGAGGAGAGCAGGAAGTTCAGCACCGCGTTGGAGGCCACCAGCGGCATCGCCGCCACAACCGCCAGCAGGGCCAGCCCCGGCCACACCTCGCGCGGGTTCACGCCCGCGCCCCGAACAGGCCGGTGGGCCGCAGCAGCAGCACGAGGATGAAGATCACGAAGATGCCGAGCTGCCCCAGGCTCTCCCCCATCAGCAGCCCGCCCAGGCTCTCCACCACCCCCACGATCAGCCCGCCCACCAGCGCCCCGGGGATCGATCCCATCCCCCCCAGCACCACGATGGTGAAGGCCACCAGCACGAAGGCGTTCCCCACCCGCGGGTTCACGTAGAAGGTCGGCAGCAGCAGGCAAGCCGCCACCGCCAGGCAGGCGCAGCCTAGCCCGAAGGTCACGGCGTAGATGTGCCGGGGATCGATGCCCGAGAGCTGCGCCCCCAGCTTCTCCTTCGCCACCGCGCGGATCGCCTTGCCCGTATCCGTCATCGCCAGCACCGCCCAGAGAAGCGCGGCGGTGGCCAGCGACACCGCGAAGCCGATCAGCCGCGGCCGCGACAGCAGCATCGGCCCGATCTCCACCACGTCGAACCCCGCCTCCGTGCCCAGGCTCCGCGTGTCCGAGCGGAACAGCGCCAGCATCGCGTTCTCGAGCAGGATCGAGAGGCCGAGCGTGACCAGCAGCGTGTTGCCGTCGTCGCCGTGGCTGGCCGGCCCGATCACCCAGCGCTGCAACCCGTAGCCCAGCGCCATGAAGGCGACGGCCAGCGGCACGATCGCGGCGTAGGGCTCCACGCCGAGGAAGGCGTGCATCCCCCAGGCGGCGAACATCGCCACCGTCAGCAGCGCCCCGTGCGCGAAGTTCACGATGTGCAGCACGCCGTAGACGAGGGTGAGGCCCAGCGCCACCAGCGCGTAGGCCGCCCCCGCCAGCAGGCCGTTCGCCACGGCCTCGGCGATCAGTTCGGGGGGCAGCACCGCTCAGCCCTGGATCGGGAAGACGGCCCGGGCATCCGCGACCTCCTCGGGGAAGATCACCTTGATGTCGCCGTCCTGCACCTGCGTGTTCACCGGCCGCGCCCCCTGGTTCTGGCCGGAGACGAACCGCGTGGGCCCGTACGGCATGACGTGCCCGCCGAACTCGGAGGCCGCGAGCGCCGCCATCACCTTCGCCCGGTCCGCCGATCCCGCGCGGTTGACCGCGTCCGCCACCAGCTTCACGCAGGAGTAGTTGAGGGGGATGTTGTAGGCCCAGAACCGCCCGGCCTCCTCCACGCCCTTCTTCAGCGCCACCGCCTCGGCGTTCTTCGGGTCGTGCCAGTGGTTGCAGTCCATCACCCCCAGCGCCGCGTCCGGGAACTCCTTCACGAAGCGGAGGTTGGAAGCGGCGCCGTTCAGCACCGCGTAGATCCCCTTCGGCCGGATCCGCTGCTGCCGCATGGTGCGCGACAGCAGCACGAACTCCCCGTAGTAGGAGGAGGGGATCAGCAGGTCCGGCCGCAGGGAGCGCAGGCGCAGCGCGATGTTGTTCATGTCGCGCGCCGGCGTCGGGTGGGCGATCGTCTCCAGCACCTCGAAGCCGTGCTTGGGCAGCTCGGTGGCCATCAGCCGCGCGAGGCCGGAGCCGAACAGCCCGTCCTCGTGCACCAGCACCACCGTGCGGCACGGCTTGCCCGCCGCGTCGTTCAGCCGCACCAGGTTGCTGATGGCCGCTCCCGTCACCGTGCCGAAGCCGGGCGCGAAGCGGAAGGTGTTGGCCAGCCCGCGCGCGGTGATCGAATCCGCCACGCCCACGTCCACCACATAGGGCAGGTCGTAGCGCGCCGCGGCCTGGCTGGCCGCGAGGCAGATCGGGCTGGCGAAGCCGCCCACCACGGCCACCACCCCCTCGCCCTGCAGCTTCTCCACCTCCTGCGCCCCCGCCTCGGGGTTGGAGCGGGCATCGGCCACCACCAGCTCGATCCGCGCCCCGCCCAGCGCGGGCAGCCCGCCATCGGCGTTGATCCTCGCCACCGCCGCCTCGGCGCCGATCCGGCCGAGTTCCCCGTCCTGCGCCAGCGCGCCGGTCAGCGGCTGCAACAGGCCGATCTTCACCGCCGCCGGCTGCGCGCGCAGCAGCCCCGGCAGGGCCAGCAGCCCGGCGCCGGCGGCGCCGGCGCCCAGCAGCGCGCGGCGGGGAAGGGTGGTGTGGCTCGTCATCGTCCGGCTCTCTCCTGATCCCGCGGGGGCACGCCCCGCCCATCGGCATTCGCGTGGGCCGGCGGATCGCCCGCCCCTGGCATCGGGCTCCAGCGCCGCTCGCCCTCGGCGCCCGTCCGCTGGAGCTGCATCTCGAAGGAGAAGCGGTCGGGCCGGTACAGGGCCCGCAGATGCTCCACCGGCCGCCCCGCCTCGTCCCGCACCAGCCGGGTCAGGGCGATCAGCGGCGCGCCGATCTCCACCTCCAGCGCCCCGGCCAGGTCCGGCCCCGCCAGCGTCGCGCCGATGCTCTGCCGCGCCTGCCCGATCCGCAGGCCGGACCGCTCCAGCAGGGAGAGCAGCGGCCGGCTCGCCAGCTCCGCCTCGGACCAGTGGCGCCCGATCCGCGCCGGCACGTGCGTCGTCAGGTGGGAGAAGGGGCCGCTCGCCATGCGCCGCACCCGCACCGCGCGCTGCGCCGCCTCGCCCGCCGGGAGCTCCAGCGCCTCCGCCACCGCCGGCGGCGGCACGGCGTAGTCGAACAGCAGCAGCCGCACCTCCGTGCGCCGCCCCATCTCCCGCAGATGCGTGAACACGTCGGCGAAGTCCACGCTGGCCGGGGGCAGCGCCGCGCCGGCCCGCACGAAGGTGCCCACCCCCGGCCGCCGCTCCACCAGCCCGTCCCGCGCCAGCTGGTCCAGCGCCCGCCGGACCGTCACCCGGGCCACCCCGTGCTCCGCGGCCAGGTCCGGCTCCCCCGGCAGGCGCGTGCCCGCCGGCAACGCCCCGCAGGCGATCCGGTCCCGCATCACGAGATAGACCCGCCGCGCCTTGAAGGGCTCCACCGCCGCGCTCAAACGCCCGCCCTCCTGTCCTATGAACGGGACCAGACGCGGTATTGGTTGCAGAACAGCCGCCTTGCATCAAGCCCTTCCCGGACCCTAATCTTCCCCGGCAAACGGGAGGGGCCGGCATGGCCGAGGGCGCGCCGCGCACGCTGTTCGACAAGGTCTGGGACAGCCACGCCATCCTCACCCGCGAGGACGGCCAGTCCCTCCTCCTCATCGACCGGCACCTCTTCCACGAGGGCTCCCACCACGCCTTCAACCAGCTCCGCGCCCGCGGCGCCGCCGTGGCCCAGCCCGGCCAGACGATCGGCGTGGCCGACCACTACGTCCCCACCCGCGGCCGCGGCGGCCCCATCGCGGACGAGGCCATCCGCCGCATGGTCGGCCAGATCGAGGCCAACGCCGCCGACCACCGCCTGCGCCTCTTCGGCTTGCAGGATCCGGACCAGGGCATCGTCCACGTCGTCGGCCCCGAGCAGGGCCTGACCCTCCCCGGCCTCACCATCGTCTGCGGGGACAGCCACACCTCCACCCACGGGGCCTT
>Ga0325400_1007053_pt1 | contig 10730 bp, 9 predicted proteins | sample PopdelMetagenome_2_FD_205662 | JGI IMG/M metagenome (GOLD analysis project Ga0325400, IMG submission 205662) | Populus deltoides microbial communities from Bellville, Georgia, United States - Xylem-PdKOR-R1 | ecosystem: Host-associated > Plants > Phyllosphere > Stem > Wood/Secondary xylem...
GTGGTGGCGTCGACCACGCGGGCCCGGTACACCTCGCCCAACCGCAGCGCCTCGATGCGGTGCTCGCCGACGCCTGCCACCTTGACCAGCGCCAGCTCGCGCTCGACGTGGGGGCCAGCCGCGGTCAGGTCGGTGACGCGGTGGACGGGCACCAGCCGGTCGAGCTGGGCCACCACCTGTTCCAGCACGTGCGGGCTGGCGGACGTCACGATGGTGATGCGGCTGACCGCCTTGTCCGCAGTGATCTCGGACACGGTCAGGCTCTCAATATTATAGCCGCGCGCGGTGAACAGCCCGGCGATGCGCGCCAGGATGCCCGGTTCGTTGTCCACCAGCACGGACAGGGTGTGCCGCTCGGCCGCTTCTGCTTCGATACGCATCGGCTCAGACCAGCGCGCGCGCGTGATCGTCCATCACGCCCGACACCTCGGACACGTGCAGGATCATGTCGGTGTGCGCCGCGCCCGACGGGATCATGGGGAAGCAATTGACCTGCTTCGACACCAGGCAATCGACCATGACGGGGCCGGGATGGTCGATCATCGCCTGGATGCCCGCCTCCAGCTCGTCCGGCCGCTCGATACGGATGCCGCGCCACCCATAGGCCTCGGCCAGCTTCACGAAGTCGGGCAGGCTGTCCGAATAGCTCTCGGCGTAGCGGCCCTCGTAGGTCAGCTCCTGCCACTGGCGGACCATGCCCATATACTCGTTGTTGAGGACGAAGATCTTGACCGGCAGCCGGTATTGCGAGGCGGTGGCCAGTTCCTGGATGTTCATCTGGATCGACGCCTCGCCCGCCACGTCGATGACCAGCGCGTCCGGGTGGCCCAGCTGCGCACCGATGGCGGCGGGCAGGCCGTAGCCCATCGTCCCCAGCCCGCCGCTCGTCAGCCACTTGTTGGGCTGGTCGAAGCCGATGTGCTGGGCCGCCCACATCTGGTGCTGGCCGACTTCCGTCGTGACGATGGGCGCGCGATCCCTGGTCAGGCGGTGCAGCGCCCGCACCGCGGCCTGGGGCATGATCTCGGCGTCGCTCGTGGGATAGGCGAGGCAGTCGACCGCGCGCCAGCCGGCGATGCGGTTCCACCAGTCGGCCAGGTCGGGGCGCGGGTGCTGACGCGATTTCCAGACGCGCAGCAGGTCCTCCATCGCGTAGCCCGCGTCGGCGATGATGGCCAGGTCGACGCGGACGTTCTTGTTCACCGACGACCGGTCGATGTCGATGTGCACCTTTCGACTGTCGGGGCTGAACGCGTCCAGCCGGCCGGTGACGCGGTCGTCGAAGCGCGCCCCGATCGCGACGATCAGGTCGGCGCCGTGCATCGCCATGTTCGCCTCGTAGGTGCCGTGCATTCCCAGCATCCCCAGCCACGCGTCATGGCTGGCGGGAAAGCAGCCCAGCCCCATCAGCGTGGACGTGACGGGCGCGCCGGTGACGCGCTGGAGTTCGCGGAGCAGCTGCGACGCGGCGGGGCCGGCGTTGATGACGCCGCCGCCGGTGTAGAGGACGGGCCGTTCGGCGGCGGCCAGCATGTCGGCCAACGCCTCGATCCCCGCCCGGTCGGGCTTGAGCGCCGGGCGATAGGTGCGGTGGCGCACCGGGCCCGGCCGCCGATAGCCGCCGGTCGCGACCTGCACGTCCTTGGGAATGTCGACGACCACCGGGCCCGGGCGGCCCGACGTGGCGATGTGAAATGCTTCGTGGATCACCTCGCCCAGCCGGTCGGGCGTCTTCACCAAGTAGTTGTGCTTGGTGCAGTGGCGGGTGATGCCGACCGTGTCGGCTTCCTGGAACGCGTCGGTGCCGATCAGCGCGGTCGGCACCTGGCCGGTGACGACCACCATGGGGATCGAGTCCATGAGTGCATCGGTGATGCCCGTGATCGCGTTGGTCGCGCCCGGCCCCGACGTGACCAGCACCACCCCCGGCTTGCCCGTGGCGCGCGCATAACCTTCCGCGGCGTGGGTCGCGGCTTGTTCGTGGCGGACCAGGATGTGGCGGATGCGCCCGCCCTGCGCGTTATGCCGAAACAGCGCGTCGTAGATCGGCAGCACGGCGCCGCCGGGATAGCCGAACACCATCTCCACGCCGAGATCCGCCAGCGCTTCGACGAGGATGTCCGCTCCGCTCTTGTCGGTCATGATCGGTCCGATTGTTCGAGGTCGCGGCGCCCTAGTGTCCCCTAGGGGGCAAGGTCAAGCGAGAAACAACAAAATTTCTTTCAGAACCCTCGGATCGTCATAAAATTCCAGACGTCGCCAGTGCGACGGGGGCTGATGACGGAACCAAGTACATTGCCGCTTGGCATATTGCCGCGTTTCCGTCGCCAAGGCATCGCGGGCGGCGGTGCGGGACAGGCGACCGGCGGCGAACTCCGCCAGGGCACGGACGCCGATGGCGCGCATCGCGGGCAGGTCGGGCGAGAGGCCGCGCGCCGCCAGCGCCGCCGCCTCCTCCACCGCGCCGCCGGCCAGCATCGCCTCGGCACGCGCGTCGATGCGCGCGTGGAGCGTGCCCCGGTCGGGCAGCAGCAGTGCGGCGCGCAGGTCCACCGCGTCGCCGATGCCGCCCTCGCGCCGCGCCTGCCAATCAGCGAGCGGACGGCCGGAGGACAGCGCCACCTCCAGCGCGCGGGCGATGCGCGACGCGTCATTGGGATGCAGGCGCGCGGCGGCGGCCGGATCGACCTGCTCCAGCCGGGCATAGGCTTCGGGCAGCGGCATCGCGCGCACCTCGGCGCGGACCGGCGGGGCGACGGGGGGCACGGGGGCGATGCCGTCCAGCAATGTGCGCAGGTACAGGCCGGTGCCCCCGACTAAGATCGGCAGGCGGCCCGCGTCGTGCGCGTCGGCGATCGCGGCGCGCGCGTCGGCCGCCCAGTCGGCGGCCGAACACGCGATAGCGGCGTCGAGGTGCCCGAACAGGCGGTGCGGCGCGCGGGCTTCCTCGGCTTCCGAAGGGCGGGCGGTCAGCACGCGCAGGTCGCGATAGACCTGCATCGAGTCGGCGTTGACCACCACGCCGCCCGTCCGTTCCGCCAGAATCAGCGCCAGCGCCGACTTGCCCGACGCGGTGGGCCCTGCGATGAGCGCCAGCCTTTGCCGGGAGGGACCGCTGTTCATCGCCACGCTGGTAGCAGCGGATCTGTCGCCGGGCGACGTCTCCGCGGGGCTGGATCGACTGGCGGCGGCCGGGTGCGCGCCCGCGGGTCGCGAATGGTTGGGAGAAGGGGAAGCGTGCGACCTGCGCTTCGCCGCAGATCCGGCCGCCGCGCGCGCCGCGCTTGAGGGTATGGGCCCCGACGCGATCGTTCAGCCCGAGGCGGGCCGCGAGAAGCGCGTGCTGGTCGCCGACATGGATTCCACGATGATTACCGTGGAATGCATCGACGAACTCGCCGACTACGCCGGCCTGAAGCCGCAGGTGGCCGAGGTGACCGAGCGGGCGATGCGCGGCGAGCTGGACTTCGCCGCGGCGCTGGATGCGCGGGTCGCGCTCTTGGCGGGGCTGGACGCAGGGGTGATCGACCAGTGCCTGGCGGAGCGCGTGCGCGACACCCTTGGCGCTAGGACGTTGGTCGCCACCATGGCGGCGCGCGGGGCGGCGACTGCCCTGGTATCGGGAGGCTTCACGCGCTTCGCCCGGCCGGTGGGCGAACGGCTGGGCTTCGCCCGCGTCGTCGCGAACGAACTCGAGATCGCGGACGGCCGGCTGACGGGGCGGGTCGTCCGGCCGATCGTCGACGCCGCCACCAAGGAACGCGTGCTGTGCGAACTGGCGGCCGGGCCGGGCCATGCCGCGACGCTGGCGGTGGGCGACGGCGCGAACGACCTGCCGATGATCCGCGCGGCGGGCCTGGGCGGGGGGCTGGGCGTGGCGTTCCGTGCCAAGCCGGTGGTTGCCGCGGCCGCCGACGCTCGGGTGGAGGCGGGCGACCTGACGGTGCTGCTATGGGCGCAGGGCATCGTGCGGGCGGACTGGGTGGCGTGACGGCTGGACGCCGTTGCAACGGCGTAGTCTTGATCCTGCTCGTCCTAAGCTCGGTTTCCTGCGGCCAGCCGAAACCCGCCGATTGTTCGATCGCGTCGGCGACGTTTCATTATTCGCGTGATTGGTCGTTCTGGAACGATCGATTGAGAGGCGTCGAGCCGCCCCAGGTCCATGTCGTTCGGATCGGGAAAGCCGGCGGGATCGAGTGGAACGGTACGCGCGTGACGCTGGCCATGGTGCGGCGATACTTATCGTCGGCAGCCGCGCTGACCCCGCAGCCGTTCGTGTCGATCGATTTCGAACGGGGGACGCGGTGTCGCGACGTCGTCGCGGTGCGATCGGCGATGAATGCCGCCTTGGCCTGCGGGTCGTCCGATCGTTGCCTGCAGGGCCCGGCCCCCTGGTGACCCGCCGCCCGCGAACCCGACGATAGACCCTATCGTTTACCTCTCCTTATCCCGCCCCGTGCCACCGCCTTTCTCAGACCGGGAAAGGGCGGAAATGCGCGTATTGGCGTTGGCGTCGCAGAAGGGCGGGTCGGGCAAGACGACCTTGTCGGGGCATCTGGCCGTGCAGGCGCAACGTGCGGACGCGGGGCCGGTGGTGCTGATCGACATCGATCCGCAAGGGTCGCTGGCGGACTGGTGGAACGAGCGCGAGGCGGAACTGCCCGCCTTCGCCCAGACCACGGTGGGCCGGCTGGGCAGCGACCTGGAGCTGCTGCGCCAGCAGGGGTTCAAGCTGGCGGTGATCGACACGCCGCCCGCCATCACCGTCGCGATCCAGAGCGTGATCCAGGTGGCCGAGCTGATCGTCATCCCCACGCGGCCCAGCCCCCACGACCTGCGCGCGGTGGGGGCCACGGTCGACTTGTGCGACCGGTCGGGCAAGCCGCTGTTGTTCGTGGTCAACGCCGCCACCTCCAAGGCACGCATAACCTCCGAAGCCGCGGTGGCCCTGTCGCAGCACGGCACGGTGGCGCCGGTGACGCTGCACCAGCGGACCGACTTCGCCGCGTCGATGATCGACGGGCGCACCGTCATGGAGCTGGACCCGGCGGGCAAGTCCGCGCGCGAGGTGGAGGCGTTGTGGGCCTACGTCGCCGACCGTCTGGAGAAGAATTTCCGCCGCACCGTGTTCGCGGCGCCCCACGGGGTTGGGCGCGCGCCGGCGATGGCCGGGGCCGGGGCGGGCGCGGCTGGCGGCTTCGGACGCCGGGGGGTGGGACGGTGAGCGGCCTGTTCGCTCGGCCGGCGGCCGCCCTCTCGTCCGGTCTGCTGGCGCGCAAGGGGCAGGCCCGGCCGGCGATGCGGGCCCAGAATCCCGTCGGTTTCGGGATGGCGGGGGCGCTCGACGACCTGGGCTGGAACGACATGGGTGGTCCGGTACCGCCCCCGGCCTCGCCTTCGATCGGAGCGCCGGCGCCGCCGGTCTTGGCGGAGCGCGAGGAATTGCACCGCGCGCTGGCGGCGACGGGGGGCGGGGGGCCGAAGGCGGCCTTCACGTTGCGCCTCGATGCGGATCGCCACCTCAGGCTGCGGCTGGCGAGCGCGAGTGCGAACCGGTCGGCGCAAGCCTTGGTGACCGACGCGCTCGACGCACTGCTGGCGCGGATGCCCGAGGTGGAGACGCTGGCGGCGCAGTTGCCGCACCCGGCGGGCAAGGCGGCATGATCTCGAAGCGGAGAAGCGGAGTGACGATCGGTAGATGGTCGGGCGGGCTGGCCGTCCTGGGTGTCGCGGGCGCGCTGGCGGGTGCGCCGCTGGTGGCGGCGGGGCCGGAGGACGCGGCCTTGCGACAGGCGGCGCGGGCGTCGGCGGAGGCGTCTCGCGCCCTGTCGCGCCGGCTGCCGGACGCCGCGATCGCGTCGGCCGAGCGCGCGGTGGCGCTGGCGCCGGACAATCCGGCCTATCGCGCGCTGCTGGGCCGCAGCTACTCCCGCGCCGGCCGCTTCGCGTCGGCGCGGGCGATGCTGACCGAGGCGCTGGCGCTCAACCCGACCGATGGCCGCGCGGCGTTGGACCTCGCCTTGGCGCAGGCGGCGGGCGGTGACGCACGCGCGGCGCTGGCGACGCTCGACGCGCACGCCGGTGCGCTTGCCCCGGCCGACCTGGGCCTGGCGCTGGCGTTGGCGGGCGAGCCGGGAGCGGGGGCACGGCTGCTGCTCCAGGCGGCGCGGCAGCCGGGGGCGACGGCGCGGGTACGGCAGAATCTGGCGCTGTCGCTGGCCCTGGGCGGTGACTGGCAGATGGCGCGCGTGATCGCGGCCGCCGACGTCAAGCCCGCCGACCTCGATCGCCGCATCGCGGACTGGGTATTGATGGCGCAGGGGGACGACCCCGGCGCCAGGGTAGCGCGGTTCCTGGGCGTGGCGGCGGTAGCCGACCCCGGCCGGCCGCAGGTGCTGGCGCTGCGCGCGCAGCCCGCCGCCGCGGTCGCAACCGCGCTTCCCGCCGCGCCGACCTCGACCGTACCCGCGCCGATGCCGGCAAGCGCCGGGGCCGTCGTGTTCGCGGACCGGCGAGAGGTCGTGCAGGCCATTCCCGCGGGGGCGGGGGCGGGGGCGGGGGCGCCGCGACCGGCGACGGCGCGCGTCGCTTCACGCCGCCTCGTTCGCCGGCCTCCGCTTCGGCCGCTCCCGCGCGCCGACGGCGGCGTCTGGTTCGTGCAACTGGGCGCCTATGAGACGGAGGCGGTCGCGCGCGACGCCTGGGGCCGGATGGTGCGACGCGTGCCGGGCTTCGCCGCCTACCGCCCCGCCGCGTCCGACGGACGGCGCGGGACGAAGGGTTTCTATCAGCTGGCGGTTGGCGGTTTCGCGGAACGCGACGACGCGACGCGCGCCTGTCTGCGGCTGAAGCGCGCGGGCGGACGCTGCTACGTCCGCACGTTCGAGGGGGAGCGGCTGGTGCGGTGGCTGGGGCAGGGCACAGCACAGCTCGCATCGCGCTGACGGGGCCTCAGACCTCGCGCGCCCCCTTCCACAGCCGCAGCACGCGCCCCTGGACGGGCAGGCCGTCGAAGGGCGTGTTGCCGGCGCTGGCGGCCATCGCGTCCGACGACACCCGCCAGGGCGCGTCCCGGTCGAACAACAGCAGGTCCGCCGGCGCACCCATCTCCAGCGTCCCCGCCGCCACGCCCAGCACGGTCGCCGGTGCCGACGCCAGCATCGCGAACAGCCGCGCCAGCGTGACGTGCCCGTCGCGCACCAGCGTCAGCGCCAGCGGCAGCAGCGTCTCCGCGCCCGCCATGCCGGGCTCCGCGTCGGCGAAGGGCAGGCGCTTGGCCTCCGGCCCTTGGGGCTGATGGCCCGAGCAGAGGATGTCGATCGTCCCGTCCGCCACCGCGTCCAGACACGCCCGGCGATCCGCCTCGTCGCGCAAAGGGGGCGACAGCCGCGCGAAGGTGCGGAAATCGCTGATCGCGCCGTCGTTCAACAGCAAATGGGCCGGTGTGATCCCACAGGTGACGGCCACCCCCCGGCGCTTGGCGGCACGGACCAGGTCCAGGCCAGCCGCCGTCGTCACCTGGCGCAAGTGCAGCCGCGCGCCCGTCTCCTCCGCCAGCATCAGGTCGCGCGCCGCCGCCAGCGCCTCGGCCGCGGGCGGCGCGGCGGCCAGGCCCAGTCGCGTCGCCGTCTCGCCCGCGGTCGCCACCGCGCCCGCCGCCAGCCCGCCATCCTCCGCATGGGTGACGACCGCCAGCCCCAGGTCGCGCGCGTAGAGCAGCACGCGCGCCATCACGCCCGAATCCGCGATCCAGCCCGCCCCCGTCGCCAGCGCGCGCGCGCCCGCCGACCGGCACAAAGCCGCCTCCGTCAGCTCGCGCCCCGCCAGTCCGCGCGTCGCGGCCGCCAGCGGGTGGATCCACAGGTCCGGCTTGCCGATCAGGCTGGCACGCTGCACCAGCCCCGGGTCGTCGAGCGGCGGCGACTGGTCGGGCATCAGCCCCACCCGCGCGATGCCGCCCGCGCGGAACGCCGGCCGGTCGACCGCGAAAACCCCCAGGTCGACGATCGCCGGCGCGAGTTGCCGGCCACCGCAGTCGATCACCGTCGCGCCGGCGGGCGGGTCGCCGCCGAACGCCGCGACCGCGCCGTCGCGGACGATCAACGCGCCGTTCGCCTCGCCTTGGACTGGACAAACCAGCCGCGCATTCGTGAAGGCCAGCACGCTCACGCCCAGCCCTCCACGCCGCGTGCCCGCCTGGTCAATATGTCCAGGCACGCCATCCGCACCGCGACGCCCGCCGCCACCTGCTCGGTGATCGCCGAATTAGGACCGTCCGCCACCGCCGAATCGATCTCCACGCCCCGGTTCATCGGGCCGGGATGCATCACCAGCGCGTCCGGCACGCGCGCCAGCCGGTCGGGCGTCAGGCCGTAGCGCAGGCGGTATTCCCGCGCCGAGGGGGCATAGGCGCCGTCCATCCGCTCCGTCTGGAGGCGCAGCATCATCACCGCGTCCGCCCCGTCGAGCGCCGCGTCGAAGTCGGTGAACGCCTCCACGAACATCCGGTCGAGGGCGGCGGGCATCAGCGTGGAGGGCGCGCACACCCGCACTTCGGCGGCCAGCGCCGTCAGCGCCAGGATGTTCGACCGCGCGACCCGGCTGTGCATTACGTCCCCGCAGATCACCACCCGCTTGCCCGCCACGCCCCCCAGCCGCCGCCGGATCGTCAGCGCGTCGAGCAGGGCTTGGGTCGGATGCTCGTGCCGCCCGTCGCCCGCGTTCAGCACCGGACAGTCGACCTTGTCGGCGATCAGCCGGACCGCGCCCGAACTCATGTGGCGGATCACCATCACGTCCGCGCGCATCGCGTTCAGCGTCTGCGCGGTGTCGATCAGCGTCTCGCCCTTCTTAACGCTGGATTGCGCCGCGTTCATGTTGACCACGTCCGCGCCGAGCCGTTTCCCCGCGATCTCGAAGCTCAGCAGCGTGCGCGTCGAGTTCTCGAAGAACGCGTTGATCTGCGTCAGGCCCTTCAAAGGCTGACCGGGATCGGCCGCGTCCAGCCGCCGCTCCGCCTCGTCCAGCAGGAACGCGATCTCGTGCGGCTGCAGGCCCTCGATGCCGAGCATGTGACGGTGCGGGAACGCCGCGCGTCCGGGGAGGTGTGTGGCGGGGCTGGGGTCCGACGGCGGCATCGGGCGGGCGGGGTAGCGAGGCGCGGGTAAGGGGGCAATGCTGAAGGCAGACGATAGCCGTCAGTCATACGGTCTGTAGCGACGACCTCGTCCAATATCGTGCGCGACGCCGTGCGGTAGCCGGGTTTCGAAGCGAGCAAGCTGGATCCTCGCGTTAGGATCATCGTTCCGTGCCGCGCGACGAAGCCAATGGCGGTAGCCTTGCAGGTCGCGCAGGTTGAAACGCTGCATGGCGATATTCATCGCCGCGGTAGGCCAACGATCGCGGGTTGCGGCATGGCGGACCATTGCGGCCGGCGAAAGAGCGATCGCCTCCGGGCGCGGATCGGAAGCGACCCTTTCCAACTCGGTTGCTGCGTCGGGATCACCGCGAAGGGCAAGGTGACGGGTCAACGCCAAGCTCCGCCGCGGGCTCTCGTCATGAAGCCAGCGCTGGTATGTCTTGGCGACCCTTGCCGAAACGGACCTCATCATCGCCTGATTATATAATCGACATCGACACCGGCAATGTGCCACGAGTTCGTCCGCTATGGGGTGGATTGCAGAACGGCAGCTTTGGGGTGTTGGAACGACGGCGCTCATCCGGCTACCATTGTAGGCATGGGCGACACCCACAGCAGGATCATCGCGGCGGCTGCCAAGAAGGAGTTGGCCCCGCTGGGCTTTCGCCAGCAGGGGCGATCTCGCCTTTGGCTTGCAGACCGTGGTTCGTGGCTGAACGTCGTGGAGTTTACCCCGAGTAGGTGGTCAAAGAGCGTGTCGCTGATGAATGCCGCTCACTGGCTGTGGGTGGGCGCCGGCTTCATGAGTTTGAACGAGGCCATTCCGTCGCGACTACACGCGGAGTTTGAGACCGAGGAGCAGTTTGAAGAGGCGGCGCGGGAGATCGCGCAGGCCGCACAGGTCAACGCCCGCCTGATGGACGAGCGCTTTCCGTCGTTCCAAGCGATTGCTGAGTTCGTGATCGAGCGCGCTGGGAGTTCTCCCGAACGAATGGGGCCGAGTTGGTGGGGCTACGAGGCCGGGATTGCCGCTGGACTGCTCGGACGAGGTGACGAGTCCAGTCGCTTCCTGCACGGACTCACCGATGATCGGGTTGCGAGCCGAGCCGCGCACCTCCTGCCCCTCATCGGAAAGCTGGATGCGTTCAGGAGCACGGTGAACACAACCATCGCAGAGGAGCGCGCGAGATTGAAGCTGGCGGCGCTCGAACAGCCTGCATTCTAACGACCGCTTCTAGGCGAATGCGGTCACTCCGTGGGCGTATCGTGACGAGCCGCCAGAGCCTGCCTGTAGCCCTCGATAGCGCGCTGTTTGGCCACGCGGCGCTTCGACGACGCATCCTCATCCGCTGGCGCGGCCTTATCAGCCGTCAGTAGCGTGCGAACCCCAACGCCAGCCTTTCGCCGTGCGCTGCTAGTTCTCGATCGACTTGCGGAGACGACGCTAGACATGGTGCAGCATACCACCGTTTTCAGCGGGCTTGAACGTTCGCTATTGGGCGAAAGCGGACGTAACCGGCTACCACGATTTCGCCACGCCGCGGCAAAGCCGCGTCGTCGGTCCTCGCTGTAGCGAGGCCGGCCGGCCGCG